>ERZ772967.1750-NODE-1750-length-14538-cov-7.366568_pt1 | contig 14538 bp, 4 predicted proteins | sample MGYA00511677_ERZ772967 | MGnify/ENA primary metagenome ERZ772967 (study PRJEB29015, sample SAMEA2737931) | human oral metagenome | biome: human oral; feature: human-associated habitat; material: dental | place: China | collected 2146 ...
CATGTGAAATTCTCCACCGTCATCTTCCCGAGCGGTGAGGCGTTTAATATCGGCGAGAGCATCTTGGCGGTCGATGGCGGCTACAACGGCATCGTCGGCAAGGTCAACCGCCATACAGCAAGGGTGGTCGGCGCAGGCGTTTTCTCCAGCGCGATCGCCGCGCTCGGTTCGCTCGCGAGCGGCAACACGAATACGACGAATACCTATTCCGCAGGACAGCTCGCCATGCAGGGCGCGATGGCCAACCTCATCCAAACGACATCGAAGCTCTTCGAGGCGGGCGCGAACGTGCAGCCGACCGTCACTGTCGAACCCGGGCATACGTTCCAGCTCTTCGTCGCGCAGCCGATCTCCTTCGGCAGCAGCGTCTGACATAGGAGGGACGATCCATGCAGGATATTCCCGAAGAGCAGCGCCCGAAATTCTTCCTCGCGTGCATCGTCGTCCTGCTCTTGGCCTATGTCGCGGGCAACTGGGCAGCGACGCAGTACATCGCCGACCACTACGCATACAGCGAGCATCTCTCAGGCGCATTGTTCGGCTCGAAGCTCTATCATCCGTTCGCGCTCAAGATGTGGCAGGAAAACGCGGAAATGATGACGTACCTCGGGCCGACCGTGCGCAAATACTTCTGGATTCCATGGCTCTTCTACGCGGCGGGCGTCTTCCTATGCTTTCAGATCCATCAGGTCATGAAGCGCATGACGAGCCACGGCACGGCGGGCTGGGCGAAGAAGAAAGACATCGAAAAAGCCGGCCTATGTGCGAAATCCGGCTTCGTCGTCGGGCGCAATCCCTTCACGAAGAAGATGCTGCTGCACGACGGTCCCGAGCATGTCCTGCTCGTCGCGCCGACGCGCTCGGGCAAGGGCGTATGCAACATGGTGCCGACCGGCCTCTGCTGGCGGCACAGCATCTTCCTCTCCCCCCGTGCAGACAACAGCAAGGGGACGCCCCGCGAGTTCGGTCATGACCTCCTCGAAAACGCCACGATGACGCTTCGTAATGTAATCGCGTGCCATATCCGTTGCGGGACGGATGAAGAAATGCGTCTCCGTCGCCCCCTCATAGTCCGCCCCCGAGAGGAGGGATGCCGCAAGCTTGTGACGCTCCTTGAGCCGCGCCTGAAACTTCTTCCAGAGCGCTCCGTCCAGCTGACGCGGCGCCCCTTCTGCGGACGCGCCCGCGCCCGTCTGCCGCACGGAGAGTGTCTTTACGGACGCTGCTTTTGTGGGAGATGCAGTAGATCGCTCGGGCGGTGCAACGGCAGATGCCTTCCCCGCCGAAGCAGACGACGCAGGTGCAGCTCCCGCCGCAAGCCGTGCCGCGAGCCGTCGAACCTCCTCCTCAAGCCGCGCGATGCGCGCCGTGTCTGCGGGATTGGAAGAAGAAACGGCGGCGTTCTCCGTCCTCCCGCCTTCCGATGGTCGACAAAGCCCGATCAGCATAGTCTCGACAGCGATGCGCGGCTGCGGCGAAGTGCGGATCTCCTGCATCGTCTCATTCAGCGTCCGCAAGATCGCCATGATTTCCTCCTGCGTGAAGCGCGATGCCGCCTCCTTCAGCGCCGCCATCTGCGTGTCCGAGAACTCTGCCGCACCGAGCACGCCGCCCACGCCGGCAACCATGAGGCTACGGAAATACTGTGCGAGCTCCGCGAGAATCTGTTTCAGTTCACGCCCGTTTTGCAGCAGTTCGCCAAGCTGCACAATCAGTGCCGCCGCATCACGATCTGCGATCTGCATTGCCATTTTCTCGATCCACACGTGTCCGACGAGTCCAAGAACCTCCTGAACCCGATCTACCGTGAGCGTGCCCTCGGCGAGTGCCGTGCACTGATCGAGGATGGAGAGCGCGTCGCGCATGCCGCCGTCCGCCTGCACGGCGATAACGGAGAGTGCCTCCTCCTCTGCTGCAATGCCGGATTCCTTGCACACATGGATCAGCCGATCACGGATCTCCATCACCGTAATCCGGTGGAAGTCATAGCGCTGACACCGCGACTGGATCGTCGCGGGCACCTTGTGCGGCTCCGTCGTTGCAAGGATAAAGATCACGCGCGGGGGCGGCTCCTCAAGCGTCTTGAGCAGTGCGTTGAACGCCTCCGTCGTGAGCATGTGTACTTCATCGATGATGTAGATCTTGTAGTGTCCCGCCGTCGGCGCGAACTTCACGGACTCGCGCAGGTCGCGGATCTCATCAATGCCGCGATTGGATGCCGCGTCGATCTCAAACACATCCATCGACGAACCATCGCTGATGGATCGGCAGGAGTCACAGACACCACAGGGCGTGAGCGTCGGTCCCTCGGCGCAGTTCAGCGCACGTGCAAGGATCTTCGCCGTACTCGTCTTGCCCGTGCCGCGCGGCCCTGTAAAGAGATAGGCATGGCTCGTCTGTCCCGCCGTGACCGCCCGTGCGAGCGTACGGCTGATATGCTCCTGCCCCACGAGATCGGCGAAGCTCTCCGGTCGCCAGCGGCGATAGAGCGCGACATAGGACATGACGACCCCTCCCAACAACAAAAAACAGCCCCGCAGGGCTGCAACGAATTCACGCGATTTCTCCCACGGCAGGCCACAGTCCCCAGGCGCCCTCACGGCACATGAGACGATCCGCTTACCGCTGCTTCCTTCCGGACCTGACGGGGTTCACAGGGCCCCATTGCGCGAGACCAAGGCACTGCAGCCCGCCCTGAGAAAAATCAATAAAAATGGCGGAGAGTGAGAGATTCGAACTCTCGGTACGGTATCACCGCACACACGCTTTCCAGGCGTGCTCCTTCAACCACTCGGACAACTCTCCACGTGCTCTCTAAAAAAGCTATTCACTTCTGCAACGCCTCACAGTTTAGCATGATTCACGCGTCCTTGTCAAGAAAAAAATAAGGAGAGCCGTGCACAACGACTCCCCCATATTTCCCACTATGCCAACACGCGCGAGAGACGCACCAGCTCCGGGTCGAGCGTCTTCGTATTGTTGACCGCCTCGAAGAGGTTCACCCCAACGACCTGTCCTTCATTGAAGCTAAAGACCACGTCGCTCACGCCCGAGATGATGGCAAGCGCTGCCTTCTCGCCGAGCATGGATGCCTTGATGCGATCCTCCACCGTCGGCGAGCCGCCGCGCTGGATGTGTCCAAGCACCGAGACGCGCGTGTCGATCTCTGTCTTTTCGCTAATGATCTTGCCGATCTCCACGGCAGAACCTGCCCCCTCGGCGACGACGATGATGCTGTAGCGCTTGCCCGCCTCATACATTGCCTTCAGCTCACAGCTGATCTCCTCAAGTTCAAACGCAACCTCGGGAACGAGGATGTACTCTGCACCGCCCGCAATGCCGGACATCATGGCGAGCCAACCCGAGTGGCGCCCCATGACTTCGACAATGATGATACGCCGATGCGCCGATGCCGTATCGCGCAGCTTGTTGATCGCATCCACGATCGTATTGCACGCCGTATCACAGCCAATCGTATAGTCCATGCCCCAGACATCGTTGTCGATCGTCCCCGGCAGCCCCACAATCGGCATCCCCGTTTCCTTGCTGAGGAGCGACCCGCCCGTGAGCGAGCCGTCGCCACCGATGATCACAAGCCCCTCAATGCCGTGCTTACGCAGATTCTCAAACGCCGTTTTACGCCCCTCGGGTGTCATGAATGACTTGCTGCGTGCTGTACCGAGGAAGGTACCGCCGCGTTGGATCAGATCACTGACGCTGCGCGTTGTGAGCTGCTCAATATCGTCATGCACCATGCCGCTGTAACCATTGTGCACGCCATAGACATCGACACCCTCATAGATTGCCGTACGCACCACCGCGCGTGCCGCCGCGTTCATCCCCGGGCTGTCACCGCCCGACGTAACTACTGCGATTGCCTTTTTCAGCATAAAAACATCCCCCGTCCTCTATGCAGCGCTTACGCGAATCACTATCTGCTCTATATTTTACGAAAGCATACACGAAAAGTAAAGCCTTTCGCGGAAAATATTGAAGGATTCCCCGATAAAATGAAGGCCGTCGATCGCGTAAGCGGTGGAAGGAGGCTTGTAGCGATACAGCTGACAGAATGAAAAGGGCTGTTGCACGAAGCGAGAAAACTTCGTTCAACAGCCCTTTTATATCACTGCATTCGATCTCAGAACATCCACTTGACAGATACGCCGCCTGTGATGCCCTCACGCTTGCCCTGCCACCCGTTCAGATGGAGGTCATAGCTCACGCGGCTACTCTTCGGTGCGAAGCGGTAACCGAGTTCGAGCAGTGCACTCCCGCCCTTCAGCGAAGGACTGGGCGTACGATCACCTTGATAGGAGGCGTGTGCCGCACCATCAAACTCGTACTCCCACGCCAGCCCCGCATAGAGCTGCGTGTGCGCCGTATCGCCATGCGTCCATCGTGTGCCAAGCCGCACGCGATGCGAGTTCACCGCATCGAACTCATACGTCTCGCCCGTGCTGAGATGTGCGCTCGCACCTGCCGTATGCGTATACGCATAGCGTACATACACATTGACCGCAGCCGCTTCGCTCAGGCGGAAGTCCTTGCCCGCACCGATCTGAATGCCGTAGTAGGCATTCGAGGTATCATAGCTTGCAAGCCCTGTGTAGTCGCTCTTGGTACGACCTGCACGCAGAGTGCTGTCCACGCCGATACCGCCGCGCATCGCCAGCTCTGCCACCACACCCGCGCCGATATAGCTTGATGTACCGTCGCCATGGGTGCCGTCGTCGAGGTAGGAGTCGTAGCTGCCGCGCCCGTATTCAAGGAAGGGACCAAAGGTGAGTGTTCCCGCAGGCACCGCGTTCTCACGAGCCCAGCCAACACCGAGATTCCAGCCCTTTATCTCGACATAGGAGCCGGTATTGTGGCGGAGCGCGCCGCCGCCCATCCCTGCCCAGAGTCCGTATGCGGCACCGCCCGGTGCTGCCGCAGCACGCGCAGCCTCTGCCTTTGCCGCATCAAGACCCGCACCTGCCATGAAGTCTGCACCGTCGTTCAGGAATGCGCTCGCTCCCGTACGTGTCTCGACAAAGGACTTGGACTGCTCGCCCAAGCTCGTCTTTGTGACCGTTGCGATAAGTGTCTTGTCCACCGACGCAATCGCGAACTCGTAGTCGCGTGTCACGCCGTCCGTGCCCTTCGCTGTCAGATTCTCGCCGAAGGTGATGCCCCCACTCGTGTTCTCCATGAGCGTGATCTTGTCGCCTACCTTGAGTTTCTCTGCCGCACCGTCACGGCGAAGATCGATGTGCGCATCGGAAAGCTTCTTTTCACCTCCGACATTCGTCAGCTTCAGCATGGTATGCGCAGTGCCGTCCATCGGGGCTTTTTCCATATCAAAATGGAGGTTCTGAATGCCCCTAAAGTCGCCGATTTCCGTCGTCTTCATGCCGTATGAAACGGCAAGCGTGTTGCCCGTGCCGTTTGCTGCCGTACCACCCGTGACTATGCCCGTGACCTTCGCGCCGCGGAGGTTGATACGGTTGCTGTTCGTAACTGCGCCATACCCACCGGTGACAGAATTGACAGTAGCATGATCGACACTGACCGTGTTGCCCGTCGCGCTGCCGCCGGACACGTCGGTAAAGCCGCCATACACCGTCCCATCGACGGATGCAGTGCCGCTCACCGTAACCTTGTTCAGCGTGCTGTTCTTCTGTTTGGAACTGTCCGCCGTCGACCCCGCGCCGCTCGTCCAGCCACCGTACACGTTCGTATACGTGCCGCTGCTGAGCGCGATCTCATTCCCCATGGTGGTATTGCCCGCCTTCGAACGGCCGCCCCATGTGTCTGCACCAACGGTTGTTGCCGTCCGTGCATCCTTAAAGGTGTACCCGTAGCGCACAATCTCCTTGTTGCCGCTGCGCGCCTCGATGTTCGTTTCCTTCGTGCCGTCCGCACTCAGATCCGTCCGGAATGTTTTCCCGCCCTGTAGGGTCAGTCCGTTCGCATTGTCAACGAGTACATCTTCACGTTCCGTCGCCGCAAAGTCTGCCTTGATGGTGTCAAGGTCAATGCTCGTTCCTGCCTGTGTCAGTGTCAGTTTGGAGGAGCCGTTTTTAAAGGTGACTGTGGAGAAGTTCCCAATCGTGCCGACGGTCGCCGACGTGTTGACGTTCAGCGTGTTGCCCACAGCGGTCTTGTTGCCGCCGTAAAGTGCTGCAACCGTTGTATTTGGCGCAAGCGGATGCGTCCCGTCGCCGAGGCTCACGGTGTTATCGTTCGTCGTGCCGTCTGCGATTTGGGTGTAACCGCCGTAAACCGTGCCAAGCGTTCCGCCCGTGATCGTGACTGTGTTGTCGTGGCTGTGCTTCTTCTGAGCCGCCGTGTCACTCGTTCCCGACGTATGACCGCCGTACACTGTATCATAGTTTCCATGGACGGTAATCGCGTTGTGGTGCGTTGCGTTGCCCGCCTTGGAAATGCCGCCGTATACCGCTGTTCCATCGACAAGGGCTTGCGTTGCCCCCGTGAACCTGAGACCAGAGTAGGTGATCGCTTTCTTGTCCGCAGAAACGCCGACGTTGATCTCACTCTGCCGATCTGCGCTCAAGCCGGACTTTACCGCACCGTCGGTGTAGGTGCCGCCAAAGTCGATGCCGGCAGCGTTCTTCAGCAGGGTAATGTTGTATCCGCTGCCGCCCACTGTCAACGTGTTCCAGTCGACCTTGGTCTTGTTCGTACCGTCGCTTAGTGTCAGCATTGTACCCGTGACACCGGTCGTATCAAAGTGCAGCTTCTGGAAACCGCCGATGTTACGAGCCGTGTTCACGCCCCTGACATTCAGCATGTTGCCCGTGCCGTCTGCCTGTGTGCCGCCGACAATCTTGTTCGCAACCGTCGCGCCGTCAATGTTGACCGTGTTGTCCTTCGTCGTCGCACCGTCGCCGCCCGTGATGGAGTTGACGGCAGCATGATCGATACTGACCGTGTTGCCCGATGCTTCTCCCGCAGCCTTGCCGCCGACAATATCGGCGTTGAGGTTGTTCATAGCCATGACGGTATTGCCCGTCGCCTTGCCGCCCGCGACATCGGTCAGACCGCCGTATACTGTGCCGCTAATCGCCGCAGTCCCGCCAATCGTGACCTTGTTCAGCGTGCTGTCCTTCTGCTTGGAACTGTCCGCAGTCGAACCCACTCCGCTCGTCCAGCCGCCGTACACGTTCGTGTACGTTCCGCTGCTGAGCGTGATCTCATTCCCCGTGGTCGTATTGCCCGCCTTCGAGCGGCCGCCCCATGTTTCTGCACCGACGGTTGTTGCTGTCTGTGCATCCTTAAAGGTGTACCCGTAGCGCACAATCTCCTTGTTGCCGCTGCGCGCCTCGATGTTCGTTTCCTTCGTGCCGTCCGCACTCAGATCCGTCCGGAATGTTTTCCCGCCCTGTAGGGTCAGTCCGTTCGCATTGTCAACGAGTACATCTTCACGTTCCGTCGCCGCAAAGTCTGCCTTGATGGTGTCAAGGTCAATGCTCGTTCCTGCCTGTGTCAGTGTCAGTTTGGAGGAGCCGTTTTTAAAGGTGACTGTGGAGAAGTTCCCAATCGTGCCGACGGTCGCCGACGTGTTGACGTTCAGCGTGTTGCCCACAGCGGTCTTGTTGCCGCCGTAAAGTGCTGCAACCGTTGTATTTGGCGCAAGCGGATGCGTCCCGTCGCCGAGGCTCACGGTGTTATCGTTCGTCGTGCCGTCTGCGATTTGGGTGTAACCGCCGTAAACCGTGCCAAGCGTTCCGCCCGTGATCGTGACTGTGTTGTCGTGGCTGTGCTTCTTCTGAGCCGCCGTGTCACTCGTTCCCGACGTATGACCGCCGTACACTGTATCATAGTTTCCATGGACGGTAATCGCGTTGTGGTGCGTTGCGTTGCCCGCCTTGGAAATGCCGCCGTATACCGCTGTTCCATCGACAAGGGCTTGCGTTGCCCCCGTGAACCTGAGACCAGAGTAGGTGATCGCTTTCTTGTCCGCAGAAACGCCGACGTTGATCTCACTCTGCCGATCTGCGCTCAAGCCGGACTTTACCGCACCGTCGGTGTAGGTGCCGCCAAAGTCGATGCCGGCAGCGTTCTTCAGCAGGGTAATGTTGTATCCGCTGCCGCCCACTGTCAACGTGTTCCAGTCGACCTTGGTCTTGTTCGTACCGTCGCTTAGTGTCAGCATTGTACCCGTGACACCGGTCGTATCAAAGTGCAGCTTCTGGAAACCGCCGATGTTCTGAGCCGTGTTCACGCCCTTGACATTCAGTGTGTTGCCCGTGCCGTCTGTCTGCGTGCCGCCGACAATCCTGTTCGCGACCGTCGTGCTATCAATATTGACCGTGTTGTCCTTCGTCGTCGCACCGTCACCGCCTGTGATGGAGTTGACGGCAGCGCTGCCGACCGTGACCGTGTTGCCCGACGCTTCGCCTACAGACTTGCCGCCGACAACATCATGCACGTTCTTCTCAATCGTGACTTCGTTGCCCGTCGCGCTGCCGCCGGACACGTCGGTAAAGCCGCCGTACACCGTACCGTTAACGGATGCAGTGCCGCTCACCGTAATCTTGTTCAGCGTGCTGTTCTTCTGTTTGGAACTGTCCGCAGTCGAACCCACGCCGCTCGTCCAGCCACCGTACACGTTCGTGTATGTGCCGCTGTCAACCGCAACGATATTGTCCGTTGTTGTATTGCCAATGACAGAGCGTCCGCCCCACGCATCCGATCCATCCGTCTCCGCTGCGCGCGCCCCCTTGAAGATCAGCCGTGTATAGTTGATTTTCTTGTTGTCGCCGCTTTTGCTCAGCGTCATCTCTGCGGTGTCGCCCGTCGTGGTGACAGCATTTACTCCGTCGCCAATTTGGATGCTGCCGGAGGAGGCGAGGTTCTCGATCAGCGTACCGGAGGAGGCACGCGGCGAGCCATAAATCGCAATATCGCTGAGGCTCCCAAGTTTCGTCCCCATCGAATCCCGCAGCGTAAGTTTCGGCTGAAGCGTATCCGTAAAGTAGAAATTGACCTTGTTGAAATTGACGATGTTCTTCGCACGCGCACTCGCCTTGACATTGAGCGTATTGCCCGCATAGGAGGCACGGTCTCCCTTGAACGCACCGTAGATGTACTTTGCGATGCCGGAGCCTGCCGCCAATTCATGCTCCCCGTCGCCGAGGTTGACGACGTTGTTCTGAATCGTACTCGTATTTCCTTGGCTCATCGCGGCATAGACACTGCCCTGTATCTCACCGCCCGTGACGGTGACGATATTGCCCGTCAGGTTTCCGCCGCTCCGCGTATAGCCGCCAATGACGTCTTTCTCAAGAGTGCCGCCCGCAACGGTGACTTCATTCTGAGCGACATCACCTGTGGAGCTTCCGTCCTCCAGCGAGCCGCCATATACCGTTTTTTTCAGCGTACCGCCCGTGACCGTCACCGTATTGTGCGTCACACTGCCCGTTGCACGCGCACCGCCGAGTGCACCGCCGTAAACCTTATCAGTGATGGTGCCGCCCCGGATGACAACCCGGTTCTTCAGGATATTCCCCCACGCATCCGAACGATTGGAGAATCCGCCATACACCATTGAAGTCTCGCCGCCCTTGACCTCAACCGTATTTTCCTCTGCATTCCCGCCGGTTCCGACATAGCCGCCGATCATCCACTCTGCAAAGGATACCGTTCCCGCACCAAAATAGACCCGGTTCTTTTTTGCGTTCCCCGTGTCCCGCGCGAAACCTCCATAGATGGAGGCAACCTCCGCTCCAGCGCCGTCGATGCGCACGGTATTCTCCCCTGCATCTCCCGTGCCGCCGGCAGCGCCGCCATATATGTCGTTGTCCACTTTGCCGTTCTTGACCGTAACCTTATTGGACGCAGCTTTCCCCGCATTCGTATCGGCATAGCCGCCATAGATCTTATCCGCGTGCGTACCGGCACCATCAAAGGTCACTTCGTTGTGATAGCTGCTGTCCTTATCCGCCGCCTCCGTCCCCGTGCCGCTCGTCCAGCCGCCGTAAACATTCTTGTGCGTGCCGCTGTCCACGGTAATCGCATTATGATGCGTCGCGTTGCCGAGGACGGAGCGACCGCCCCATGTGTATTTGTCCGTCCCCTCCGCAACGGTTGTCGCTGTGTTCTGATGCGCAAACGCATATCCCTCATAGGTGATCTGCTTGCTGTCTGCGGATGTGGCAAGGATAAGTTCCTTGTACTCGTCCGCCTTGGTCTTGGTGAGACGATTCTCACCATCCGAGATGGTAATGCCGTGCGCGTTCTTAATCAGCGTCCCCTTATGGTTGTGCGCGCCCTCCACTGTGAGCTCGCTGAGGCTTCCGATCGTCGTCCCGCCGGCGTCTGACAGCGTAAGCATCGCAGCCGTCTCGTTTACATGCTCATTGAAGTGGAAGTTGATCTTCGCAAAGTTTCTTATGTTGGCAGCACCTGCATTGTCATAGACATTCAGCGTATTGCCCGTGCGATAATCCGCACCATAGGTCATGCCGCTGCCGCCATTGATAACACCGTTGACCTGTCCCGCATAGTCACTTTTTCCATCGCCGAGATTGACCGTATTCCCCGTCGCATTTCCGCCGGGCGAGCGTCCGCCGTCGATGTTTTGCACAGTGCCGCCCGTGATGGTGACCGTGTTGCCCGTGGCGTCACCGCTCCGCGCATGGCCGCCGTAGACATTCTTTACCGATCCGCCCGTAACAATGACACGATTGCCTTCTACCTTGCCGGTACCGTCCGTAAAGCCGCCGTAGACAGCCTTTCCGAGTGCCGTCGCGGAGCCGCCCTCAATGATCGCCGTGTTGCCGACCACATCTCCGTTCGCCCCGTTCCGTGCCATGCCGCCATAGATGTCGCCGTGTGCACTGCCTCCCTTGAGGGCTGCCGTATTGCCCTTGACAATCCCCGTGCCGCGCATGTTTGTCACGCCACCCACCATATCATTGTTGAGATGGTCGCCGCTGAATTCGGCATCGTTGTTCTCGGCGCTGCCGCCCCCGCTCGCCATGCCGCCGTACACGGCTTCGGTAGAGGATGTAAGCGATGCACCTGCCTGATTGACAAAGATTTTGTTCCCCGTCACATTTCCGCTGCCGAACGTAATGCCGCCAAACAGAAACTTATCATAGGGAAGGGCGCGTCCGTTGAACGTCAGCGTATTGTCCGTGACATTGCCACTGTCCGCCACATACCCGATCACGCCCGCCGCCGACCCGATCACAACGCCGCTGTCCGCATCAACGACATTATCCGCCGGCGCCTTCGTACCGCTGATCTCCGCACGCTGCCCCGTCACATCCGCCGCCGACACATGCTGTGCAGACGAAAGGAATCCGCCTCCGCCGAGCGTGATCGCAACAAACAGTGCCAGACGATGTGATTTCTTTTCTTTGAACAAAAAGTTCGCCTCCTAAATTACGCAAACCATAAAATATATCGATTCTTTTAGTTAATTGGGACAATTCTACCACACTGAATCCAAAAAGGAAATAGGCTCATCATAAAAATAAAAAACGCCGCAGTTTTTCATCGCTGCGACGTTTCTGTATTGCTATAATCATATAGGAAAATAGTTGTATCTCAATGTCTCTGTGCGCGGAACTGATCCTCGCTCCACCCCACGATGCCACGCTGATCCGGCATGATGGAGGGATCGAACACAGGGTTCTTCCCTGCCGCCTTCTGCTCAAGGTAGTCCGTGAGTGCAAGGCGCGCCAAAGGTGCGAGGCGTGCGATGGCGTAGAGGTTCGTAAGGCAGATCATTGCCATGAAGAGATCGGCGAGATTCCACACGAGATTGAGCGCCGCGATGCAGCCAAAGAACACCATTGCAACGACACCGAGACGGTAGATGAAGAGCGCCTTCCCTGTGTTCTCACCAAAGAAGTGGATGTTGATCTCACCGTAGTAATAGTTGCCGACCACGGAACTGAAGGCAAAGAGGAAGATGAGCACGGCAAGAAGGCTCGATGCCCACGGTCCAAAGACGCTCGCGAGTGAATCCTGCGCAAGCGCGATGCCCGTCGTGTCGCCGCCTATGGTATACTGCCCCGTGAGAAGCACGATGAACGCCGTCGCCGAGCAGACAATCCACGTATCGACATAGACGCCGAACGCCTGCACAAGCCCCTGCTTGACAGGGTGGGTGACATTCGCCGTCGCCGCTGCATTTGGAATCGAACCTTCGCCCGCCTCGTTCGAGAAGAGTCCGCGGCGGATACCGGTCAGGATGGCGGTACCGATGCCGCCGCCAACCGCTGCCTGCGGACTGAATGCGTCATGCAGGATGAGAGCGAACATCGCCGGCACTTGATCGATGTGCAAAACGATGGTAATGAACGCGATCACGAGATAGATGCCCGCCATGATCGGCACGAGCAGGGTAGAGAACGCCGCGACCCGCTGGATGCCGCCGAAGATAACCACACCCGCGAGAACGGCGAGAACGGCACCCATGAGCCAAGTATCGATGCCGAATGCCTTCTCCATCGAGAGCGCAATCGTATTCGCCTGCACCGACACATAGATAAGACCAAATGTCACGGAGATGAGCACGGCAAAGAGCTTTGCCACGGCGGGCTGCCCAAGCGCGTTCTGAATGTAGTACGCAGGCCCGCCATGAAAGAGTCCGTGTCCGCGCGGAATCTTATAGATCTGAGCCAGTGTACTCTCAACGAAGCCTGTCGCCGTACCGATGAAGGCAATAACCCACATCCAGAACACGGCACCGGGGCCGCCCGTCACGATAGCGATCGCAACGCCCGCAATGTTGCCGACACCGACACGCGAGGCGGTACTCACGCAGAACGCCTGGAACGAGGAGATCGCCTTGCGCCCGCTCGGCCGCCGTCCGAGATCTCCCGCGAGGAGGCGTACCATCTCGGGCAGTGCACGCAGCTGAACGAGTCCGGTCGAGACTGTGAACCAGAGTCCGCTGCCGACAAGCACAACGATGATGATATAAGTCCATAGGAAATCGTTGATTGAGCCGACCACAGAATTAAAGAAATCCATAAAATCACCCTTCCCATAAAGAATACGTTAAATCATAATGGATGGAGCGGCGGTTTGTCAAATTGCATTCCTGTATTCTTTAATGACGTAGAGATTTATGTCGCCGATTCTTTACTTCTCATGCAAAAGAGTGTAGAATATGAATAGTTATAGGTTTCAGGGATAAAAGGCGGGATATGTTATGCTGAAAAGAACAAAAATTATATGCACACAGGGTCCGGCGACGGATCCCGACGGTATCGTCGACGCGCTCATCGAGAATGGAATGAACTGTGCGCGCTTCAACTTCTCGCATGGCACGCACGAGGAGCATCTCGTGCGCATCAACAAGGTACGTGCGGCAGCGGAGCGCTCGGGCAAGGTCATTTCGCTCATTCTCGACACGAAGGGACCGGAGATGCGCCTCGGCGAGTTCAAGGACGGCAAGGTACAGCTTGAAAAGGGCAAGCAGTTCACGCTGACCCACGATGACACGCCGGGCGATGAGACACACGTCAGCGTCAACCACAAGAACCTCTACAACGAGGTGAAGCCGGGTGACACGCTGCTCCTCTCCGATGGTCTCGTCGGACTTGTTGTCGATGAGGTTCGCGGCAAGGACATCGTGACGACAATCCAGAACTCAGGTCCCATGTCGACGCGCAAGCGCGTTGCGGCACCGGGGGTTGAGCTGGGTCTGCCCGCAATCTCCGAGCAGGACGAGCGCGACATCATCTTCGGCATCCAGAACGACATGGACTTCGTCGCGGCATCCTTCATCCAGCGTCCCTCGGATGTGGAGGAGATCCGTCACCTGATCGCAAAGCACGGCGGTCACATGGAGATCATCCCGAAGATCGAAAACCTCGCGGGCGTCAACAACTTTGACGAGATTCTCGCGGTTTCGGACGGCATCATGGTCGCGCGCGGTGATCTCGGTGTCGAGGTTCCGGCAGAGGACGTTCCCGTCATCCAGAAGGAAATCATCCGCAAGTGCAACGCCGTCGGCAAGCCCGTCATCGTGGCAACGCAGATGCTGGAGTCCATGACGACGAACCCGCGCCCGACGCGCGCAGAGGTCTCCGACGTCGGCAACGCGATTTTCGACGGTGCGGACGCCATCATGCTCTCGGGTGAAACGGCAAGCGGCGACTACCCTGTCGAGGCAGTCAAGACGATGAGCACCATTGCCCTGCGCATGGAGGAATCACTCGAATACGACACGATCATCCGCTCACGCAGCATCCGCGAGCGCTCCTCGGTAACCGATGCCGTTTCGCACGCAACCGTCCAGCTCGCATACGAGACGAGTGCCGCCGCGATCCTCACGCCGACCCAGTCCGGCTACACGACGCGCGTTGTGTCGAAGTACCGCCCGAAGGCGATGATCGTCGCCTATGCGCCGAACCCGATGATCGCACGCCACATCAACCTGCGCTGGGGTGTCTACCCCATGCAGGGACGCAAGTGGACGAGCGTCGAGGACATGATTGAGTCCTGCACGCGCGGCGCACTCTCGCACGGCTATGTCAAGGAGGGCGACAAGGTCGTCATGGTCGCGGGCAT
>ERZ772967.1753-NODE-1753-length-14513-cov-3.221677_pt1 | contig 14513 bp, 14 predicted proteins | sample MGYA00511677_ERZ772967 | MGnify/ENA primary metagenome ERZ772967 (study PRJEB29015, sample SAMEA2737931) | human oral metagenome | biome: human oral; feature: human-associated habitat; material: dental | place: China | collected 2146 ...
TCTCTTCCACATCCAGCGGAATATCCTGAAACACAATTTTAATCAGCCAATACGCCACCACAATAAACAGCATCGGCAGGTAAATGCAGGCGAGTTCAAACCAAAGCGGGAAGCCTATAGGCCCGTGCGTATCTTTCGGCAAGTAAGCGCACAAGTACCAACCGATTACATAAAGCAAGGTTAGCCCTAACGCCCAACGGGCTTCTTTAGCGGTTTGTTTATAACGGAGATTGCTCATTTTCACACCTTGTCTCGTCGTAAGTGCGGTCAATTTTTAAATTCTTTTAGGGGGGAATCGAAAAAAGTACGGTTAACCTTAACCGTACTTTTTAACGACTTGATATTAAATAAAAATATTAGGCTTCACGCATGCCCAATTTTTTCTCTAAATAATGGATATTGGTTCCGCCTTTTTGGAAATTTTCATCGGCAAGAATAATTTCATGCAATGGTATATTTGTTTTAATACCGCTAATAATAGTTTCACCTAGTGCATTTTGCATGCGACGGATTGCCCCTTCACGGGTATCAGCAAACGTGATAAGTTTTGCGATCATGGAATCATAATGAGGTGGAACGGTATATCCGCCATAGATATGCGAATCCCAGCGAACACCGAGGCCGCCCGGTGCGTGCAAATGCGTCACTTTACCCGGTGAAGGTAAAAATGTTGTCGGATCTTCCGCATTAATGCGGCATTCTATGGCATGACCTTTAACTTTAATCTCTTCCTGTTTGAAAGATAATGGCAAACCGGATGCCACGCGAAGCTGCTCTTTCACTAAATCCACCCCGGTAATCATTTCGGTTACAGGATGTTCAACCTGGATTCGGGTATTCATTTCAATAAAATAAAATTCCCCGTTTTCGTATAAAAACTCAAACGTGCCGGCGCCACGATAGCCGATTTCCACGCAAGCCTTTGCACAGCGCGAACCGATATCACGTCGAATTTCCTCGCTGATTCCGGGGGCAGGCGCTTCTTCCACGACTTTTTGATGACGACGTTGCATGGAACAATCACGTTCGGCAAGATACACGGCGTTACCGTGGGTATCGGCAATGACTTGAATTTCAACATGGCGCGGATTTTCCAAATACTTCTCCATATAAACCATGTCGTTATTAAATGCCGCTTTTGCTTCTGCTTTCGTCATGGCAATCGATTCTTCCAACGACTCTTCATTGCGCACGACACGCATACCACGGCCGCCACCGCCACCGGAAGCCTTGATAATAATCGGATAGCCGATACGCTTAGCAATTTCTTTATTTTTCTTAATATCCGAACTTAGCGGACCATCAGAACCCGGTACACAAGGTACGCCTGCTTTTTTCATCGCATTAATGGCCGATACTTTATCGCCCATCAAGCGAATAACGTCAGCGGTCGGACCAATAAACGTAAAGCCGGAACGTTCAACTTGCTCGGCAAAATCGGCATTTTCGGAAAGGAAACCGTATCCCGGATGAATCGCGTCAGCACCGGTCACTTCAGCGGCGGCAATAATCGCCGGAATGTTCAGATAACTTTTCGTTGAAGGCGCAGGGCCGATACAAACCGTTTCATCAGCAAGCAAAACGTGTTTTAACTCGCGATCGGCAGTAGAATGGACGGCAACGGTTTTAATGCCTAACTCTTTACATGCACGCAAAATACGCAATGCAATCTCGCCGCGGTTGGCAATGACAACTTTTTCTAACATAACATATTCCGTTTATTAAAATAAAATGGTGAACTTGTCACCATTTACAATCAATTTATTCAATTACAATTAAAGGCTCGTCAAATTCCACAGGCGCACCGTCTTCAATCAAAATCGCTTTTACTACACCGGCTTTATCCGCCTCAATTCGATTCATCATTTTCATCGCTTCGACGATACAAAGGGCATCGCCGACTTTTACCGATTGCCCCACCTCAACAAACGCTTTTGCCTCAGGGCTTGGGCTGCGATAAAAAGTCCCCACCATCGGAGAACGAACTACATGACCGGATAATTCGTTTTCAACCGAACAGGCAACCGACGGCGCCGACGCGGTAGGATTCGCAACCGGTGCCGGCGCTACGGGGGCGGAAACGACCGGCGCGCTATATTGCACTGTCGCCGGCGCAGCAACGGTTGCCCGGCTAATGCGTACAGAACCCTCTTCTTCCGAGACTTCCAATTCCGTAATGCCGGATTCTTCCACTAATTCAATGAGTTTTTTGATTTTACGAATGTCCATATGATCTTCCTAAAATAATGAAATTTCGATCGCACTTTTAATAAAAAAAGTGCGGTCATTTTTAACTGACTTTTTCGTCTGAAAGGTTACCTGAAATTTATGAATTTGGCGACAACATTCTGTCATTTTCTATGAAAATAAGCAAAAATTATGCATTTTTGACCAAAAATGTCAGGGCGAATTCAAACGCATATTCATAACCTCGAGCGCCCAATCCGCAAATCACCCCTTCCGCCACATCACTAAAATAAGAATGATGGCGAAAAGGTTCGCGTTTATGCACATTGGATAAATGAATTTCAACAAAAGGAATCGCCACCGCCAGTAATGCGTCACGCAACGCTACGCTAGTATGCGTAAAGGCGGCGGGATTGATAATAATGAAATCCGCCTGTCTAAAATTATGGTGGATTTTCTCGATTAACTTTTCTTCGCTATTACTTTGAAAGCAAACCAATTCGACATTATTTCTTTTGGCCAAAGCCTGCATATTCGCCTCAATGGCAGAAAGAGAAAGGCTGCCGTAATGTTGTGGTTCGCGAGCACCTAACATGTTCAGATTAGGGCCATTTAGCAATAAAATACGGAATTTTCGCGACATATTCTATCCTTTTAGTTTCTTTCTATTATAGCGTTTTTTTCGTTATGGGTGGTCGAATCTCTAAATCAACTTAGTGATAACCGACGAATCATCTAATCCGACGACAGGCAGCGCACTATTCGGCCACATACGCACAAGCTGAAATGCCATTAAATTCAATGTATCCAAGCCCGGCGCAGTAGCGGCCGTATATTGTGCAGCAATGCGAGCCAATTGGGTCAGACCGAAACTTGATTCAATTGCCGAGCTGATTACAACCTGTAAACCACACTGCTGCGCCCGTTTAATCAAATAGATGCAATCTGACAACGAGCCAATCAATGTTGGTTTCAGTACAATTGCTACCAGAAAAGGTTCTGCTACCGGTTGAAAATTTGCCTCTCGCACCGTTTCGTCCCACGCAATAGGAAGTGCCGTTTGCAAAGCGAATTGACGGCTTTGCGACGCTGTGAGGCAAGGTTCTTCGATAAATTGAATTCGCGTTCGCGCTGCAGGTGTAATCTGCTCGGCAAAAATTAATGCCTGCGTTAAATTCCAACGACGATTAGCATCTAAACGCACTGACAAATGGGAATTTGTCTGCAAAATTTCATTAATATATTGCCCTTCCCGCATCGCCTCATGGGGATTTGAAGCCACTTTAAGTTTTACTGTCTTCCCCGATTCGGACGAATTGAATTCGTTTGCATCGTTCGTATAAAGAGAGACGGTTTGATAATTGCCTTCCCGTTGAAGTTGATTTTGCATTTCGGCCAGTGCACAACTTAATCCGAACGCCACCGAAGGTGACAAGCCGGCAAAGGGGAGTTGTCGATTTTGAGCGCGATTTTGATTCCATGCCTCCAGCCAAAGTGTGGTTTGTTTCGCGGCAGTTTCGATATTTTCATGGCTAAATCCCGGCAAAGGGGCAATTTCTCCCCAGCCTTCGCGATCCCGGCATTGAATCCGCACCAACAGACCTTCACGCCGCGGTAAATCACTTCCGCGCAAAATTAATCGACTTTGTAGGGGAACGGAATAGCGATAAAGATTAACTTTTTTGTTCATATTTATCCGTGTTGAGCTAAAAATTAGCTAACATATAACCTATGTAACTATTTCGCCAGAAATGGGCGTTCAATCAATTTATAAGTTATTAATGAGCTGGCGACTGAAATAAAGAAAACAAAAGGGAAATAATGCATATATTCGGAAAAATTATTCGTATTAAAATCGTAAATATTTAATATTGAGAAAAATAAGTAGAGGAAAATGCCATGACTTAAATATAAACTAAAGCTGATTTCACCTAATTTTCTCAATCCCATTGTATTTAATATTCCTCCAAAGCTATATCCATTTGAAATAAAGCTAAATAACGAAGCGGTGCAAATCATTTGCTCTGCTGAATAACCTTTTGTATAAAAGAAAGTATAAATAAAAATTAATAACATAACAGGATGCAGGTATTTATTATATTTTTCAACAAATAACTTCAATGGCTCTTTAAGAACTACGCTAGGCAAAGCTAATGCAAAGAGCCAATACATATGTGAAACAGTATTATGAATACAAAAATAAGCAATAAAAATAGTGGTTATGACTAAGATAATAGGGGCTTTACGTTGCTGCCAGAGAACGTAAATTGCAGGTAGGCTAAAATAAAATCCCCATTCATAAATTAGTGTCCATTGCACATGAGAAATGATAAAACCAGCATGAAAACCAGCGAGATCAGTGCCTTGGAATAATAACCATCTTTGTAAGAAATGGAATAACTGTGATTTATTATAAGATTCTGTAGGTATAATATTTACCGTTATTATTGTGATAGCCATGACAATAAAAAAATACATGGGTAAAATACGTTTAAAACGAGATTTAAATAGAATTTTCCAATTTATAGTTGTTTGTTGTTTGTTGTTTGTTGTTTGTTGTTTGTTGTTTGTTGTTTGTTGTTTGGCATTATCATTAATTTTTGATAAAAAAAGGAATGCTGTGATCAAGAAGAAAAAAGACACTGACATTGTGCCCAAATTATTGAGATAATCAATTGAAGGTGGAATCCAACCTATACCGGTTTTCCACATGTAGGTGATATAAAAATGGTGAACCAAAACGGATAGTGCCAGAATCCCACGTAGTCCATCTAAAGGAGAAGTTCTCTTCAAAGCCGACTCGGATAGTACTTTTATCGGTTTTAATAAAAAATGGGATAAAAACAAGCAAACAATGAACATTCCAAGTAAGGGTAATGTCTGAGTAAATTCAGCAGTGAAGAGTTCCATAATAACGTGCGGTTAAAATAAAAAGTGCTCTATTTTAACACTTTAGTTAAAGTTTGCATAAACCCATAGCCAAAAAAATGAGAGAGTGGTAAAATAGCATGGCATTGTAGCTTGATTACGCCTTGAGCGTGTGCAAGGATACGTAATTACTTTCTCGGTATGTGTTTTTATCAATTGTGATTTTCGTGGTATAACCAGTAAGATCTTGCAACTTTTTTAAAAATACATACACTAACTGCTCCAGAGTGAGTTAAAACAACAAATAGGAAAAACAAATGAGTATTGAAGAACGCGTGAAAAAAATCATCGTTGAACAATTGGGTGTTAAAGAAGAAGATGTAAAACCGGAAGCTTCTTTTGTTGAGGATTTAGGTGCGGATTCTTTAGATACGGTTGAATTAGTAATGGCTTTAGAAGAGGAATTTGATATTGAAATTCCTGATGAGGAAGCCGAAAAAATTACGACTGTTCAATCTGCAATTGATTACGTACAAAACAATCAATAATCTTAAGGCGGCTTCTAATAGCCGCCTAGTTTTTATCCGGTTATTCCCCTCAACACGTTAATCGTTCCGCGCGACATTTTTTCAACTCAACATAATATTGTCAGTCGTTATCTTCACGAGGTTTACGTCGTTTGCCGATATTTTTGGTATCTTTGTGACGCAACTTGACTTTTTTCTCCGTTTTTCTCTTATTTTCCCGCTTTTCTTTTAACCACATTTTTTGTTTTTTAGAAATCGATTCTCTCTCCCCGTCTTTTGGTGGTTTTGTGCGCGGTTCCAAGCCATCAAGAATACGGGATTTTAAAAGTGTCTCGGTATAACGTTTAATTTTACCGAGCAACTTATAATCATGCGCTTCGACAAAAGAGACTGCCGTTCCTTTTTTGCCCGCGCGAGCAGTTCGCCCGATACGATGCAAATAAGTATCCGCACTATAAGGCAAATCAACGTTCATGACATGACTCACGTCATCAATATCAATTCCGCGTGCTGCAACATCCGTCGCGACGAGTACCGTAACAATACCTGATTTCAATTTATCAATCGCATTATTGCGCTGAGTTTGCGCCATTCCGCCTTCTAAATAAGCGGAACGAATACCGCGTTTACGTAAAGTATCGGAAAGATCCCGCACCTCTTCCCGCCGACGGACAAAAATCAAACCGCGCGTTACCTCTTCCGTTTCAATGAAGCGCACCAATAGTTTAATTTTATGTTCTTTACTGTCGGCATGATAATACCACTGATTGATTTTCTTGCGTTCACGGCGACTGGCTTCGGCATCAATTTTTACCGGTTCATGTAACAAACGATCGGCAAAATCGATCAGCAATTCGCCTTCAAGGGTTGCCGAAAATAATAAAGTTTGTTTACGCCAGCGGGTTTCGGCCGCAATTTTTTCCGCATCTTGACCAAATCCCATTTGCAACATCCGATCTGCTTCGTCAAAAATCAACATTTCGACTGCGCGGCAATCAAAATTTTCTTCTTTAATGTATTGCAACAAACGCCCCGGCGTAGCCACCACCAAATCCTGGTTAGAATTAAACACTTCGCCGTGATTTTGATACGCTACGCCGCCGGTAATCGTCGCAATAGCCAAATGCGTAAATTGAGCCAGTTCTTCCGCTTGTTCCGCCACCTGTATAGCCAGTTCGCGAGTCGGCGTAAGAATTAAAATACGGGGAGAGCCGGGCTTACGGCGCGGAGAGTCCAGCAAATGCTGTAAGGCGGGCAATAAGAAAGCGGCTGTTTTTCCCGTGCCGGTTGGGGCGGAGCCCAGAACATCCCGTGCTTCCATAATGGCCGGTATCGCTTCTTGTTGAATTGATGTCGGGCGTCGATAGCCTTTTTTTTCAACGGCTTTGAGTAATTCGGGAAAAAGGTCGAAGTCTTCAAATTGAGGTAGATTCATCATGATAGGATATTTTGTTAAAATCGGCCGTGATTATATCTGAAAGTGCGGTCTCTTTCTGAGATATTTTATGAGTAGTTTTACTTTCCAACAATTTCGTATAAACCAAAAACATTGCGCCATGAAAGTGGGAACGGACGGCGTATTGCTCGGCGCATGGGCGGATGTTGCGCATTGTCGACATATTTTAGACATGGGTACTGGAACGGGGTTGATTGCTTTAATGTTGGCGCAGCGCAGCCATCCCGCCTGCCGCCTAAGCGCGGTTGAACTCAACGCCGCCGCAGCACGACAGGCACAACAAAACGTGAATGATTCTCCATGGCAGACGCGTATTCGGGTCGTTCGGCAAGATATTCAAACATTTGTTCGTCAAACCGACGAAAAATTCGATTTAATCGTATCAAATCCGCCCTATTATCCATCGGGCGTAGCTTGTAAAAGCGATGAACGGAAACTGGCGCGCGTCATTCAAAATGTCCACTCGGATTGGCTTGATTGGGCGCAATCCTGCCTCGCGGAAAACGGCAAAATCAGTTTTATACTGCCCTATGACGCCGCTGAAACATTGATAAAATCGACCGCACTTTTTTGTATTAAACAAACGGATGTGATCACAAAAAGCGGCAAATCGCCGCAGCGAATGTTGCTGACCTTTAGTCGCAACAATACATGCAAACAAAAGGAACGATTGGTTATTTACAATGAAAAGAACCGATACACGGATGAATTTATCGCTCTGACAAACGCGTTTTATTTAAAATTTGCCGCGTCGGCAAATTAGTCTTAATTTTATGCCGTTTAATTATTTGTATACCACTTTGCCAATAAAATTCCCGCATTCACGGCCACGTTCAATCCGTTTTTAATCGGGCCGCCCACCGCAAAACGAACAACGGTATCTTGCGGAGAAGCCAAGTGCGCGGTTGTACTTTCGCTTAACACAAACACGGTTTTTTTCTCAAATAGCATCTTATCCAGTGTGTTTGTTCGATGTTTAATCGTTTCATGACCAGTTGAAATATGTACGATTCGGTAACCGGCTTGACGTAGCATTTCCAGCGCCTGTCCGTCGTTTTTGGCTTCCAGCGCGCGAATATATTCGGCGCCGCCTTCGGCAATCCGGCACGCTGTTGAGGAATACAGCATTTCCGTATTTTCCGTCACAATATTTTTAATGCCGAAAAAAGCGCAGGTGCGTAATATTCCGCCTATATTTTGGGCATTATTAACCCCATTAAGAAAAATTAAACAATCTTGTTGATGAGGAACACTTAAATAGCCGGACAACGTAAAGGCATGCGGTTTTTTAACCAACATACAAATGCCGCCATGATGTTCGGTTCCGCTAACTAATGCCAGTTCGGCCGACTCCACCACATGATAGACTTTTTTGTTTGCCGCTAAATAACGAAATAAATCGCCCGCCCGATGAGCCATAGTCACGGTTGTCCAAACCCGAACGATGCTTTCCGGCCGTTCGGCAAATAACGCCGAACAGGCGTTTTCGCCGCATACTTTCATTTCTTCCGCTCGATTTTTCTTAATTTTCTCAGGCGCGCGCGGCGAAAGCGGCCCGGTCTTTTTTTCTTTCGACTTATTTTCCGAGCGTTTTACCGTGACTTCAACGGTGCCCGAGGCACCGTTAGCACGATTTAACGTTAAAGATGAAGTCCGCTCGGTAACGGGGCGCGCGGCGTAGCGGGATTTGGAAGGAGAGGTTGATGACGCCGGCTTTGAGGCGCTAAAGTGCGGTCGATTTCGGGATGATTTATCGCCGACATAACGTTCACGAAAGGTTTTATCGGTGTTTGATTGGAAACGGGCTGGGGCGGATTTCTTGGTCATAGTATGGGCTCGCACGATAAGATTTCAGATTGCCTTTCGGCTTCGATCGTCTAATAAATAGACTAAATAAGGGTAAAACAGCCGTCATTATAACCAAAAGAATGATTTTTTCTAACCATCTTAAAAGAAATATTGTAGACTAACCCATTCGTACAACTGTTGGAATAAGTTATGTTATTAAATAAAGCAAAACGCGCGGAACGGCGTTTGAAACAATTGCCGTTTATCCCACTACAAGGCGAACAAGTTACTTTTCTATTCGGCCCGGCAGAGTTTAAAACGCAAATTATCGACTTAATTAGAAATGCACAAAAACGCATTTATATCACCGCGCTTTATTGGCAAAAAGACGAAGCCGGTCAGGAAATTCTCAATGAAATTTATCGCGCAAAACAGGCTCGTCCCGAACTTGATATTAAAATTTTCGTGGATTGGCACCGCGCGCAACGCAATTTGCTCGGTGAGGAAAAATCCGCGACCAATGCCGATTGGTATGGCGAACAACGCCGAAGTTATCAACGCGGCGACGATGCGCCTTTCTTTTTTGGTGTGCCGATTAATACTCGTGAAGTATTTGGCGTGCTACATATTAAAGGCTTTATTTTTGACGACACGGTACTATACAGCGGCGCCAGCATAAATAATGTCTATCTTCAACAGCAAAATAAATATCGTTATGACCGCTATCAAAAAATCACCAGCGCGCCGTTAGCCGATACGATGGTCAATTTTATTAACGACTACTTACTCGATGATAGTGTCGTTCATGCGCTGGAATATGCCTGTCCGGCCACCAAAGAAATTCGGGCGGAAATTCGCGCTTATCGTAAAAAATTAGCCGCTCACGGCAATTATCGATGTCAAAGTGCGGCCGATTTTTCCGATGTTTTAAGCGTTTCGCCGCTTTTCGGTTTAGGGGCGGGAAGCAATCGGCTCAATCGCGTGATTGAAGATTTGTTTTTATTGGTGCAGGAAAAATTGACCATTTGTACGCCTTATTTTAATTTTCCGCGCACATTACAACAAAAACTCACGAAATTGCTGCATCAAGGTAAAAAGATTGAAATTATTGTCGGTGATAAAATCGCCAATGATTTTTATATTCCGCCGGATAAACCGTTCAAAATGGCGGGGGCGTTGCCTTATTTATACGAAAGTAATTTGCGTCGTTTTTGCCAAAAATTTGCAGCGGAAATAGAACAAGGTTTGCTGACGGTTCGTTTGTGGAAAGACGGTGAAAATAGCTATCACTTAAAAGGCGTTTGGGTCGATAACCGATTTATATTGTTAACGGGCAATAACTTAAACCCTCGTGCATGGCGTCTGGACGCTGAAAACGGCTTATTGATTCACGATCCGAAACAAACCCTCCGCGACACGGCGGAAACTGAGCTCGAGCATATTCGCCGCCACACCACCGTTTTAACGGATTTTAATCAACTGGATGCCTTCGACCAATATCCGCTCCCCGTGCAGCAGCTTTTGAAAAAATTTGCCCGCGTAAAAGCGGATAAATTGGTCAAGATGATTTTGTGATTTGGATGAAGTTATTGTGTTTTATACGCAATACTTCTACGTTATGGCGAAAAGTGCGGTCGCTTTGCTAAGCGTTTTCGTTTGAATTAAGCCATTATACTTGCCAATCAATCTCAGACATGTCATGTTGCCGTAAATAAGCATTTGTGTGAGAAAAATGGCGGCATCCGAAAAAGCCGCGATAGGCGGATAGCGGAGAGGGGTGCGCTGCGGTTAAGACCAAATGGCGGGTGCGGTCAATAAATTGACCTTTTTTTTGTGCGTGGCTGCCCCATAATAAAAAAGCCACATTTTGCCGGTGGGTATTAACAGCGGCGATAACGCGATCAGTGAAAGCCTCCCAACCTAAATTGGCATGAGAGTGCGCAAGCCCACGTTCAACCGTCAACACCGTGTTAAGTAACAGAACGCCTTGCTCGGCCCACTTAACCAAGTATCCGTGATTAGGCATCTGAAAGCCGGCAATATCTGTGCCAAGTTCTTTGTAAATATTTAATAAAGAAGGCGGCGTCGCTACGCCGGGTTTGACCGAAAAGGCCAAACCATGCGCCTGATTCGGTCCATGATAAGGATCTTGCCCCAAAATGACCGCTCTTATATTTTCAAAAGGCGTTAATTTAAACGCATTAAAAACCTCTTCTTGAGGAGGGTAAACGATTTTACCCGCCAATCGCGCCGCATGCACTTGCTGCAGAATATGTTGAAAATAAGGTTGCGTTTTTTCTTTGCCGATAACATCTGTCCAGGTCTTCATAATTTGCCTAATTAGCCGTTTTTTACCTATTATAATCAAAAGTGCGGTTATAAAAAATGATGTTTTATTCTTCAATTTATCCTTCAAACAGGAAATACGATTACTTGAATTCTTCCTTTTTATAAAATTAATTTAAATCAATTTTACTTATAAATCGGTGAAATTTATTTTTGATTTACCTCAAAAGAATTGGAAAGAGAAAAATTATTTGATAAAATTTAGCCAGTTTAAATTCAAATGCCAACACAGGAGGCACTTATGATTAAAGGTATTCAAATTACACAAGCCGCAAATGATAATTTATTAAACTCATTCTGGTTATTCGATAATGAAACGAACGAAGCGCGTTGCTTATGCGCAAAAGGCGGTTATCAGGAAGATCAGGTCGTTGCGATTAATGAGTTAGGTAAAATCGAATATCGCGAGCTTCCGGTCAATGTGGCGCCGACAGTAAAAGTTGAAGGTGGACAGCATTTAAACGTGAACGTATTGCGTCGCGAAACATTGGAAGACGCTGTCAATAATCCGGATAAATATCCGCAATTAACTATTCGTGTTTCCGGTTATGCTGTTCGTTTTAATTCCTTAACGCCGGAACAACAACGTGATGTGATTACACGTACTTTTACCGAAAGTCTTTAACTGATTGTCACTTTAAATTAAAACGCAAGCCAAATCATGGTTTGCGTTTTTTAATGCGTTTTTTCTATCATGATGATTTTAGAGGTCGTATTAGGTTAAAAACGTCTACCGAATTGGCGATGAATTGCAAAATTCACTAAAATTTGACCGCACTTTCTACCCCGCCTTATCCCCTTGCCCCCGTCACCGTTGAGAAAAAAGGGAAAATTTGGTAAAATCCGCGTGCTTTTTCAAGCTCGGCAAAATCTGATGATTTTGTCGGATGTTCGGATGAAGGTAGCTGGAGAGTAGGGAATTGCCCCTACGCCGACGAGGTAAAATCTTTCAGGCGCAATTGCAAGATTGCAGGGACTGTTACTGGACGAACCCTTGGAGAGATCCATTGCATTTATTGATGTAAATGGACGCCGAAGGCGCAAAAGAGCGGTCGACTTTTCGATTGTTTTCCAAACGCTCAGGCAAAAGGACAGGGGCAAAAGACAATCCGTATTATCAAAAATATTTCTATCGGGATTCTTCTTGTCTCCTTGTCGAGTTTATTTGTATTTTAAGCGACGAGGAATCATCAATGTCATTACAGACAATCTTATCGGCTATTAGTAGCTTTATATGGGGACCGCCCCTACTTATTCTTTTGTCCGGAACAGGACTTTATCTCACCCTTCGTTTAGGCTTCTTACAAATTCGTTATTTGCCTCGTGCCTTGGGTTATTTATTTGCTCGTGGTGCGAATAAAGGCAAAGGGGATGTGTCTTCTTTTGCGGCACTTTGTACGGCATTGGCCGCAACTATCGGGACCGGGAATATCGTCGGCGTAGCTACCGCAGTACAAGCGGGTGGCCCAGGCGCAATTTTTTGGATGTGGTTGGTTGCATTATTAGGCATGGCAACCAAATATGCAGAATGTTTGCTTGCTGTGAAATATCGTGTACGCGATAAATATGGTTTTATGGCTGGTGGGCCAATGTACTACATTGAACGTGGTCTTGGTATCAAATGGTTAGCGAAATTATTTGCGCTATTTGGGGTGTTGGTGGCCTTCTTCGGTATCGGTACTTTCCCTCAAGTGAATGCGATTACATATGCAATGCAAGACACCTTTAATGTACCTGTTGTGATTACTGCAACAGTGGTGACCGTATTGGTCGCCATGATTATTCTCGGTGGGGTAAGACGTATTGCGAGAGCATCTGCAGTCATTGTGCCTTTTATGGCGCTTGGTTATGTAACGACTTCAATTATCATCTTAATCGTTAATTACGACAAATTGCCTACTGCAATTGCATTAATTATTCAGAGTGCGTTTAATCCACAAGCAGCTTTAGGCGGAGCAGTTGGTTTTACCGTGATGAAAGCGATTCAATCAGGTGTGGCACGTGGTATTTTCTCAAATGAATCTGGTTTAGGGAGTGCGCCTATTGCAGCTGCTGCGGCACAAACGAAAGAGCCTGTTCGCCAAGGTTTAATCTCAATGACAGGAACATTTTTAGATACCATCATCGTATGTACGATGACGGGCTTAGTGCTTGTGATTACGGGAGCATGGAGTAATCCTGAGCTTTCAGGCGCAAGCGTGACTAACTATGCTTTTGCACAGGGTTTAGGCACATCAATCGGTGCAACGATTGTAACCGTTGGCTTATTATTCTTTGCTTTTACCACAATTTTAGGTTGGTGTTACTACGGTGAACGTTGTTTCCTTTACCTAGTTGGTATCCGTGGTATTAAAGTATATCGCTTCGTGTTTATTGTTCTGGTTGGGGCAGGCTCATTCCTGACTTTAGATTTAATTTGGATCTTAGCGGATATTGTGAATGGTTTAATGGCCTTCCCGAACTTAGTTGCATTAATTGGTTTACGCAAAGAGATTATTTCAGAAACCAAAGATTACTTTGAACGTTTAAAAGCAACGCAACATGATCAAGATGAATTAGCCTAATTTATCTCATAAAAAGAAAAGGGAAGCCGAGTGCTTCCCTTTGTTGTTTACAGCTTTACATCATAACAAGTTTACACGGAAATGAAATCACATTTTTTCAGAAATTAGATCCCGATCATATTTTTGAACATTTGTTTTTTTATTTACCTAAAAGCACTTGAAAAAGTGGTTCAAGGTCGATATGTTGTTACTAAAGATGAACGGAACCGAAGGGTTCATTTAAGCAAAAGAGGTAAATGCTATGACACTCAATATCACAAGTAAACAAATGGAAATCACTCCTGCAATTCGTGAACATGTGGAGGGAAGACTTGCAAAATTAGAGAAATGGCACACTCAACTGATTAGCCCGCATTTTGTTTTAAGTAAAGTACCAAACGGCTTTTCTGTAGAGGCTTCAATTGGAACTCCATTAGGTAATCTGTTAGCCACTGCAACGGCTGATGATATGTATAAAGCGATCAATGAAGTCGAAGAAAAATTAGAACGTCAATTAAATAAACTTCAACATAAAGGCGAATCCCGCCGAGCAGATGAGCGTTTGAAAGATTCTTTTGAAAAATAAAGGATAATGAATAAATAAAAAGGGCGAACATCATGTTCGCCCTTTTTTAGATATCTTGAATCACTAATTGTAATGCATGGCGTTGGAACTGTTTTGCTTTACGATGTTTTAAGCGTCTTAAACGCAAGTTGCGTGAGGCAGAGATATCTCTTGATGTTTTTTTCTTTAAAAACGTTTTTCTTTTTAACATCTTTTTCTCCTTGTTTTCTTTA
>ERZ772967.1762-NODE-1762-length-14475-cov-4.453675_pt1 | contig 14475 bp, 7 predicted proteins | sample MGYA00511677_ERZ772967 | MGnify/ENA primary metagenome ERZ772967 (study PRJEB29015, sample SAMEA2737931) | human oral metagenome | biome: human oral; feature: human-associated habitat; material: dental | place: China | collected 2146 ...
GCCCGACGCGCCCGTTTCAATCAACATGCGGTAGCGCTTGTTGGACTCTTCGGCCGTGGAGAAGCCGGCGTACATACGCATCGTCCAGAAGCGGCCGCGATACATCGTAGGCTGCACGCCACGCGTGTAGGGGAACTGGCCCGGAATGCCGAGATCTTCGACATAGTTCTCGCCCTCGACGTCGAGCGGCGTGTAGAGACCCTGCTCGGGGACATGCGGGCGAAGCGGGAATTTCGCGGTGGTCTTTTTCAGGTCAGCCTCGTACTTTTCCAACTCGGCCTGGATTTTCTCATTGCTCATATTGTTTTCCTCCTGTCAGGGAATGTGAAAAGGGGCGCACCCGCTCGTCTCCTGCGTGTCTTTGCCGCAGAAGTCCGAGCGGTCTATAGCCGCTTCCTTTTCCCTAATTGATTTCCGATCCGTTCAAAAAATGTTTTCTGCGCCTTATTTCATGGATTTCGTTTCGATGAACTTCTCATGGAAGGAAAGCGCTTCCTTGATGATGTGCGGCGTATGTGCATGCTTGGTGGCCTCTACGGCTCTGTTGTAGTAGTCAAGCAGCACCGGCTTGTAGTCGGGATGCACGCAGTTGTTGATGATTTCCAGCGCGCGCTTTCTCGGTGCAAGACCGCGAAGATCCGCGATGCCCTGCTCCGTGATGATGACGTCGACGTCGTGCTCCGTGTGATCGATATGCGAGCACATCGGAACGACGGACGAGATCGCGCCGTTCTTCGCAATCGAAGGCGTGTAGAAGATCGTCAGGAAGGCGTTTCTCGCGAAGTCGCCCGAGCCGCCGATGCCGTTCATCATCTTCGTGCCCGTGACGTGCGTGGAGTTCACGTTGCCGTAGATGTCGACTTCGAGCGCCGTGTTCATGGCGATGACGCCGAGGCGATGGACGACTTCCGGGCTGTTGGAGATTTCCTGCGGACGCAGCAGCAGGTACTTCTTGTACTTCGCGACGTCCTTGTAGAAGCGCTCCATGCCTGCCGGCGAGGGCGAGAACGCCGTGCCCGAGGCGAAGTTCAGCTTGCCCGCATCGATGAGGTCGAGCATGCCGTCCTGGATGACCTCGGTGTAGACCGTGAGGTCTTCGAGATCGGAATCAACGAAGCCCGCCATGACGGCGTTCGCGACGTTGCCGACGCCCGACTGCAGCGGCAGGAGGTTCTTCGGCATACGGCCCGCCTTGATCTCGGCGTTGAGGAATTCGAGCGTGAACTGCGACATCTTCTTCGAGTTCTCGTCGATCGGCGCGAGGTCACGCGTGTGATCCTTGATGTCGCACGGCACGATGAACTTGATCTTGTCCGGCGTGCACGGGATGAACGGCGTGCCGACGCGGTCATCTGCCTTCACGATGGGAATCGGCAGGCGATGCGGCGGGTCGAGCGGCACGTAGACGTCGTGCATGCCCTCAAGCTCCAGCGGCTGCGTCGTGTTGACCTCGACGATGACGATGTCGGCCTGCTGCACATAGGAGGCGGCGTTGCCGAGCGACGTCGAGGGGATGATGTTGCCCTCTTCCGTGATGGCGACGGCTTCGACGATGGCGACGTCGAGCTTGCCGAGGTAGCCGACGCGTGCGAGCTGTGCGGACTCGCTCAGATGAAGATCAAGATAGTCGACGGAGCCATCGTTGATCTCGCCCCTGAGAATGGCGTCCGTCTGGTACGGCAGGCGCTTCTTGATGCCGTGGACGGCGGCAAGCGTGTCGTCAAGCTCCGGGCCGGTCGAAGCGCCCGTCCAGATGTCAACGGTGAAGGGCTCCTTCTTCATGCGCTCGGCCAGGGCAAGCGGGATGGCTTTCGGGTACGAAGACGCCGTGAAGCCGCTCATGCCGATGCTCATGCCCGGCTTGATGTAGGCAGCCACTTCCTCCGCGGTCACGATCTTCGCCTGCAGGTCTTTGTTGCGTACGCGATCCGAGATGTCAATCATTCAATACATCCTCCCTCACAAGGCCGTCCGGCCCGTGTAATCTAAGGAAGCCGCCGCTTCTCCCGGGAAAGCAGGAAAAACCGGGCTTCCAGTGATGAACTGCCGCCGCAGCCAAATCCGCCCCTGCGTCCATTTTCACTCGATAGCTTTCTGCTATTGCGCGAAAACGGGATAACTGAGGCTTATCGTACTACTATGCGACAATTATATCCTAAGCTAAAGAATACCACTTCGACGCTTTAGCGTCAAGTCAATTTTCGGACTCTTCGCCGCTATTTTTGGGCGATTCGCCGCCCTTCTTCGCCCTCTGGCGAAGCTCTCGAAGCTTCTGCCGCTTCCTCGCCGCCAGTTCGTCCATGACGATGGCCTCGTCTTCTTCGTTGCCCGCGAACTCTGTGACGGCGGCGAGTGCCGCGAGAAGCCACAGGAGCATCGACGACGGGATGTTGAAGAGCACGTCGTCCGTGAGGCCGTTCAGCGCGATGGAGAAGAACGCGAGGCTGATCGCGAGCATCAGCCCTTGGCGGAAGCCCTCGCTGTCGTGCACCTTCGAGAAGAATGCCAGCCCCATCGTGCCGAAGAAGAACCACAGGAAGGATACGGCTCCGACGACGCCGATCTCTGCCGCGTAGTTCAGATACATGTTGTGCGCGTGGACAATGAGCACGTCCGCGCCCTGTAGATAGAAGTCGTACTCGGGGTAGACCATCCAGTAAGCGCCCCAGCCGATGCCGAAGAACGGATGGTCGCCGATCATGGCGAGCGTGCTTTCCCACAGCGCAAGGCGCATTTCCGACGAGGTGTCGACGCGCGTGAACACCGACGTCACGCGGTCGAGAAGCGCGGGGTCGAGGAGGAAGAGCGCGCCCGCGACGACGCCGACCGCAAGCAGCACGCGCCCATCGCGGAACATGCCATAGAGGATGAAGATCAAGGCGATGACGAGGAACGCCATGCGTGCATACGTCATCGCGAGGCACGCCGCCAAGAGCACGAGAGCCGCGCCGAGCGCGATGCGCCGTCGTTGATCGCGCATCTTCACGAAAAAGGCGAAGGCAAAGCACATGGCGACATCGAGATAGCCCGCGAGGATGTTGGGGTTCTCCCACGTCGAGAAGACGCGCTTCTTGAGCTCGGGGAAGGCGTCTCCATCGACCCACTTCATCGTGCTCGTGTCGATGCCGAAGGCGAACTGGTAGAAGCCGTAGAGCAGAACAAGCACGCACGAAAGGCCGAGCGCGTAGACGATCTTGCGGATGTCCTGCGACGCCTGGACGTTCTGTCCGATCAGAAGATACGTCAGAAGGTAGACGCCGACGAGGTTGTAGTAGTTGTAGAAGCTGAAGCCGCGGTCGGGCGAGACGAAGATGGAAACCGCGCCCAAAAGCGCGAAGAGCGCGGCGGGCACGTCGTAGGGCAGGCGGCGGAAGCGGCGGCACTCCTTGTCGACGACGAGGCGTGCGAGCCAGAAGATGACGCCGAGGAGCAGCGCCGCCGTCGCCAGGGGCGGCGAGAGCGCGATGAGGAAGGCTTCGAGCAAGATGGCGTAGTAGATGCCGCCCGCAAGATAATCCGACAGGCTGTCCTTAGCCGTCATGGTGCGCCCCCCTCTCCAAAAGCAGACGCCGCAAGCCCCCTATGAGATACAAGGAGCCTGCCGCGCAGAGGATGCGCCGCCCGGCCGCCCGGTCGAGCGCACGCGAGAGCGCCGCGTCCGCCGTGGGGACGACTTCGACCTCCTGCGTGATTTCCCGCGCGACGCGGGCAAGGTTCTCGGGGTCGCCCGCGCGCGCCGAATCCGGTGGCGTGATGACGACGCAATCGTCCGAACGCACGAGCGTCCGAAGCATTGCACGATAGTCCTTGTCCTCCAAGATGCCGAGGAGCAGCACGCGCTTCTCGCCCGCGAATGTCGCGTCAAGGCTCTCCTTGAGAGCCGCCGCCCCCGCCGGGTTGTGCGCGCCGTCGACGACGATGCGCACGCCTTCGAGCGCGAAGCGCTCGAAGCGCCCCGGCCAGGCGACGGACTTCAAGGCGCGGGCGATCGTCTCATGCGTGACGGCGCGATGCTTCTCGGCGAGGAGCATCGCCGTCCGAATGGCGAGCGCGGCGTTCTGCTGCTGGTATGCGCCGCCAAGAGCGAGCGCGTAGTGCGCCGCGCCGCCGTCCTTCGACGAGAAGTCGATTCCCTCAGCGCCTGCAGCAACGCGGAAATCTTCGCCATAGGCGAAGATTTCGCTTTCCTCCTCCGCGGCCTTTCGGCGCACGACGTCGAGCGTCATGCCCTCAGCCGCCGTGACGACGGGCACACCTCGCTTGATGATGCCCGCCTTGTGATGCGCGACGCCTTCGAGCGTGCCGCCGCAGCGGTCGGCGTGCTCCATGGCGACGTTCGTGATGACGGCGACCTCGGGCATGATGACGTTCGTCGAGTCGAGAAGGCCGCCCAGACCGACCTCGATGACGGCATAGTCGACGTGCTTTTCGGCGAAATAGTAGAACGCCGCCGCCGTCAGCACCTCGAACTCGGTCGGCTGTTCCGCACCTTCTGCGAGCATCGCCTCCGCCGCCTCCTTGGCAGCCGAGATCGCCGCCGCAAAGTCCGCCTCGCTTGCGCGCTCACCGTCGATGACGAAGCGTTCCGTGTAGGAATCGAGATGCGGCGAGGTGTAGAGTCCCGTCCTAAAGCCCGATTCCGTCAAAATCGCCGCCGTCATGGCGCTGACCGAGCCCTTACCGTTCGTGCCTGTGACGTGCACCGTGCCGTATCGCCTTTCAGGATGCCCGAGCAGCTCCGTGAGCCGCTCGATACGCGAAAGGCCGAGCTTCGAGCCGAATACGTTGAGACTTTCGAGGTAAGAAAGACTTTCCTTGTAGTCCATTTCCCCACCTTCCTCAGAGTTTCGCCAGATAGGCGAGGCGCTCTTCGACGGCCTTCTTCTTCTCCTTCGCCGCTTCGAGCTTCTCGCGCTCCTTTTCCACGACGGCGGGCGGCGCCTTCTTGACGAAGCCCTCGTTCGCGAGCTTGCCGCCAAGGCGCTTCTCCTCGCCGACGAGGTTCGCCAATTCTTTTTCCAGACGTGCCTTTTCCTTCTCGACGTCGATGAGCCCCTTCAAAGGCAGATAAACCTCGACGCCTGCAACGATCGCCGCCATGGCGTTCTCGGGCTTCGCCGCGCCGTCTTCCAAGACGGTCAGAGGCTCCGCCCACGAGAGCGCGGCGAAGTACGCGGCGTGCGCGGCGAATACGGGCGCGAGCGCCTTGTCCGCGAAGTGCAAAATGACCTCGCTCCTCTTTCCCGGCGCGGCCTCGACCTCTGCACGCATGTTGCGGATGCGCACGATCACTTCCATGATGCTCGCCATCTCGCGCTCCGCTGCCTCGTCGACGAGACTCTCGTCCGCCTCGGGCCACGGTGCGATCATGACGCTCCTGCCCTCATGCGGCACGCGCTGCCAGATTTCCTCCGTGAGGAACGGCATGAAGGGATGCAGCAGGCGAAGCGTGCGCTCCAAGACGTACGAGAGGACATACTGTGCCGTCTTCTTCGAGCGCTCGCCCGCCGCGTCCTTGTCATAGAGCCGCGCTTTCGCCAGCTCGATGTACCAGTCGCAAAACTCGCTCCAGATAAACTCGTAGATCATGCGCCCCGCTTCGCCCAGCTCGAACTTCTCCAGATTCTCCGTCACGCCCGCCGCCGTCTTCTGGCAGCGCGACAAGATCCAGCGGTCGGCAAGCGTATAGTCCTCCGCCGTCGGAGTGAAACTCGCATCGAAGTCCTCCAAATTCATGAGCATGAAGCGCGAGGCGTTCCACAGCTTGTTCGCGAAATTTCGCGCCGCTTCAACGCGCTCCCAGTAGAAGCGCATGTCGTTGCCCGGCGTGTTGCCCGTGATGAGCATGAAGCGCAGGGTGTCCGCACCGTACTTGTCGATGACCTCGACGGGATCGATGCCGTTGCCGAGCGACTTCGACATCTTGCGCCCCTCGCTGTCGCGCACGAGACCGTGGATGAATACGTGGCGGAAAGGGATGTCCTTGCCGAACTCCAAGCCCATCATGACCATGCGTGCGACCCAGAAGAAGATGATGTCATAGCCCGTCACGAGAACGCTCGTCGGATAGAACTGCTTGAGCTCGGGCGTCTCCTCGGGCCAGCCCATCGTCTCGAACGGCCAGAGTCCCGAGCTGAACCATGTGTCGAGCACGTCCTCATCTTGGTGCAGATGATGGCCGCCGCACTTTGGGCAAGTCTCGACGTCCTCGCGCGAGACGACCGTCTCCTTGCAGTCTTCGCAATACCACGCGGGGATGCGATGCCCCCACCAAAGCTGGCGCGAGATGCACCAGTCGCGGATATTTTCGAGCCAGTTCACATAGATCTTCGTAAAGCGCTCGGGCACGAACTTGATGCGGCCGTCCTGCACCGCCTCGATCGCGGGCGCAGCCAGGCTCTCCATCTTCACGAACCACTGCTTGGAGACGAGCGGCTCGACTGTCGTATGGCAGCGCGAGCAGTGGCCGACGGCGTGCTCATGCTCCTCTGTGGAGACGAGGACGCCCGCCTCTTCGAGGTCTTTGACGAGCATCTTGCGGCACTCGTAGCGGTCGAGTCCCGCGTACTTGCCGAGACCTTCCGACATCGTGCCGTCATTTTCTATGACGCGCACCTGCGGCAGATCATGGCGCAGACCCATCTCGAAGTCGTTCGGATCGTGCGCAGGCGTGACCTTGACCGCGCCCGTGCCGAACGAGGGATCGACGTATTCATCGGCAAAGATGGGAATGGGACGGTTGACGATGGGCAGGATGACGTTCCTGCCGACGAGATCCTTGTAGCGTGCATCATCGGGATGCACGGCGATACCCGTATCGCCGAACATCGTCTCGGGGCGCGTCGTCGCGATCTCGACATAGCCCGAGCCGTCCTCGAATGCGTAGCGCAGATGCCAGAGATGGCCCGCCTCCGTCTCGTGCTCGACCTCAATATCCGAAAGCGCCGTGTTGCACGACGGGCACCAATTCGTGATGCGCGTCCCCTGATAAATCAGCCCCTTCTCATAGAGGCTCACAAAGACCTCGCGCACGGCGTGCGAGCAGCCCTCATCCATCGTGAAGCGCTCGCGTGCCCAGTCGCACGAAGAGCCGAGCGTTCGGAGCTGATACATGATGCGGCTGCCGTACTCCTCCTTCCACTGCCAGACGCGCTCCGTGAACTTCTCGCGCCCGAGTTCGTAGCGGTTCGTACCCTCTGCGCGAAGCGCCGCCTCCACCTTCGCCTGCGTCGCGATGCCCGCGTGGTCGCAGCCCGGCATCCAGAGCGTATTGTACCCCTGCATACGGCGCCAACGAATCAGGATGTCCTGCAGCGTATTGTCGAGTGCATGTCCCATGTGCAGCTGCCCCGTCACATTCGGCGGCGGGATCACGATGGAAAACGGCTCTTTCTTCTCGTCCGGCTCGGCATGGAAGAGATCGTTCGCCTCCCAATACTCATACCATTTCTTTTCAAAGGACTGCGGCTCATAAACCTTTGGGATATTATCGTTTGCCATGAAATAGACCTCCTGGACGAAGCGGAAAACCGCTCGTCTTTCAAAACCGGCGCAGAGCGCACAGCCATAAAGCCGTTGTCCGCAAACAAATAAAGCCCTCCCGTCCGAAAGGACGGAAGAGCCTGCTTCCGTGGTACCACCTAACTTCCCGCAAGGCGAACCGCCCTGCAGCTCCAAGGCATAACGCCGCCGCCGCGCCCGCGCCTACGCACCGAACGGCAAAATGCGCCATGCGGCTTCAGCCCGAAAGCTCCGAAGCGACCTTCCGCCGCCCGCCGCAGGGATTCTCACCGGCCATCCCCTCTCTGAAGCGGCGCTTGCAGCGTACTCCTCTTCCTCATCGCCTTTACCGACAAAAGGATACCATAAGAATGGCATTTTGGCAAGATGCGGCAGTGCGCGCTCTCAAAGCCGGAACTTCGAGACGCCGTCCTGCAGCTTCTGTGCAAGCTCCGCGAGCGTGTGGCTTGCGGCGGCGATTTCCTCGGTCGATGCCGCCTGCTCCTCGGAGACGGCGGAAACGTCCGTCGCCTTCTGCTGCACCGTATGCGACACCGCGCCGACCTGATTCACGATGTCCGACGTGCTCGCCGCATCCTTCGTCAGCTGCCCCGTGATCTTCGTGAGCGTCTCGATCTCCTCGATCAGCGCCTTGACGGCTTCCGCGATGCTTGCGAACTTCTCGTCAGCCGCCTGCACCTCGCACACATTCTCCTTGACTGCGCCTTCCTGCGTTTTGGTCAGCGAGAATGCACTCTCAATCTGCGCGGTGTTCTTGCCGATGACATCATTGATTTGCTGCGCTGCCTGCTCGCTCTGCTCGGCGAGCTTTCTCACCTCGTCAGCGACGACGGCGAAGCCCTTGCCCTGCTCGCCCGCACGTGCCGCCTCGATGGCAGCGTTCAAGGCGAGAAGTTTCGTCTGACCCGCGATGCTCGTAATGAGCTCGTTCATTTCCGCGATGTTCTTCGATCCGTCGTAGAGATTCTGCACGGCGGCACCGACCTTCACGGCGCCCGCTGCGAGGTTCTCAGCGCCCGCAACCGCCTTTTGGAGTGCCTCGCGGCCTTCTCTCGTCGCCTGTCCCGATGCGTCGGCGACGCGCTCGGACGCCGCAACGACCTTGGCGAGATCCTTCGTCTGGCCGTCCATGCTCGTCGCGATCTCTTTAGCATTTTCCACGATGTCGTTCTGATGCGCCGCCTGCTCGGCAATAGCGATGACATCTTCCGCCGCCGACTGCGAGGCATTCGCCGTCTGATTGGCGCTCGCCGTCAATTCTTCCGACGAAGCGGACACCTGCTCGGCGGCTTTCGACGTATCCTCGACCATCTTACGAAGCGTCGTCATCATCTTGCTGCAGCTTGTCTGCAGATCGCCGATCTCATCAGCACGGTCGCTCGCGGGCAATTTATGCGTGAGATCGCCGTTCGCGATGAAACCGACCGAAGCGGAGAGGAATTCGAGCGGCGTGATCGCTGCCGTCAGGAAATAATAGGTGATGCCCCCGAGGAGCGCGAGCGCGACGAGGCAGATCGCCAAGATCACATACGCCATGCGCGTCGCGGCGGCAAACGCTTCCTTCTGCGGCACTTCGATGACGACGTGCCAGCCGGTAGAGCCGACGGGCATCTCCTGATAGAACTTCGCCACGCCGTCGAACTCCGCCTCGAACATCTCTGGCTCCTTCGACGTGAAGCGTGCGGCGAGATCCTTGTACTTGCCGCCCTCCATCTCATTGAGCGGCGCGTCGGAAAGCGTGAACTTCTTATGGTAGATGAATTCGCTGTTCGGTCCCAAGACGAAGATTGACCCCGTCTGACCGACCTTCACATCCTTGAGGATTTCCGTCATATCATCGACGGAAATATCAATGCCGAGAACGCCGATGAGCTCGCCATTCTTACGAATCGCCTGACTTAACGTCATAACTTTGGCGCCGTCCGAAGGCGCTTGATAAACATCAGAAATATACAGTCCATCGGAAGATACTGCCGCCTTGTACCAGGAACGCGTGCGCGGATCCCAGTCGGCTCCAAACGCCTTGCTCGCCGTATAGCTGCCATCGGGTCGCCCAAGGAATGCCGAGGTCACGCCGTGCCTCGATGCGATGTGATCGATCGCCTTCTGCAGGACGTCCCCCTCAGGCATGATTTCCGACCAGTCCATCATGACGGTCTCCATCATGGAGATTTCCTCGCGCACATTGCCGTCGAGCTTCGCCGCATAGTGGTTGGCACGCTGATTCATGGCGATCTGCACCGTGTCGCGCAAGGCGGCGCTCGCCATCATATAGATGGTGAATCCCATGATGATGAATACGACGATCAACGGGATGCCGATGCCCATGAGCATCTTCGGTTTTAGTTTCATCTCTTTTCCCCCTGTTTTCCCTTTGGATGATTTTTCTTCCAACGACAGTTGAAGGGAGCACTCTTCATGCTCCCTTCAACTGTCGTTCTCTATACGCTTTATCGGAGTTTTTAACCATACCATAACAGGAGGATACGCCCATATCCTATGGGAATCACAGCCTGAATTTCGCTACTCCCTGCTGCAGCTGCTGTGCGAGATCGGCGAGCGTGTGGCTCGCGGCCGCGATCTCTTCAGCGGATGCCGCCTGCTCCTCGGAGACGGCGGACACGTCCGTCGCCTTCTGCTGCACGGCATGGGACAGGTCGCTGACCTTCTGCACCGTATCGACCGTGCTCTTGCAGTCCGTTTCGAGTGCGCCCGTGATCTTCGTGAGCTTCTCGACCTGCTCAGTCAAGGCCTCGACGGAGCCGGCGATGCTCGCGAACTTCTCGTCAGCAGCGCGAACTTGACCGACATTCCCCTTGACTTCGTCCTCCTGCGATTTCGTCAGCGCAAATGCGCTCTCGATCTGCGCGGAGTTCTTGCCAATGACCGCGTTGATTTGCTGCGCTGCCTCCTCGCTCTGCTCGGCGAGCTTTCTCACCTCATCGGCGACGACGGCGAATCCCTTACCCTGCTCGCCCGCGCGCGCCGCCTCAATGGCAGCATTCAAGGCGAGAAGTTTCGTCTGGCCTGAGATGCTCGTAATGAGCTCATTCATTTCCGCGATGTTCTTCGAGCCGTCGTAGAGGTGCTGGACGGCGGCGCCAACCTTAGCAGCTCCCGTCGCAAGACTCTCGACGCCCGCAACCGCCTTACCGAGTGCCTCCCTGCCTTCTCTCGTCGCTGCTTCCGTCTCGTCGGCAACCTTCGTCGAAGCATCGACGACCTTGGCGATGTCTGCGGTCTGCGCTCCCATATTGTGTGCGACTTCGTTCGCCATCTCCGCAATATCGCTCTGCTCCGCCGCGCGCTCGGCGATGTCGACGACGGCCTCCGCCGCAGACTGCGACGCATTCGCCGTCTGTGTCGAGCTTGCCGTCAGCTCCTCAGAGGACGCGAGCACCTGCTCGCTGGCCTTCGAGGTGTCCTCGACCATCTTCCGGAGCGTCGTGACCATCTGACTTGAGCTATTCTGCAACACTCCGATCTCGTCGACGCGATCACTCGCGGGCAACTTGTGCGTAAGATCCCCCTTGGCAATGAAGCTCATCGTCTCGGACAAGACTTCGATGGGCGAGATCATGCCCGAAAGGAAATAGTAGGTGATGCCGCCAAGAAGGGCAAGCGCCGCGAGGCAGATGGCGAGAAGCGCATAGGACATCTGCGTCACCGCAGCAAACGCTTCCGATCGCGGCACTTCGATGACGATGTGCCAGCCCGTCGAGCCGATCGGCTCAGCAGCATAGAACTTTTGCACGCCGTCAAATTCAGCCTCGAACATTTCGGGCTTATCGGCAGTGAAGCGTGCGGCAAGATCCTTGTACTTGCCATTCTCCATCTCAGCAAGCGGCGGATCATCCGTCGTGAACTTCTTGTGATAGATGAACTCGCTGTTCGGCCCCAACACGAAAAGTGAACCATGCTCACCAACCTTCACATCCACAAGATCCTTCGTCAAGTCGTCAACAGCGAGATCCGTGCCCACGACAGCGAGCAGCTCGCCCCCCTTGCGGATGGCCTTGCTGAGCGTCAGCACCTTCTTTCCCCCCGTGGCGGAAATATAGACATCCGAGAGATGCAAATCGTCCGACTGCACGGCGCTCTTATACCAGGGACGCACACGCGAATCGTAACCTGGTGCCCGCTGGGCGCTCGACATGTTGAGCCCGCCCGGCGTGCCGATGTAAAAGGAGTAAACGCCGGAGCGGCTGCCCAGATCGTTGAGCACGTCCTGCATTGTCACTTCATCCGGCAAACCTTCCGTCCAATTCAAGGCGACGGTCTGCAGCACCGCCTCCTGTGACTCCACATGGGCGTTGACAAGAGTGGCATATTGACGTGCCATGGACTGCATGGACGTTTCCGTCGCCAGCCGCAGACCTGCACTTGCCATTTGATAGATGACGACTCCCATGATGACGAAAACAATGAGCAGTGGCACGCCGATGCTCAAGAGCATTTTGGGTTTAAGTTTCATTTCCTTTGCCTCCTAAACAATCGTTCCATTTGCCTCCCAAAGACAAATGGAAAACGGTGACACCCATCTGCCCCCGTCCCGGCATTTCCATATATTTTATCGAACATTTCCAGATTACGTTTAGGCGAGAATTTCCATTCGTCCATAAACGGGATCATAATCTGAACTTCGAAACTCCCTGCTTGAGCTGCTGTGCAAGCTCGGCAAGCGTGTGGCTCGCGGCCGCAATCTCCTCGGCAGACGCCGCCTGCTCCTCGGAGACGGCGGACACGTCCGTTGCCTTCTGCTGCACCGCCTGCGACAGGTCGCTGACCTGCTGCACCGTATCGACCGTGCTCTTGCAGTCCTTCTCGAGCGCCCCCGTGATCGTCGCGACCTTGCCGACCTGCTCGATCAGCGCGCGGATCGACTCGGCGATGCTCGCGAACTTCTCGTCGGCGGCGCCGACTTCCTCCACGCTCTCCCTGACCTCTTCGTCCTGCGTCTTCGTCAGCGAGAAGGCGTTCTCGATCTGCGCGGCGTTCTTGCCGATGACCGTGCTGATCTCCTGCGCCGCCTGCTCGCTCTGCTCGGCGAGCTTTCGCACCTCGTCAGCGACGACGGCGAAGCCCTTGCCCTGCTCGCCCGCGCGCGCCGCCTCGATCGCCGCGTTCAATGCGAGGAGCTTCGTCTGACCGGCGATATTCGTGATGACCTCGTTGATCTCCGCGATGTTCTTCGAACCGTCGTAGAGGTTCTGCACGGCATCGCCGACCTTCACGGAATTCGCTGCGAGACTTTCGACGCCCGTGACCGCCTTTTCCAACACTTCACGACCTTCGCGCGTCGCCTGTGCCGTCGTTTCCGCGACCTTCGTCGAGTCACCGACGACCCTGGCAATTTCCTCCGTCTGCTCACCCATGTTGTGCGCGACCTCGTTTGCCATCTCCACGATATCGTTCTGCTCTGCCGCGCGCTCGGCGATATCGACGACGGCTTCTGCAGCCGCCTGTGATGCATTTGCCGTCTGCGTCGAGCTTGCCGTCAGCTCCTCCGAGGAGGCGAGTACCTGCTCGGCAGCCTTCGATGTGTCCTCAACCATCTTCCGGAGCGTCGAGAGCATGCCGCTGGAGCTATTTTGCAGGACGCCGATCTCGTCGACGCGATCGCTCGCGGGAATCTTGTGCGTGAGATCGCCCTTGCTGATGAAGCCCATCGTCTCGGACAAGCGCTCGATAGGCGAGATCATGCCCGTGAGGAAGTAGTAGACGATGCCGCCCAAAAGGGCGAGCGCCGCAAAGCTGACGATGAGGATCGCATACGACATGCGCGTCGCCGCCGCAAACGCTTCAGAGAACGGCATCTCGATGACAATGTGCCAACCCGTCGTCCCGATCGGCTCAGAACGATAGAACTTCTTGACGCCTTGGAATTCCGCTTCGAAGGACTGCGCTTCATCCGATGTGAAGCGTGCCGCAAGACCCTTGTACTTGCCGCCATCCATTTCATTGAGCGGCGGATCTTCAAGCGTGAACTTCTTGTGATAAATATACTCGCTGTTCGGTCCCAAGACGAAGAGCGATCCCGTTTCGCCGACCTTGACGCCTTTGAGGAACTCCGTAATCTGATCGACCGAGAGATCCATGGCGATGACGCCGACAAGCTCGCCGTTCTTACGCACGGCACGGCTCAGCGTCACAACATTCGATTGATCCGAAGCCGTACGATAGACGGGAGAAATCTCCACCTTGTCGGAAGCCGCCGCATTCTTGTACCAGCCGCGCGTGCGCGGATCGAACCCTTCGGGCAGCGGTTCGCTCGCCACACAAGAGCCGTCAGGCTTTCCTATGAAGAACATCTGGACGCCATCTCTGCCGCCCAGATGCGACACAGCGTCCTGCAATGCCTCGCCTTCGGGCATATTATCTGCCCAGCTCATAGCGATTGCTTCCAGCGTTTCGCTTTTTCCCAACAAATTTCCATCGATGATTGCCGCATTGTGGCCGGAGCGCTCGGTCATGGCAATGATGCGGCTCGTCCTGAGACCGTCACTCGCCAACAAATAGATGATGACGCCCATGACGGCAAACACGATGATCAAAGGCACGCCGATGCTCAAGAGCATCTTCGGTTTCAACTTCATTTCATTGTCCTCCGTATAAAGATTTTCATTCGTACTGCTTTCGACAACAGGAAAAGGGAGGATTTATGCCTCCCTTTTCCTGCACTCCCGTATTCTCTTTATCGGGCATTTTGCAAAAATCTTTAGCCCAAAAGCATATTTTCACGCGAAGCTTTCAGAAAATATGTTCAGTCGGCACGCGAAGCGACATGAATTGCTTTTCCGTCCCGTTCCTACAGACGGAACTGCGCCACGCCCTGCTGCAGCTGCTGCGCAAGCTCGGCGAGCGTGTGGCTCGCGGCCGCGATCTCCTCGGCGGACGCTGCCTGCTCCTCGGAGACGGCGGACACGTCCGTCGCCTTCTGCTGCACGGCATGGG
>ERZ772967.1763-NODE-1763-length-14467-cov-4.049958_pt1 | contig 14467 bp, 9 predicted proteins | sample MGYA00511677_ERZ772967 | MGnify/ENA primary metagenome ERZ772967 (study PRJEB29015, sample SAMEA2737931) | human oral metagenome | biome: human oral; feature: human-associated habitat; material: dental | place: China | collected 2146 ...
CGGTCGTGTATGTTTTGGTAATATAGTTGATGGAGGCCGCGTCGCCCGTATATTTCCCGGTGGGCATACTGTAATATTCCACTTTTTCGATGTCTCTGGGACGAAGATTCTGTACATCCCGAAAATCCGCTTTTACGCCATTGATATAAAGCGTCGCTTCGCCGGTCGTAGCCGTTACTTTTTTATCTTTGCGGTTTACGTCGAGTCCCGGAATCATCAAGTTATACAACAAATCGTATCCCGAAAAGGCGTGTTTGATCTGCTGCTTGTCCGGGATAACCAACAGATGGTCTTTTTTCCGGATAAATGTACTTCCTCTCACCGTCACTTCGCCCAGTGCGACCACATCGGTTTTTAAGACGACCGTCGGCAGGGTGTAATCGCTCCCGGGCATCTCGAAAGCGATAAACCGGTTGGCATAGCCGATATTGCTTACGGCTAAGATATAATTTCCGGCTTTTATATTTTTAATCTCGAAGTCCCCATTGCCATCCGTGATGCCTCCGCTTACGAAGACGGAGTCTTCCGTAAGAACCCGCAGGGTCGTGGAGAAGACTCCCGTACCGGCCTCGTCATATACAACGCCTTTGAGGATATGCTGTGCCTGAACAAGCTGCATAACACCCAATATCAAACTTAGAATAAGAAGTATTTTGTATGTTCTGTCCATATCTTTTACTCTGCTTTCAGGATGGCGCTCTTGATCGTTTTATCTACCTCGCTCTGATCGCGCGACGTTTTCCGGCCGAAGTCGAAGGTATAAGCGAGTTTGAGGTATGCCGTCTGCTGATAGATACGGCTCGTTTGCGTCTGGTCGTATCGGTAGATGTTATAATCGGCATATTCCCTGTATTGCGCCTGTCGGGTAAACGGATTTTCCGTACCGGCTTCGGCCATCAAGTTTCGATTGCTGTAACGTACGGACAGTCCGTATGAGGCCGGTGTTTGTGTGAACACGAGTGTACGGTTCTCCAGTCTTTTTTCTTGTGTTTTTGCGTATACATTGATTGCAAATGATTTGATGAAATAATTTATATCAAAGGCCACTACAAAATTATGCTGATTCAGGTACGTTTTTTCCGGTATATACATATATTCATATTTCAATGTGCATTTAGCACGCAGATTATCGGAAATTGCATAAGAAAAGGAACAATCCGAGTTTAGAGAATTAAACGAGTCATCCGAGCGGTAACTGCTGATGAGTTTATCTCCTTCGAGGTAATATTTCAAATAGATATTGTTCTTCAACATTTCATACCAGAGCAGAAATTTTGCATTGAACTTTTTTATCCTGCCTTCATACAATGTGTAAAATCGATATGTCTTCGTATAACCTAAATCGGGGTTCCCCCTTTTTAACTGATGGAAATCGATTGTTTGATCTACCGTATTCAGTAAATTTATATCGGGTGAAGAATTCGTAGAAAAGAACCCTAAGCCGCCCCAATGCTGGGAATTGAAACGATGACGTATCCATGTATGGATATACAACCGGAAAAAACGTTGATGATTGCCGTCCCGCAATTTATAATTCAATAAGGCAAAACCCGGATTTAAAGATAAAGTCGTATTTTCGCCAAAGTGATGATCATAATCGAGGATAGCCGTTGTCTCTCCGTTCCATAAATGTTGTTTGGAATCATAATCCCCACTGTACGTAGAAGATGCAATGTTATGTCGGTGCCATGCACTTATGAAGCATGTATTTTGCTTGTTTGGCATATATAAATAAAAACCGTTTATTGCGAAATAATATAAATCTTCATTTACATGGGTATATGAACGTCTCTGGTCTTCCGTATAGGTTCGACTGTACTCGTTTTGTGCATAAGAACTTTGCAAGGTAAATCTCATGGTATGTTTTTCCGAGAGATTGAATTGACCGGTTAGATCCAATGCAGGTTTTAATCCTGTATTTTCTGTCTTTTCAGACGATGATATCGTTTGTTCATTCTGTCCATTATATTTCAGAATTTCATTCATATCATTGCGAGGTGTCCGATTTTGCACGAAAGAGAATGTGCCTGATAAATTACGCTTTTCGCTATGATTCAATACTCTTAACTGTGCATATTGCTGGTTATTCCGGTAATCAGCATGATCATTTGTTCTAAATCGATCTATTGTATGGTTTTTGAAAAGTAATTCATCTCTTTTTTCTCTTTTTACTCCGTCATAATCTTTAATATTATATCCGCCGAAAAAGGTATAATTCGTTTGTTTGTGCGATAACTTGGCAGCCGCATCGTAGTTGCCCCCCAAATAACCGATCTTTTGTTCTGCTTCCATATTCACATAGCCTCCGGTCGTGTATGTTTTGGTAATATAGTTGATGGAGGCCGCGTCGCCCGTATATTTTCCGGTGGGCATGCTGTAATATTCCACTTTTTCGATGTCTCTGGGACGAAGGTTCTGCACATCCCGAAAATCCGCTTTTACGCCATTGATATAAAGCGTCGCTTCGCCGGCTGTAGCCGTCACTTTTTTATCTTTGCGGTTTACGTCGAGGCCGGGAATCATCAGGTTATACAATAGATCGTATCCCGAAAAGGCGTGTTTGATCTGTTGTTTGTCCGGGAGAACCAACAGGTGGTCTTTCTTTCGGATAAATGTACTTCCTCTCACCGTCACTTCGCCCAGCGCCACCACATCGGTTTTTAAGACGACCGTCGGCAAGGTGTAATCGCTTCCGGGCATCTCAAAAGCAATATATTGTCCGGCATATCCGATATTGCTTACGGCTAAGATATATCTTCCGGCTTTTATATTTTTGATTTCGAAGTTTCCGTTGCCATCCGTGATGCCTCCGCTTACAAAGACGGAGTCTTCGGTAAGGACCCTCAAGGTCGTGGAGAAGACACCCGTGCCGGCCTCGTCGTACACAATGCCTTTGAGGATATGCTGTGCTTGAACAGGCTGTATAACCCCCAATATCAAACTTAGAATAAGAAGTATTTGATATGTTCTGTCCATGTCTTTTACTCTGCTTTCAGGATGGTGCTCTTGATCGTTTTATCTACTTCGCTCCGGTCGCGCGATGTTTTCCGGCCGAAATCGAAAGTAACATTTTTCCGGGGTATCATGTCGGCATTCTGTGATGGATATTTCCGATCATCGTTTCATCATCTCTCGTTTCTGTTTTTTTGTTCAAGAATACCTGTACGTGTCTTGTTATCCATTTCGATGGATTGGAACTCATGTCGTTTCCCATAAGCAAACCGGTAAGCGATCGACATCACGAACAAGTTGGATGATAAACCCGGTGCATACGTTTTCGTATGTGTCGTATATTTATCTGCCATATACGACATTTCAAGCGGGCTGTTCCAGAAAGGATTGGTCGCACTGACATCAAGATGCCAGTTTCTCCAAGTATATCCGGCCGACATTTTGACGGTCACAGGTCTCCTGTACTCATATCCTCTCGAGAGATACTTTACCGGGGAAAGGAAATCTACTTTTCCCTGAAAATTCTTATGGTAGTATGTCAGGTTAGTGTTAAACACGATGTTGTGCAAAGATATCGTTTTCGCACATTCTTCGTTATACCAGTCATATTCTCCCGATACGGAACAAGCGAGCCCCTGTGCGAGATTTATTTTCAGTGTCCCGTTCAGGATAAATTTCTGCTGATGCCCTCCGTTCAGGTACGTATGAAGAAACGCTTCGCGCCTGTCATCCCACATTATGTTTTCATAGATCATGTCGGCATTATTCTCATAATAGGAAAACAATTCGAACATTCCCTTTTTATAGTTGCAATTCAAGGCCATTTCCGCAGAGAAGCTACGGGTCGTTCGGAGATCCGGATTCCCTTTTAATATCTGATATTGATCGATGCGTTGCTCAAAACTGTTGTAGAACCTGATTTGCGGATCGTAGGTTCCGTAACTTAAGTTTCCGCGAACAGAGATGTTTTTGGAAAATGTTATATCGTAGAATATCGATGGGGTGAAATAGAATTTTGTCGTGGAATAAGCGCCGTTGTCTATCGATACGGTCTGTCCCGTCATTTGAGCCGTAAGGCGGAGGGTACCGGGCAGTCTGAAATTATCACCCAGAGTCAGCCGTCCTTGTCCGTATTTGAGTTTGCTCTTGGATGCGACTCCGTTTTCTTCATATTCGCTTTTCGTTATGTCGTATCGATAGATGGCATTGATAAACGGACGGTGTTTGCCGATTACAAATCCCCACATAAGATGGGGATTTAAATAATAATAATCCTCTTTCGTGGCGGATTGGTATGCCACAGTAGTTGATTGGTAGGAGCGATTGAGAGACGTATGATTGTAATTACCATATAAGGACGTACGGAAGATGCCGTTATTCCGGGTTTGCTTTTGATAATAGAGCTGAAATGCCGGCGACCCATGGTCTTTGTGAGAGTCATCGTGTATGAACCTTTCCGTTTGTTCGTTCGAGAACGATTGCCTGAAAATACCCCTGCCTGTATGATGCCCCCTGTTCAAATACGCAGCCAATTGAAACATGTCACGACCCGTAGTATATAACCATGAGAGTTTGGCACTCCCGGCATTCGCGTGGGTCGGTGCCGGTTCTGCTACGGAAGTACGTCGTAACCTGACCGAAGGCATGTCCAGATCAAGTACGGATTCTTCTCCACGGCTCAACTTGTAATGAGACCATTTTCCCGACAGCTGTACATTGAATTCCGATTTGTCGGTATACATTTTCTGATCAACGATCATATCTCCGTGAAGAATACCGAGATTCTCTTTTGCATTCGTGTAAAACTGTCCGCCATTAGTCCGGTGGCGTAGAATAAAATCGACGACAGAAGAAGCCTCGGGATGTGAGGGATCGTAGTGTGAATAGTAGTCGATACGTTTTATATCTGCCGGATTGAGGGTACGGATTTCATCGATCTGTACTTTTCTGCCATTTATGCAAAGGGTAGAGTTCATCCCTCGTGTCTTGACGATATATTCTATCGGATCGACTTCCAGACCGGGAACCGACAATAAGGCCAGCGCGGAGAAGCCGTTATGGGCGTTCTTCTTCAACTCTTTCGAGGGAAATATGATTATTTTATTGTCGGAGACTACGATGTTCCGGGCCGTAACGATCACTTCCTTCAGGTACTGCTCGCTGTAGATACTGTCGGGAGCAAGCTGAGCCATTAAATTACCGCAGATGATAAAGGCAAATGCCATAAATATTCCTTTTCTCATAAAAATTGTTTTTAATCATGTTGTGATGGTGCATTATCATGAGCAAACTGCTGCGTTACTTACAGAATGTGTGATTGGTCATATCCTCTCGGTAGCTTCCTCTCACACATTCTTAACATCTTGCATTTCATTCATGCTTGCACTTCATTAGGAAGATGTGCCAAAAATGCCTTTTGGCACACCTTCGCCAAACTCAGAATGAGAATTCGCTGCTCAATACCATGAGCAACTAGTTTTCTCACATGTCCCCTCGGGCATACACGATGAGTATCCCCAACATCTGTCTGATGACCCTTCCATCTTGATGTTCAGTAGAACTCCAACGGAAAGCGGATCAGTCTCGAGTCGTTGCTCGAGTTGCTCTAAAAAGAACTCAGGGAGTTCCTTGTTAAGAGGCTTACATTCATTTTTCTTCATGATTGTAATTATTTATAAATTAAACTTAGCATACGCTCTTTTTGTAGCGTATTTTATTATGTCCATCATATGTGTGCAGTGATGTTGGTTGAAATTATGAGCCATACATCCCCCTCCACAAAACAAGGCACATTTACATCCTTTACATGATACATAGCTTGTCACATTTGTCGAAGACCACATACGTCTACGTTTTTCATCCCATACTATGGTGCTTCCTGAATAATCGCCAATTTGATATTCTTGATTGCCTACCAAATCCCAACACGGATAGATTTTATACAATGGGTCAAACACACAGCCCCCTACTTGAGAGCCACAGAAAGTTGATCTGTATGCCAACGGTTCATTATTAAGTATTGAATGATATATATTACTATATGTCTCGTAATCGTGACATTCAAATTCCTGATTTTTGTTATCATGAGCATTTATAAATTCCTGCTGTGTCATAAATGTCCCCTTTTGCTTTTCATCAAGATCATCGTCAAAATTCATAAGGCGTGCTGAATCAAGGCGGAATTTAGTGTTTCTTATATACCCTAAACTATCGAAGAGTGATTTCAATTCGGCTAACTGATTGAAGTTGTTTTTGTCAGTGTTGACTCTTATGGTCACATAGATTCCTTTGTCCAATGCAATGCCGACATTTTTGATTATAGTGTCAAACGTTGGCAATCCCAGATAATGTAGGCGTTTTTTATTGTGAACACAAGCCATACCATCTATCGTAATCTGCAAAGCGCAGATTTTATCAAGTGATAGAAGGTCTGAAAAATAGTCAAGATCATAGCCATTGGTTATGGCTTTGAATTTAAGCCCATATTCCATACCTTTTCTTACAATATAGGATACAATATCCTTATTTTCTCTCAAGAGAGGTTCTCCCCCAAACAAAGTAACAAAGTTAGTCTTACGTGCCTTTTTTGACTGTAATCTGTCAATATTAATGAAAACCTTATCCACCATTTCTCTTGACATAGTCTGTTCCTGATTTAGTGAATGGACAGATTGTTTCTCGAAACAATAAGGGCATCTAAAGTTACATTTGTATGTAACTACTATTGTATATGAAGATGATAAAAGTGTGTCTCTACGATGTAAAAGTGTTGCGAATTTGTTTTGCCTCTCAAGTTCTTCCGAATATGAGTAGGAGGTTATAAATCCTCTCTTTACAAGATGTTCTAAAGTTTCATTATCAATTAAATGACAATTGAAGTCAACTTTACCAGATAGAATCTTATAGATGTTTTCGTCAACGAGCTCTATAGCCCCGCTATACCCATGTAATAACATGTAGCGGTTTTCATCGACCTTAACAGGAATAATGAAAGAGGATACTCGTAAATTATTGTTTGATATGTTTACCATTACATATAAATATTTTCGGGTTTATATTATAAAATCCTGATAATATACCGTTTCTTTTCTTCTAAAGCACTTATGTTAATTTGTGCTTCAGTACAGCTAATATCTTGCTGACAAATATTTTTCCACCATTCCACAATCTGCGACTCTGCTTCAATAGATTTTTCCTTAAATTTTCTATTCAGCATATACTTTCCTGCTTCTTTTTCCAGTCTGACCGGAATCATATAAGACGATGTTCGTAACGTTTCCATTTCCTCAATGCCAAATAACCGTATGATCTTTTATTTCGAATATTCTCTCTTCTCTGCCTTTGGTATAATCGCGAAGCCAGTACAAAGCGCCTTCCGGTATTTGTTTGTAAAGCAACCGGTCATCTTCCGCGGCTGTCTGCTTTCCCAACGATTTCCAGCGTCCTTTATCCATGTAAAAAAGTTCGTATTCATGTCCTTTGCGGATACCGTTATCGTCGTTTCGGATGATATAACGGATCGTTGAGATTACGGCCGGTCTTTCCAGTTCCAATCCTCCCCAACTCAGCGTATCGCTCGAATGGAAGAAGGTCAGCGGGTCTCCGTCGAACAGTTTTTCGGCTCCGTTTCGGGGGTAATAGATGCTCGGTTTGTAACGGCCGATGATCTTCCCTTTCAAGGGTCGGCTTGCGTCTGCGGCATAGAATTCGACTTCCGCCATATTGCCTTGCGTTTTGTCCGAAGCCTGATACCGGACATATTTTACCGGCGTTTTACTTTCCGGCACGACGGTTGTGTATTTAAAATCCGGTTCTTCGGTTATGATATGCCATGTGACGGGATGTTCAAACTCCGGATTGTCGGCTCCCTGAAAGCGGCCGCCTTTCATCGAAGGGGGAAGGAAAGCCAGATTCTTGGCTTCGGGGTTCTTGCGCTCCAATACGCAGTCTATTGTCTCCGGCCGGGGCGTATAATAAACGATCTGTCCCATCGTATCCAACAGAAACGGGTCTCCTGTCAACGTCAACTTTCCGCCGGCGTATAACGCGGCATGATACACGATGTTGGGCCCGATGGCAGGGAAAACGGCCTTGTTTTCCGTTACCTTTCCCCATGCTACAGGCGTCCATCCGCCCGGATCGAATACGCACAGATAAGCGAATGTTCGTTTAGTCCTGTCCGGTAAAGGAATCGTGATGTTTTTTGCCCCGATAAAGGCATAATTCGCGGTTACATCGGTCATATACGCATTCCGGAAGAATGGCGGGATATCTTCGTTTCCGTGACACATCGCCAACGACTCTTTTTGTTTACCGAAAGTCTTTCGGTAGACCTTGGGAATTTCATTTTTAAAACGAATCAGGTGTTCGTCCGGATTTTGCTCCGCTCCTGAAAAATCGTGCGAAGTACGATCGTTGTCATACACCGTGTTGAACGTATGAGCACCGTTGCCGCGCCCCCAATGCGGAACGGATTCTATGGCTACCGGTATGCCCGCTGCCCGCATCGCGTAGACGGCCAGATAAGCATAATCGCCGCATAGGCCGAATTTAATGTTTTTCAATATGCCCGGACGCAGATTGATCGGTAAAGCGGACGTTGTGGCGATGTGGATAGGCAGTCGGATCAGTTCATTGTTGATTGCGGTACATGCCTGCCGTGCTGTCCGGATGGAATCCGACTTCAGCAACGGATCGAACCGCTTCCGGTATGATTGCCGCCATGCTTCGGGTATTTCCGTCCCTATCCGGTAGGGAAGGATCAGTTCGCAAAACTCGTCGAAGCTCAGATGCCGGTTCCACGGACGGTTCCATACGGCAAAGGCTTCTTCGATATGCTCGATCAGAAAATCGGCCGGCAAAGTCCGTATATCCCGGCAGACATCCGGTTCTTGCGTCAAGTGCTTCGCCTTGGTTCTGAATTCGTCGTAGATGGCGGGAATATCGTATTCCGCTTGTCGTATCCGATAAACGGAATCGATAAACGTCTCATATTCATCAATGATTTTTCCCGTAAAATAAAATTTATCCGTCATATTTTCAATCAGGAAAAGAGCCGCTTGCAGCTTTAACGTATCGTTTCCGTCTTGATAATGGCGAATAACCCGGAACCATTCGTCGCGATGGTTTCCGGCCTGCGACAGAGCGTCCTCCATACCCGAAGCGGGTGTTGACATTCGGCAACTTCCCATACTTATAAGACCTATTCCCGCATAGATAAAGATATGACACGTACTCATCCTCTCCGATCCGATTTTATTTTTTTCTTCAACTATAATTTATTGTGATCTATGATAAATTTTCGGCAAAGAAAAAGAGAACCGGCAAAACGGTTTACTATCTTTAGTACAATTTTTATTGTACTTTAGTACAAATTTTACAGGAGGCGATAATTCATGGCACGGAGTACGGCTTTCGACATACATTTTACTTTGAGGCGGGCAAAGAGTTCCTGTTTGCGGAATTTGACTAACGATCGCGAGATATGCAGGTATTCGGCAATCTGTTCTTCCTTTAATCCTTGTGCCGACAATGCGATCAGCTCTATCTCTCTTTCAGAAAGCACAATACCTTCTTTTGGAATCCATTTTTTTTCTTCGGACGAATATTTCCAATAAGATGAACTGCCATATTTATTCAGGCGAATATGTCCCGGTGTATCGTACGAGGATAACGAAATGCTGCCGAGCCACCATTGCAACTTTTCTTCGTTCGTGGGCAGAACGGGCGTGAATCGATGGCAGACAAGGATCGGATGTCCGTATCCTTTCAGGTGAAAATTGTAGGACAGCGTGTACAGTCTCTGTTCTTCTGCCGGGATATTCTTAAGGAAGTGCAGAGCGGAAAGATTGACCTCACGAATCCATTTCGTGTCATCATGCGCGATACTCTCCAGAAAAGAATCGTATTTCAGATGGTGAATGTCCGACAACTTAAGTTTGCTTAAAAGAAGTCTGCTTGCAGGCGAGAAGTGGAAGATAGATAAATCATCGCAATTGACCACATACCGGATTTGATAGGAGTGCATCGAACAATATTCGATTCCCTGCAGGATCGCGTCAAATATTTCTTGTTCGGCAGAGATTGTTTTCATAATTTAATGATTGTATACGGGTAATATAATAGACGTGTTAAGAAGCGTTTGCGCTTCTCTTGTCTTAATCGGGATTAAAATTCGATACGATATGTGCGAAAGTGTGTCCATACGGGAAACAACGTATATTTGCGGACAAAGATAAGGATTTTATGGTAAAAGACCAAAATAATCTTTAGGGGTTTTTAAATATAAGAAGCCTGCTTGCAGGTGAGAAGTGGAAATCGCCTCATACGGTCTATCCGTTATTCATTCCACAAAAATTCCAAAAAAGAATATGGAGGTTAAACTATCCGGAAGGGGGTTCGTCTATCTCTCATATTAAAACGACAAACAAAGAAAAGAATTTTATGGCACAACGAGGCAAACATTTTTTTCTGCTCGCCTTTCTTCTTTTTTCCATCTCCACCGTCGCTCAGGTCGACGTGAAAGGCAGAATTATCGAAGAGCAGAGCAAAGAGGCCATCGAACAGGCGACTGTACGACTGCTCAACATGAAAGACAGTTCGATGGTAAACGGTACGGTGAGCAGCCGTAACGGAGCATTCATGCTCAGAAGCGTTAAAGAGGGGAATTATCTCCTTCATGTCACTTTCGTGGGCTATGAACCCGTCTATCAACTGCTCAAAGTAACGAATCGAACGAATCCGGTCGACGTCGGTACGATTACGATGCGCGACGAAAGTGTCATGCTCGGCGAGGCCGTCGTTACGGCCAAGGCCATTGAAGTTCAGGTCAAAAACGATACGATCGAATACAACGCCGATTCGTATAAAATAGCCGAAGGCTCGATGCTGGAAGACCTGCTTAAGAAAATGCCCGGTGTCGAAATCAGTGCGGAAGGGAAGGTTACGATCAACGGAAAAGAGATCAAGAAAGTGCTTGTCGACGGAAAAGAATTTTTCTCGGACGACCCGAAGGTTGCCACCAAGAACCTGCCTGCCAAGATGGTCGATAAAGTGCAAACCTACGAACGACGCAGCAACATGGCACAGATGACCGGTTTCGACGACGGCGACGAGGAAGCCGTCATCAACCTCACCGTTAAACCCGGCATGAAACAGGGATGGTTCGGCAACATCATCGGCGGCTACGGCACCCGGCAGCGTTACGATGGTAATATGATGATTAATCGCTTCGTCGAAAACGATCAGTTCTCCCTCATGGGTGGATTGAACAATACGAATAACATGGGATTTACCGATTTTGCCGCCGCCATGTTCAGCGGTATGGGTGGCGGAGGCCGGCGCTTCCGGGGCTTCGGAGCGGGCAACGGAATCACCTCGTCGGGCAACATCGGGACGAACTTCAGCAAAGAATTTAACCCGCGTTTCACCATAGGAGGTAATGTGCGATACGCTCATTCCGACAACGACGCCCTTTCAAAAAGCAACCGACAGAATATCTTACCGGGCGACAGCTCATCATACGACTACAGCCAAAGTTCCGCCCGTACACGCAACGATAATCTTGGCGTTAACCTCCGCATGGAATGGAAGCCGGACTCTTTGACCCAATTCATCTTCCAACCCGAGCTTTCCTATTATAAAACGCATAATGAAGGGCACGAAGATTCCCATACACTAAGCGGCCGGCGCGACTCGGTCAACACTTCGCGCTCCCATTCCCTTTCCGACGGCGAAGGCTACGACGCTTCGGCACGACTCGAATTCAGTCGCAAGCTCAACAGCAAAGGACGCACCCTCAGCGGATCGCTTTCCGGCGGCATCAGCAACTCATACGGAAACGGAGAGAATCATTCCGCCACCCGATATCTGCTTTTCCCCGACTCGACCGGTGTTATCGACCAGCGTGTACGGTATGACAACAACGGATACAACTATCGCGCCTTCGTCTCGTGGGTAGAACCCATCGGACACAACAATTTCATACAGGCTACGTACCGGATCGGGCAAAACAAACGCGAATTGCTTAAAGACGCATATGTCGACGACGGCAGCGGAAACTATACCAAGCTCGACACGGCCTACAGCAAAAGCACCCGCAATAATGCCATCGAGCAGCGTGTCAGCTTCGCCTTCAAAGCCGTAAGAGAAAAATATAACGTCACGATCGGGTTCAACGTCGATCCGTCGTACACCCGTACCGAAACCTTCGTCGGCGACCGCACGCTCTATTCCATGTCGCGCAATGTGATTAATTATTCTCCCACCGCGCAATTGCGCTACCGCTTCGATAAACGTACGGACCTGCGCATCGATTACGACGGACGCACCGGACAACCCGAGATGATGCAACTGCAACCCGTGGCCGACGTCTCCGATCCGCTTAATACCGTCATCGGAAATCCGAACCTGAGTCCGACGTATACAAACAATCTCCGCATTCGCTTCGGCAAATTCATCCCCGAGACTCAGACGGCTTACCTATTGATGGCCAACGGGAACTATATCGTCAACGATATTGTCAATAAGACAACCACCGAACAACGTACCGGCAAACGCACGACGACTTACGAGAATGTGGACGGAAATTTTAATGCCGATCTTCGTGCCATCGTCAACCTGCCACTGAAAAACAATAAGTTTTCCGTCTTTGGAATGACCTTCGCACGCTATGCCAACACCGGCGGATACATCGACGGCGAAAAGAATACGAGCAAAGCCCTGATACTGTCCGACCACGTTGGCCTCAACTACCGTTCCAACCTCTTCGATTTCAGTCTCAACGGAAACTTCCGCTATAATCGCACGCGCAACACCCTGCAGGGACAAAACGACCTGCATACGTTCAATTACGGCGGCGGAGCCTCCACAACGCTCTACCTTCCGTACAACTTTCAGATCGAAAGCGATATCAATTACTCGGCTAACGCCGGATATTCCGCCGGATACGAACAGAAAGAATGGCTTTGGAACGCTTCCATCTCCAAAACGTTCCTGAAGAACAATGCGGGCATACTTCGACTCAAAGTTTACGACATCCTGCAACAACGCAGTAACATTTCTTACAGCGCAACGGCCAGCGCCATCCGTTATACGGAATACAACACCCTGAACAGTTATGGCATGCTGTATTTCATCTACCGCTTCAGCATTTTCAAAGGCGGCGGGAAGGCTTCAGATATGCGCATGCCCGGTATGTTCGGTCATGGACGCGAAAGGCCGCCCCATTAACACGATTTACGAAACCTTTGAGGACTGTTTCGACAAGTTGCGTATCGAAGCAGTTCCCCGAAGTATTCTTCTAACGGCATGCACAGCCGTTTTTCTTCGCGAGATCGCCGTTCCGATGCCGCGAAGAATAAAAAAATCAGTGACGAATCTATTTTTCGCTCCTCAACAACTCGTCAAAGTAGGCGATTGTCTTCTTTAATCCCTCTTCGAGCTTGACGGTGGGCTGCCAACCGTCTAATTTCTCAAACGCGAGCGAAATATCGGGCTTTCGCTGCTTCGGATCGTCTTGTGGCAAGGGCTCGAAGACAATTTTCGACTTCGATCCGGTGAGACGAATCACTTCATGCGCCAGTTCGAGCATCGAAAACTCGCCCGGGTTACCCAAATTGACAGGTCCGTTGAAGTCGTCGCCCGTATTCATCATGCGCAACATCCCCTCTACCAGGTCGTCGATATATTGAAAACTGCGTGTTTGCGTTCCGTTTCCGTAAATGGTGATGTCTTTTCCCGTCAGGGCCTGTACGATGAAGTTCGACACTACGCGACCGTCGTTTTTATCCATTCGTGGGCCGTACGTATTGAAGATACGAATGATTTTGACGCGTATCCCGTGCTGCCGGTGATAATCCATGCAAAGTGTTTCGGCCGCGCGCTTCCCTTCGTCGTAGCATGAGCGAATACCGATCGGATTGACGTTGCCCCAGTACGATTCGACCTGAGGATGCACCGTCGGGTCGCCATATACTTCGCTCGTCGAGGCATGAAGAATCTTCGCCCCCACGCGTTTGGCCAGTCCGAGCATGTTCAGCGCACCGTATATCGAAGTTTTCAGCGTTTTGATCGGATTATACTGGTAATACACGGGCGATGCGGGACAGGCGAGGTTATATACTTTGTCTACCTCGGCGTAATAGGGCGTAGTCACATCATGCCGCACGGCCTCAAAACGGTCGTTGCCCAGCAGATGACGGATATTGTTCTTGTTTCCCGTAAAATAATTGTCGAGGCAAATCACATCGTTACCTTCTCTTACCAGTCGCTCGCACAAATGCGAACCGATAAACCCGGCGCCCCCGGTCACTAAGATTCGTTCCATATCGATTGCTTTTTCTTCAGTTTTATGCCTGCAAAAGTACGGTATATTTTTAACTTGATGAGAAAAATATCGGTCGGGCATTGTCCGTTCTCAATTAATTTTATACCTTTGCGCCGCAAAACAATGTTGCGGGATGTAGCTCAGCCCGGTTAGAGTACGCGTCTGGGGGGCGTGTGGTCGCTGGTTCGA
>ERZ772967.1765-NODE-1765-length-14464-cov-4.689361_pt1 | contig 14464 bp, 16 predicted proteins | sample MGYA00511677_ERZ772967 | MGnify/ENA primary metagenome ERZ772967 (study PRJEB29015, sample SAMEA2737931) | human oral metagenome | biome: human oral; feature: human-associated habitat; material: dental | place: China | collected 2146 ...
AAGTCTTACCTAAAATAAACCAATAAGAAAAGACCATTTCAAAACTCGTTTCTAAGTAGAGAGATGGTCTTTTCTTCGCTTTTCGGGAAAAACTGTCTATATACCGGGTACAATCATCAATTTTTGCGAAAAACTACTCAGATACGGGGTACAATCAACGAAAAACAGAAAAAAGTGGCTTTCGTAGGGGTACGATGAACGAAAAACAGTGAAAATCGGCTTTCCCTCACGGGGGAAAATCAAAAATCAGCGAAAATCAGCTTTCCCTCATGAGGGAAAATCAAAAATCAGCGAAAATCGACTTTCCCTCACGGGGGAAAATCAAAAATCAGTGAAAAACGACTTTCCCTCACAGGGGGAAATAGGAAAAACTCCGAAAGTTAGACAAAACTTTCGGAGTTATGTTCATTTTGACACTCCATTGCTCTTTATTTTGTAAAAAGCAAAGCCGATTTATGGGATTATTCTGCGTCCTTGCGATCGTCAATATTATCTCCCTGTGTCGGTGCAAGCGTCTTTTCGAAGTCGGTAATACCTGCCTTTACAAGGATGTCATACCACTGAAGCAACTTCTTGATATCACTGTCGTGTACACGATCCTGGTCGAAATTAGGCAGCACTTCAGCGAAATAAGCACGAAGTTCTTTAGGACTCAACTTCCTATAGCTTACAGAAACCTCTTTACCGCCTTCCTTCTTGCAAACATTTTCGAGAACATTCCACAATGGAATATCATCGGCGTCAGTGTACATGGCAATATCACCAAGGCTTGTCACACGGTCAGAAGCAAAGGCCGGGATACGTTTATGAGTTTCATCAAGTGACTCAACAATGAGATTCATTTTACCACGAGAAACCAGTTTATAAAGTCCTGGTTTACCTGCGATTGAAAGGATTGTTTCCATTTTCTTAAATTGTTTTATATTTCTGATTAATATTCTATATTTCCCAATTGAAATCTACAAACATCTTATCTATCTGTGTTTCGAGACTGGCACGTCCGTCATTCACAATGACAAAATCAGCCCATTTTTCTATTTCTTCCTGTGGCATCTGGCGGTCAATCCATTGCAAAGCGCTTTCACGAGTGATTGAGTCGCGCTCCATGATGCGCCGGACTCTCATTTCTAATGGAGCAGACACACAGACAACATGATTGAATTTCACTCTGTGATTGAAACCGCTTTCGAAAAGGATAGCACTCTCAAGCCATTGAAGATTGCTTAGCATAAAATCGTTTGCCACAGCTGGATGCACGATATCATTAACCGCTTGCTTATGGGTATCGTTTTCAAGTAGGAATGCAGCAAGCACCCTCTTCTGTATAATTCCATTTTGACAAACATCATCACCTACCAGATGTTGCAACATCATCTGCAGGCTCTCGTCTGAACGCATCAACCGTTTAGCTGCCTCATCGCAATCATAGACAGAGATTCCCCGCGCCTCCAACAAGTGGCACACATAACTCTTGCCCGAGCCAATTCCTCCTGTTATTGCAAACCGTTGTAATGCTCTTTCCATTAAGTTCACGTTCTTTATTGTTGCTCTACGAGATAGTCTACCTGTGACATTTGTAGCTTTGGGCGGAGAATGCCATCGGGAAACTGACGCAACTTGACAGGACATTTGTCAGAAGGATGGTTGGCAATGTCGTTATAATCGGCAACAACCATGAACTGTTCAGGACGAATATTACGGAATCTGCTTCCCCCTACCGTGAAAGAAAGCTTCACCTTGGAGGGAAATGTACGCAACATCTTACCCGTTGGCATGTTAACAGCCACAATCGGCACCTCAATACTTTCTTCGGTCAAGATATCCGGATAGATTGTCATGCGAACTTTCTGCGGCATAATCTTGGCACCTTTAATGGTATGCAGCAATATGTCACGACTGATAGTATCCTCTATATGCCGCAAGGATAAGGTTTCGGTTGCAACCCATTGAATACTGTCAAGCACGAGCTTACTTGCATAAACGGTAACCTTGGAAGGTTGAAACTTAATTCGGGAGATATAATAACTCTTCCCTGCTTCAACAAGTCCGGCTACATGGATAGGGAACTGTCGTGATTGACCATAGTTGAAATAGAAAGTCAGCAGGTCTGACTTGATGGCCGATATCTTGGAAGAGCTATAGAGACGAAGATATATCAAACGCTGCAAATCAGCTAAAGAAACCTTTCCTGTCCCTGTGCTTTTGTTGGCATAACTCTCAAAATCAATCGTAACCGGTTGTATCCTGTTTGCATAAGTATAAGCAAGTAGCGTAAAACCTTTGTCACGTATCATCACATCTATCGTATCACTGACATTCTGAGTGATAACCACATTCTTGGGAACATTTACTAATTTGACAGGCACAGGAATGTCTCTGTCATAAGTTTCGTTAAGAGCCATCAAAAGCCAGAATGTTCCACTCAGTCCGAGAAAGAACAAAAAAATCAGAAACTCCCTATTCAACGTACTGAACAGAAAGTTCCTGACAGTCTTAACTAACTTGAGTATCTTATGCATTAGGTGTCTGAGATGATGCGTCTTCAAAGACATAACCTCTACTGACCGTAATAACTACACCACGTGCAATTTCTACATCAACTGTATCTGCACTTACATCTACGCGTTTAATCGTTCCATAGATACCGCCGCCAGTTACGATCTTAGCACCCTCCTGAAGTGAATTCTGAAAATTACGTATCTTCTTTTGCTTCTTCTGTTGTGGGCGAACCATGAACAACCAGAAAATGACGAGAATAGCACCCATCATGATAAAAACGCCCATTCCACCACCTTGCGCTGCCTGCGCAGCTAATAACATTGCATTCATTTAGATAAGATATTAATTGATTAGTTGTTTTCTTTTTCTTTAGCTTCATGCACTTTCAGTGCCTTAAATACCATTCCATTGTCTACAAGAAAATGGGCAATGGAATCAAGCATCCCGTTAATATAGCCACCACTCTTCGGAGTGCTGTAGAGTTTGGCTAAGTCTACATATTCATTAATAGTAACACTGATTGGAATATTTGGGAATGTGAGCATCTCTGCAATGGCAATTTGCATAATGACGACATCCATATAAGCCAATCGGCCAAAATCCCAATTGCGACTGGCTTCACTCATATAGCGCTGGTACTGATCGGCATTGAGGATTGTTGCACGGAATAGTTTACGGGCGAAGTCTTTATCTTCTTCATCCTTATATTCAGGAAGCAGTTCCTGCATACTCGTATTTTCCTGCTCAAAACGCTTGATTGTTTTCAGTACAAATGTATCAACCACCTCTTTATCATCATTCCAATAGAGACTCTTTTCTTCAAGCAACGCATCAAGATCGGCATTGTTCTGAATCAGCTGCTTATAGAGTTTTCGCCATACTTCGCGGTCAGCCTCATAGCTATCGTCCTCAGAAGCCATGTAGTCTGCATATATAGAACAGCCCTCTATGAGATTACACATCTTACGAATGAACTCTATATCATCATTCCATGAAATCTTGTGTGCTTCCATGAAATCATTAAGCATCTTATTTTCTTCTAACTGGACGGCAAATTTATTATAAGCAAACTTCTGTGAAGGAACCTCAAGTCCTTCACGTTGTGCCCGCTGTGTTGCAATTTCCACACGATGACGTTCTTCACGAGTAACAGCAACTATCAAAAGCAGTAAATAGTTATATAAATCATACGCCTTAGAAAGACTGAAAAACAATTCTTTTTCGGCAGTATCAATACTCTTGTTACCATTTTGATAGTACGCATAGGTTAACTGAACGATCTTAATCCTTATAAGTTCCCTATTAATCATTCTCTAATAATTTATGGTTTCCCCTATCGTTTATATGATGCCACAAAATTAGACTTTTTCAACTGAATATGCAAGCAATACTCCTTGTTTTTCAATATTTTTTAGTAGAAATTTGCACAGTAAACGAAAAAAAACTACCTTTGCATCGCTTTTCCGAGAGCAATCTCGTGTGATGGCGAATTAATTCATAACAATTTAATTTAGAGTAACACAAATTATGAAAGAGATTAACGTATCAGGTCAGAAGCGTACAGACCTTGGCAAGAAAGCTTCTAAAGAACTACGTAAACAAGGATTTATTCCATGTAACCTCTATGGTGAGAAGAAAGATGCTGACGGCAGACCAGAGGCACATGCATTTACAGTTTCTTTCTGTGAACTTCGTAAAATCATCTACACTCCACACATCTATGTCATCAATCTGAACATTGATGGAGAGCATCACACTGCAATTTTGAAAGAAATTCAGTTCCACCCAGTTACAGACGCACCTCTGCACGTTGACTTCTACGAAGTAAACGATCAGAAACCTATCAATATCGGCATCCCTGTTAAGTTGACAGGTTTGGCTCAAGGTGTTCGCGATGGTGGTCGCATGAACCTCTCTATCCGCAAGATTAACGTAACAGCTCCTTACCAACAAATCCCAGAGCATCTTGACATTGATGTAACTGCTTTGAAGATTGGTAAGAGCATCAAGGTTGGCGAACTTTCATTCGAGGGTCTTGAGATTACAACGAGCAAGGATGTTGTTGTTTGCTCAGTCAAGATGACTCGTCAGGCACAGCAGGCTGCTGCCGCAGAAGACGAAGCTCCAACTGAAGCAGAATAATCAGGAATGGACAAGTTTCTTATTTGTGGATTAGGGAATCCGGGAGATGAATATCAGGATACTCGCCACAATACAGGATTTATGGTATTGGACGCTTTTGCAAAAGCGTCCAATATTCATTTTGAAGACAGGCGCTATGGCTACATTGCAGAAACAACCATAAAAGGGCGCAGACTCATCCTGCTGAAGCCTACCACTTTTATGAATCTCAGCGGCAACGCTGTAAGATATTGGCTCAACAAGGAAAACATTGTTCAAAGCCATCTGCTTGTCATCAGTGATGACATAGCTCTTCCTTTAGGCGCATTTCGTCTTAAGGCAAATGGGAGCAATGGCGGACACAATGGCTTAGGAAATATCCAACAACTTATCGGGCAGGATTACGCCCGTTTACGCATGGGTATAGGCAACGAATATCCTAAGGGCGGACAAGTCGATTGGGTGCTTGGCAAATATGACGCTGACGAAATGAAGCGTCTGCAGCCAAGTATTGACATCGCTTGTGAAATCATCAAGAGCTTTGCATTGGCAGGCATAAACATAACGATGAACCAATTTAACAAGCTTGGTAAGAAATAAGACATGGCAGATACAGCAAGAATAGACAAATGGCTTTGGGCAGCACGCGTGTTCAAAACACGTTCTCTTGCTGCAGATGCCTGTAAAAACAATCGCGTGACTATCAATGGCGTCAATGTCAAACCAAGCCATACAATTAAGGCCGGAGAAATCATCTGTGTCAAGAAATCGCCAATCATCTATTCGTATAAGGTATTAAAATGTATAGAACAACGTGTTGGGGCGAAGTTTATTCCTGAAATTTATGAGAACGTAACTGATGCTAAGCAATACGAATTACTCGAAATGAGCCGCATCAGCGGTTTTATTGACCGTGCACGTGGAACCGGCAGACCTACCAAGAAAGAGCGCCGTGCACTCGATTCCTTTGCCGACCCTATCTTATTCGGCTTTGATGATACCGATGACTTCGACGAATAAAAACAGCATACCCGATACTCAATGCCTTAAAATCAAATACATTTTCATTTGTTCCATGAAAAAACAGATGATGTTCTACAGCTCCAAACTTAGGAAAACAGAAAAACAGCTTTCCCAAACTTGGGAAGAACGAAAAACGGAAGAAAACGGCCGTCCCAACATTGGGAAAACTGAAAAACAGCGAAAAATGACTTTCCCAAACTTGGGAAAATCAAAAAACAGCGAAAAATGGCTTTCCCAAACTTGGGAAAATCAAAAAATGCCACAGGCTGCATTTCCCACCCCTTGGAAAGCCAAAAAATGCAGAAAATCATTCGTCGCTCGTGAGCGAAATGCAGAAATTGCCAAAAACAGCGTTTCGCTTGTAAGCGACGAGCGAAAAACACTGAAAACAGCATTTCGCTCGTGAGCGAAACGCAGAAATTGCCAAAAACAGCGTTTCGCTTGCAAGCAACGAGCGAAAAACACTGAAAACAGCATTTCGCTCGTGAGCGAAACGCAGAAAACGCAAAAAACAGCATTTCGCTTGCAAGCGACAAGCGAAAAACACAGAAAACAGCATTTCGCTCGTGAGCGAAACGCAGAAAACGCAAAAAAACACTCGTCATCCGTGGATGAAACCAAGAATACGATGAAAAACACTCATCATCCGTGGATGAAACCAAGAAAACGGCAAAAAACACTCGTCATCCGTGAATGAAACCAAGAAAACGGCGAAAATTGGTTTTCAGCCGCGGCCGACGAACGAAAAACGCCGAAAATTGGCTTTCGGCCATGGCCGACGGGTGAAAAACAGTAAAAACAGCATTTCGGCCACGGCCGAAATGCAAAAAATGAGAAAAACAGGTCTTCGGCCACGGCCGACGAACCAAAAACGACAAAAACTGACTTTCGGCTACGGCCGAAAATCTATCATTCATTAATTTTAATGCATGGCAGTGTATATTGCCGCAACAGAAGCTGAACGAAATGACAGTCCCCGAGAGAGACTTGACTTTAGGAACACCGAATTTTGTTTTTTTACAGAAAACTCAAGTAAATTCGCATTTGGCAATCTGCCCATACTTAAAAATCCATTAAAATTTTCATTATTCTCTTTTTTTTCTTATATTTGTAACTCCTATATTCAAAAAAGAAATGACAATTAAGAAAACTGCAATATACTTTTGGATAGCCTGTTTGTCGCTTTCTCTCCCAATCTGTGCACAGAACCGGTTAAAAGGAAAGAAAGTGACAGCTAAGGCACAACATGCACAGACGAAGCTTAGCAGTCCAAGTAACGTTCTGTTTCGTGAAATGCTGCCTGCCACGGCCAAGCTGATATTTGCAGACAGCATCATCGTTGATAAAAAAGATTTCCTGAAACAAATTCCAACAGACAGAGAGATTGGAGAAATAATTCCAACAAAGGATTTCTTAGGAAACTCACAAGCCCCCGAAGCTTTAACCTTTATCAACGGCATGGGGGACCAAGCTTTCCTGGCTGAAGGAGATACGTTAAAGACGACTATCTACAGCGCTGACAAATTTGGGAAAAAATGGGCACAGCCTACACGAATTACAGCCATAGATGATACATACCTGCAGCCGAACTATCCTTTCATGCTGTCAGATGGCATGACGCTATATTTTGCAGCTAAGGGAAGTCACAGTATTGGCGGCTATGATCTGTTCATGACACGATACAACAACGAACAGCACAGCTTCTACCAGCCGGGAAACATGGGGTTGCCCTACAATTCGACAGCTAATGATTATCTGCTGATTACTGATGATATAAACGAATTAGGCTGGCTGGTCACAGACCGAAATATGCCTGAAGGAAAGGTGTGTATCTATACTTTCGTTCCTACCAAGCAGCGTTTTTCCTATGAGAAAGACAACTTAACGACGAAACAACTTGAAGCCCAGGCACAGATTGCTTCTATAGCCCTGACCTGGCAAAACGGAGATCGACAGGCTGCACTCAATCGGTTGAAACAGCTTATTTCGCACAACAAGTCTGTAAAGAACTCGCCAAAGAAACTGAATTTCGTCATCAATGATAACATAACATTTAGAAATATCAATGATTTTAAGGCTGAAAATCAAGAAAAGGTATCCCGCTTTTTAGCGCTTCAGGCAGATTATAACAAACGAGATACAGAACTGCTTCGCCTCCGTGACAACTATGAGAGCGCCACAGGTACACAGAAGCAGGCACTCCGTAAAACGATTGTTGAACGAGAGAAAACCCTTGAACAGCTGCAGATCGACATAGCAAAACTTGAAAAAGAAATTCGCAACAACGAAAACCTTAAATGAACATAAAAATGAATGAAAAGAAATTCTTTGCCGAATCAGAATTGATCATCAATGAAGACGGCAGCATTTTCCACCTGCATCTGAAACCGGAGCAGTTGGCCGACAGAGTAATTTTGGTGGGTGACCCAGGACGAGTGGCCTTGGTAGCAAGCCATTTTGAAACCAAAGAATGTGAAGTTCAAAGTCGTGAATTCCATACGATAACAGGAACCTTTCAAGGCAAACGCATCACTGTGCTAAGTACTGGTATTGGCTGTGATAATATAGACATTGTCGTTAACGAACTGGATGCATTGGCAAATATAGATTTCAAGACACGCACAGAGAAAGATGCACATCGCACATTAACTCTGGTACGTATCGGCACATGTGGCGGTCTGCAACCCGAAACACCATCGGGTACATATGTAGCCAGTGTGAAGAGCATAGGCTTCGACGGTTTGCTAAACTTTTATGCAGGGCGGAACGAAGTGTGTGACTTAGGCCTTGAAGAGGCTTTCAAAAAGCATATGCATTGGAATCCACAGCTTTGTGCTCCCTATGTAATTGACGCCGACAAGGAATTGATTGACCGTATTGCCCAAAATGATATGGTACGTGGCATTACAATTGCCTGCGGTGGTTTCTTCGGACCGCAAGGACGGGAACTCCGCGTACCTTTAGCTGACCCTGATCAAAATAAAAAAGTTGAGAGTTTCGAATATCAGGGGCTGCATATCACCAACTTTGAAATGGAGAGTTCTGCTCTCGCAGGGCTTTCTGCATTAATGGGACACAAGGCAATGACCTGCTGTATGGTAATCGCCAACCGATTGGCACAAAAGGCCAATACGGGCTACAAGAATACCATTGACGGACTGATTGAAAAGGTATTGGAGCGTATTTGATGAACAGTAACACCATTTGTGCATTAGCAACTTCAGCAGGAGGGGCAATCGGCATCGTGCGAGTAAGTGGTGACAAGGCAATTGAGATAACCGACAGAGTCTTCAGTGGTATTGGGAAGAAGATTCTGCTTGAAACCAAAGGCAACACGGTGCATTATGGAGAAATACATGATCAGCAAGGAAACATCATAGATGAGGTACTTGTCAGTGTCTTTCGTGCCCCACACAGCTATACCGGAGAAGATTGCACAGAGATTTCATGTCATGGTTCTACCTATGTACTCAGCCAAGTAGTAAAAGTGCTCATTGATGCCGGATGCCAGCAAGCTGCCCCGGGAGAGTTCACCAAGCGAGCTTATCTGAATGGTAAGATGGACCTAAGTCAAGCTGAAGCGGTAGCCGATCTTATAGCATCCACTAACAAAGCATCACACAAACTTGCCTTAAGTCAATTGAAAGGGCATTTCAGTAGTGAGTTATCCCGACTTCGCGAACAGCTGTTGAAGATAACATCTCTATTGGAACTTGAGCTTGATTTCTCGGATCATGAAGAATTAGAGTTTGCTGACAGAAGTGAGTTAAAGACGCTTGCAGAAAAGATTCATGAGCGAATTGCTACTCTCATCCACTCGTTTGAAACAGGTAATGCTTTGAAAAAAGGCATTCCTGTTGCAATCATTGGAAAGACTAATGTCGGTAAAAGCACACTACTTAACTGCCTGCTGCATGAAGATAAAGCCATAGTAAGTAACATACATGGTACAACCCGCGATGTCATAGAAGACACGACAGAGATTAAAGGAGTTACCTTCCGCTTTATTGATACAGCAGGTATCAGGGAGACTAAAGATGTAGTGGAACAGTTAGGCATAGAACGTGCCTACAAGAAAATCGGCGAAGCAACCATTGTCTTATGGGTAGTTGATGAGCAGCCAACAACAGAAGAATACACAGAAATACAGCAGCTCACAGCAGAAAAGAAACTGCTCCTGGTTTTTAATAAGATGGACCGTAAGGAATTTAAGCCCATCACGATAAACAGTAAATTCCATGTCATCTATATTTCAGCTAAACATAAACAGAACATGGCAGAACTGGAGACTGCAATTTATGAAGTGGCCGATATCCCTGAAATAACAGAAAACAGCATTATTGTAACTAATGCCCGCCACTATGAAGCCTTAGTCCACGCCAATGACAGCATACTCCGTGTCATTGAAGCCATGGATACAGGTCTTAGTGGCGATTTAATCAGTGAAGACCTTCGCCTCTGTCTTGAACAATTAGCCGAGATTACCGGTGGTCAGATTACGACAAATGAAGTTCTTGGGAATATCTTCAAACACTTCTGCATCGGAAAATAATGCCCTCCGAAAAGTAAACAAACAAGAAAGAAAAAACAAAGAAATAAGAGGGAGTTTCGCTATTTTGCAGACCTCTGTTTGTAATCCCATTCATAAAGCTTTGTATTTTGACTCAAATCACAGCGTAAGATGATTTCTAAAACGTATCTAATTGAGAAAGAAGAAGTTACCTCGCTGTAAAAACTAAACAGGTAACGATTTGGAAACGAGCGAAGTGCCATTAACCGCAGGTTTCTGCATCAACAAAGAACGCTTGTTATTCTATTTGCAAAGATAATCATTTGCTTTGAATAACAAGCGTTTTTGATAAGATTTTCACTCTTTTGCGTCATCTGCTGTTTGGAAAGATTGAAAAATGAGGAGAATGGTTATATTCCTCTTCCTCGTTTCTTCTTTTTCTTGGCTTGGTTTCTGAGTTTTCGTTGCCATACCGTCTCAGCATAATCATCGCCATGTGTCTGTGGATTGATAAGTCCACCTGCTCCCGAAATTATTTCTTCAGCAGCATTCAAGACAGTGCTTGCTACATTTCCTACGGCTTGTGCAATAGGTGAAGTTTCGTTTGCTTTTGTAGGCGGTGTGTACGAACGGCTGGGAGGAACAAGTTGATAGGCTGTATCCGGTTGGGGTTTGCTCTTTTCCTGCTCGTGCGCCATTATTTGAGCTTTTGTCATTATCTCCTTTGTTTCGGCTTTATTGCCTGCTTCAAAGTTCTTTTGCAAAGAAAGGTAGCCGAACTCCCTGCCGATTTCGGAAGCCTTGAAGCTTTGTCCATTGAAGGAGAACTTCAAACCATATACTTTTCCCTGTTTGTTCTTCATGCGCTCTATGATAATGTTGTTCTTGTTCAATTCGTAGAGAAACATGGAGTGCCCTGATATGCCACCGCTTTTATATTTATCCAACAAGGCATAACAGATTTGCTGTACTTCTTTCTTTGTTTGCTCTCTCGTAGGATTGGCTTTTGCTTTCTGATGCTTCCTTTCCGCCCTGACCTCCTTTGCAATGGTCAAGCCTTTCGAGCGACTTATTTCCTCCGCCACTCTTGCTGCCCTGTTGCTTACAAAAGTGGTGTCATAGACCTCCCCATACTGGCTGATGCGGTTGGCAATGATATGGATATGCCTGTTATCGGTGTCCTTGTGCGTTACTGCTACCCATTGGTGGTTGTCAAGTCCCATTTGTTTGGCAAACAGATGGGCTATCCGCATGAGTTCAGATACGGGTAGTTTCTTCTCATCCTGAGGTGCTATACCGATTTCAATGCGGAGGAACTTGTTTCTGCAACGACTGTTATAATCGCTGACCACTTTCATTTCCTCATAGATTGCTTTCGGTTCTCTGCTGCAAAGATTGTGGAAGGCAAGCCGATTACCGAGCTTTCCCTCTCTGAAAATATAATCCAAAGCCGTGCTGCCATGCGCTATCGCCTTACATTTTCCTATCATCTCTCGACATATTTAAGACCTTATATATTTCGTCGTCCACACGAAAATGCGGGTCGTAAAATCGCTTAAATGCTTCTTTGGCACATAGGGAAAGGTTCTGTGTGATATGTACCCATCTCTCATCCTTGACTTTAATAAGGTTGGAAATCTGCCCATAGAACCTGCCCGTATGCTGGAGAATGGCAATGGCTTCTCTCTCATTGTCCGTCATCTTAGGAATGGCAACCACTTCTCCATTAAGGAGTATTTCACGGCAGTAGTCTGAGAACTTCCGTCTTGTGCTTTCCGCCTTTGACTTGATACGCTGCTTTTCCTCTAAGGTGCATCTTACCTTGATGAACTCCGTCTTGTTTATCCTCGCTTCTTCTTTACCTCGTTGCTGCCATTTGGCAGTTCTGCTATCATATCTGTTCATATAAAAGTCCTCTTTTCTTTGTTTTCAATCTTGCTTAATTTCCGAACACTGACCGATGAGAACGAAGTGATTACGGTCTAATCTCCCCGACAATTAAACGAGGGGAGCAAGCGCAGTTTGTGGGTACAAACTGACGTCTTGCAATGTCAGCTAACGTTCCGTTTACGCATAAAGCATTTTATCGTCCAGAAATGAATGCTATGCATTCAGAAGATTAACAGTGTTCGTGGCATTCCCACCGTTCAATGTGTTCAGTAAAAATCTATTGTTGGTACTATCCTAAAACGGTCGAGGATTTTGAGTGAAAGGGACATCCTTTTACTTGATAGTCCTTAACTGTTTTCCTGTTGTTTATAGCTTCCTCCATTTCTCTATATCTTCTCTGTATTCCTCCAAATGAATGCGCACGATGTTTTCCACGAAACTTGAAAGATTGCTGCCCCTGTCACCCAACCTGCGAACGATGAAGTCGGCACGTTCCTGCGTCTCTCTGCTCAGATAGACCGCCTTTCTCTCACTTAGCTTTGCCGGAACGAGGAACGCCTGCTTGTATGCGTCGAGTGTCTCTTTCCTCATCTTGGCACTGATACGTCGTTGAATAGTTGCATGCTCTGTATGCAGTACAGGCTCGGATGGCATGGCATGCTCTATGGCATGCTCTGTTTCTTGTTGTTTTTGCTCTTGAATATATTCCATTCCCTTTGCCCGAAATTCAGTTACAGTTTGTTCACTTGAACTTTCAGCTTGGCTCATACTGAAAGATTTCCTGATGGTATTTTCTATTTCCTCTTTGCTGACTGTTTTCTTTTCCATACCTCTATCTTATTTTAAGTTTGACTTGTTTTCTTTTGTTGCTTGTATTGGGAGTTTTCTCCAACTTTTTCTGTTGCTCACGGACACGACTGACATGAAACTCGTTGAGGTCTTTGAAGTCTTTATAATACACTGCCATATCTTCTACCTTAAAACCTGCGTTTACAAATTCCTGTACTGCTTTTCGCCCAGTATCGTCATTATCAAGAAAAGCACGAACAGAGGTTATATTTCTTTTGTTCAGGTAGTGAATACTTCTTGCTACATTACTCACAGAATTCATCACGAGACAGACACTCGTTATTTCTTTTTTCATTGAAAGAAAAGAGAGAAAGTCCATAAATCCCTCGAACAAACAGACAGGCTGTTCCATGTCCTCAAATATCGGAGTGATGTCTTTCGGAGCAACTGTTCCCTTAAACAAATGATTGTCCCGAAGTTCATAGCCTCCCGAAGAATTGGCAAAGCCGATGGCTTCATGTCTTCTTCCCCTTACCTCGTAGCTGATACATTTGAGAAAGGGTGTTACCTTTTCCAAATCAATGCAGCGTTCCTTTTTGAGGTACTCCTGCAAATGCGGCGGTAAGGTGTCTGATAGGCATATCAGTCTCCTTGTCTCGCTTGCCATTTCTTTTTGCTTTGGACAGATAGGAGTTTCTCTCTTTGAAGAACTGTAGCTGTACGCTGTATGCTCTAAAGCGTTCTGTCCCAAACGGCAGATGGCTTCCGAGAGCGTGCAGCCCTCCAAGCGCATACAAAGGTCGATGATGCTTCCGCCCCTGCCTTCGGCATAGTCTATCCAAAGGTTCTTTTCCGTGTCCACTTTGAAACTCGGATGCACTTCTTCCCTCAATGGTGAGCGATACACAGCATAGGTCGGTGTCCTGCGGACAGGCCTGATACCCTTCCTTTCGAGATAGTCCACGATGGAATATCGCTTGATAGCTGATAAATCTTCTTCTTTCATTGTTTTGATACTTTAATGGGTTGAATGATAATTATTTATGCTTGTCTGTTTTATGGTTTTACCGTTTCCAAAGTTTTTCCCCTCCAAACTTTTTCATCTTTCTTCTTACTACATACTATTTTGTAATAAGTATTTGATAATCAATATTATTTCGTAGTATCAGGCCATACTACAAACCTACTACATGTGCCTACTACATTTGGCTACTACAACTATTGAGCAAAGGACATGGGAGTATTTTCCTTACCTTATACACATAGATAGGGCTACCGCCCTCCCGTCGCTTACTTACTTTTTCAAAGCCTGCCTTTCTTAGAGCCTCACCCATGTGCTTCAAGGATAAGGGATGGTGCGTATAAAGTCCCAAGTAGGTGATTATCTCGGTGGTGGTCATATAAGAGCTATGAGGATTAGCCTCCGTTGGCTTTTCAAAACAACGTAACAAAAGTTCCATTTCTGCAGTCTGTACTTGAAAGTCTTCACTCTCCCTATATAGCTCGGCTATCTCATCATCGTCAAACCAATAGCGGAAACCTGACTTTAACAGGGCTTTGGCTTCAGCATAGACATTGTCCATTGAAATACGCTTGGCTTTCTCTATGTCTATGGAAAGAACTTCAAAGGGC
>ERZ772967.1766-NODE-1766-length-14455-cov-2.848819_pt1 | contig 14455 bp, 9 predicted proteins | sample MGYA00511677_ERZ772967 | MGnify/ENA primary metagenome ERZ772967 (study PRJEB29015, sample SAMEA2737931) | human oral metagenome | biome: human oral; feature: human-associated habitat; material: dental | place: China | collected 2146 ...
TTGATTTCGGAGTTTACGAATTGCAACTTTATATGCCGACCACATTTTTGCTGCAACATTATCTAGGATTTTCTCTCCTTCATAATAAATATCCAAAGCGCCGGAAATCGTTACATCGCGTTCCACGTCGAAATTATCTAAGGCTTGTTCGAAATCATCCGCTATTATAAACGAATTCTGACCTTTTGCATAAATAATATTCTGTTTTGTTACAACAAGGATAGCATTATTACCCATAAAATCGTTTGCGGCCGACGACAGCATTTTCTTTCCTGCAGCGATTGCTACCCCCTGTAAGATTACCGTTGAGTAATCCTTTTGCGAAATTAGCAGCCGTACCGGAAGCATCATCAAAAAGACCGGCTGTATGCTCTTCAAGCAGATATTCAATACTGCTGTTTTCTGAAAGTAGATTATTTTCAATAATGGTGTTAAATAAATCCGAATATTCCAGTATGAAATGATATAAATATTTGTTGTATTTTCCGTCGAAGAAAATTCCGTTTTCTTCACAGATAATTCGAACATTTTCATAGGGCGAAGATAAATTTCCTTCCGAAAAGGCTTGCTTAAACGATTGTAAAAAATCAATTTCACTCTTTGCTTTTTCTGCTGATGACGCTTCATAATTAAATTTTTTATCATTAAATGCGATAAGAAGAGATTCTCCGGATTGCTTAAGAACACTTAGACTTAATTCGTCATATCCCATTGACATGGATTGTTTATCTTTTATTAAGCTGATATTTTTTGCGAAAAAATTGACTTTCAGACCGGCTGGCGAATCTATGGTATAAACCAATTCTGTTGCAACATCTAAATTGGAATAACGACCGAATTTTAATTTTGAAATTGCGTCTAAAAACATCTCCATCTCCTTTTTTATATAGACGGAGAAAAAAATTGATATAAAAAATAAAATTGAGCAGTTTTTAGGTGTAAGTGAACAAGCTATAAATGAGTATGTAAATCGGTATAATACCGTTATGGATATTCCCTATCAATATCTTGCGCATATAATAAGAACACTTGAAACATATATCAGAAAAAAAGAAGGTTTCGGGTATTTTAGGATAACCTGTACGCCGACACAAGATATGTCTTTAATTGCTAAAAATTTATCCGCAGGGTTCTATAATAGCAAGGCTTCTTATGATATTTTTTACGATGAGCGCTTACCTGAATTACAAAAAAGAATTGCTATAGCTCACGAGCTTGGGCATTTATTTTTTATCTTAGAGTTTGATAAAGATGAAACAGACACTCATGAGCCGCTTTCAAGTTTGTTCGGTGTAATTACAATGCTTCATAAATTTCAAATGGCACACGCGAAAGAATATCACAGCTCAGAAGAAGATATTATACGCGATTTTAAATTACTTATGAATAGACAAAATGGCATATTCAACATCTCTGACTAGAGCAAATCTGTTCAAAATGCGATAAATTATAACCCATAAGGAGTTCCCTATGAAAAAATCCATCTATCTTTTATTTGCGTTATTCATGCTGTCTATGGTATCTTGTAAGCAAGCCGCAGGCGTCGGCGGAGGTAATACAAGGATGAACGATAATAAACCGCTTGTGCAGAAAGCGGAGAATCTACAACAGGTTGAAGAAAAGGAATATAACCAAGCTGGTGAATGGGCGCTCTCTATTACCAGTAAAAAAAATGATGTAACCCCTTTGGACGATATAGCAAATAACCGTCCTCGCAAATATGAGATAATCAATACAGCTTCTTTTAGTGGAGGTGTTCCAAACGCATATCAGACTTCTAAAGGAATATATTATAGAGTGCGTTTCGAAATACAAAAAACGATTAAAGAGGATGGAAAACTTATAACTTTTGTTTTAAAAACAATACTTTATGTCCCGCCGACAGGGTGTCGTTTGTCTGCTACTAAACCAATACAAATAAAATTATCAAATGGGGCAATAATTGACATTTATAATCCTGAAATAGTTTATAAAGCATCGGATCATCCAATGCTCAAACCATTGGGAATGCAAGAGATAATAGGGACGGCAAATATTACACAAGACGAAATTAATAAATTACGGATTCAGCAGTCATCTATAACAGTATTATTGAATATGCCAGATGATATTTTTGAAATACATCTTCCTGAATTATTTATCGAATATTTAAAAGAAATCTAAACCTGTTACAAGCCGGTTTATCAGGTAGGCCGGCTTATCTTACATTTTTTTAACTTATTTTTATAAATCCGTTTTTATCTCTATATAATACATTCTTCTCAGCTGCTCTGCCGAATGATATATTAGGAATAATAACTTTTTGCGAGGGGATATAGGTATAAAAATCAAAATTATACCGACAAGGACGATAGGCTTGCCATCCAGCCCGTTTTTCATCTTCTTCTGTAAAGTCTGTTCTTAAATTTCCTTTAGAATCTTTTGCAGCGCTTATAATAGCAACCAGCAATCCGCTATTATCCAATAATTCTAAGCGTGCCCAGCCCCCACCGTCTTTAAGGGATACCCAATAGTGTCGTTTGTAAACAATACAGCGTATTATTTTCCCGCCATAATTTCCATCTCCGTAATATGTTTTTGTTAAAACGTCAATATTGTTATCAAAGTAATATCGAGCGTTATAGACAGGAGCGAGCTTGCTTCCACAAGTAATACCATCGTCGCCCGCTCGCCAATAAAATTGAAGAACCGGATTCGTATTAGCAACATTAATCACCTGAAAACCTTGACAGTCAATTTCTCCTTCAAACTTTGCTTTTTTCATTACAGCGAATCCTCTTGGATCAACCTTGAATATCTCTTCTCCCTTGTTATTAATCTTCAAACCATTATCTTCATCGAACCACGCTTCAAAGTCTTTATCGGAGTTTCTATCACTGTCGATTTTGAGCCGCTTGACTATCAGCTCTTTCAAAAAGGCTTGGTCGGCTGCAAGTTTTTTTATAAATGCTTCTTGCGCTATAAGTTGCTTTGCAAACAGCGCGCCGAAGTGCCCCGTCTCTTTCATAAGCTCATCGATTTCGCAGATGTGAAGTAAGCAGGCTTGATACTGCTCGGTATAGTTTGCTTCCGGCTCTAAGTTTGCCCATAGCGTACCCGTCCAGCGGTAACACACCCCGACTTTCCATCCGCCGACCGTTTTAGCCATCAACACCCAGTCGCCGGGGTTAGCATCCTGCGCGCCAAGCTTCTCACCCTTCGTAATAACCACCGTTCGGGTAGGCGGAACCGTTTGGGTAACGCCTAAGTATTTTGGGGTAGCCGATTGTACAATTTTTTCAAGCTGTTTTATCTGCGCGCCCTTGCTTACTAAATAAAAGAGTCCGTTTATCTCCCCTTGTTTTAGTACGGTTTTATATACCCGCACCTCGTCAAACGTTGCATGAGTGCGCCCCCCGCCGATGCTAAAACCGTCAGCCATATCTACCGGCTTGTCTCCTGCCGGTAGGCTATACACCTCTTTTGCATCCTTGTAGATGATAAACCGATCATTCTTTACAAAAGTAAAACACCAATGCGCCTGCTTTTGGTCGTCCTTAATATCCGTAATCACCTTAAAACCGTTTATGACGACGGTTAAAAAATCGCTTATACTGTCAAAAAATATGCGTATGTTTTTAAAGCTAAAGACGCCGCGCGGGGCGATGGACTCTACAACGCCGTCCCATTGCCGCCAAAGAGAGACGGATAGTTCATTGCGGTTTCCGGCAAGGGCAATGGTGCCGACTCCTGCCGGAAGGTAACATCCATTACCGGAGACTCCTTGAACGATTTGAGCATCTTCGGTTAAAACCATATTTTTTCCGTCTACAACATAGTTTATCGCTTCCATGTATTCATCCTTATTGTACCGTCTCGGTAAACATACCGGCAAAATAAAAATGGCGTTCGCATGTAGGGACGGTAATATTCAGCCGTAACAGTTTTAAGCCTTGCAGCTCTATCGTATTTTTTACCGCTTCTTCGGCGCTTACATGAACAGTCATCCAGCGGAATCTACTGATAGAGCCTCTGACAGCGGGAAAATTCCCTGCTGCAATAGAATCGGAGGGGAAAAGTGCCTTTGTTATGTGTCCAAAAAACAGCGGGGAAGGAACAGCGTAATCATCTGCCAACAGAACACCAATGATAAGGGCTTTCCCTTGCTTTTGATACGGAAGCCTTACATCAAAATGGGAAGATGCAGCATCAAATCGTGAGAGCGTAAGTTGTTCATACAGCCCGTGATGAACGGATTTACTTTTTGATTGATAAAAATCCAGATCAAAAATCCGTGCCCCCGTCCATACAAAATCGGTTACCCGCTCGGCAATCGCATAGCCGCCCAAATACCATGTAGCAACGCTTGAAGATACGGCAAAATAGGCATATCCGTCTGCATCACGTTTTATATCGGAAGCGTTGTAATTAAAAGACAGCCACTGATAGTATCTTCTTACCCAGCCAAGATTATTATCAGGGCCGAATACAACCGATTTACCCGTTTCGGCATGTTTATCGGGGCAAGAAGAACCGAGATAGACAATAGGTTCTTTTGTTTCAGGCTTACACAGGTACACGCTGATAATTCCATGCTTCCAATTCGCATCATGTGCTTGGTTTATAAAGAATGTGCCGTCTTTTTCTGAAACAGGCTTCATCTTGATTACTACATAGTTTTTCGGAAGCTGCGTTCCTGTCTTTATTACATCCTCACCCCTACAAGGGATAAAATATTGGCCATACCAGAGCGATGGCTTGTCGATAGATCCTGTTCCGACGTTTAGTATGTCGCCTTTTGCGATAGGGTTTTCATCCTCCTTGCCATCATATGCGATATACGCATTGCGGTACAATGGGGAAGGTAAGCGCCCGCCTTGCTGTAAAAGCGCTAAGTTTTCTTGCAGTGCGTTATACGTTTCGGTGAGGCGATTTACCGCTTGTAATACTTGTTCGTTTGTCATCATTTAAACAATCTCCTTGCTATGATTTTTATGTAACATGAAAGAACATTACACTTTAATAAACGGATAAAGCGACAAAGGGGCGCTTTTACGTAAATCAGGCATCTTAGGATAGCCGAAGCGGTCATATCCGCAATAGGCTGCGTTTTTAGGGTTGTTGTGCAGCTTTTTCCAGAGTGTATAGTAGTCGGGATAGAGTTCCGGGATAAAACTTGCGCCGTTGGCATATAAAAAGCCGGATGTATAGTCTGAGTGAGAGAAAAAGCGCACTTCTCCTACAGGGCTTAATGAGAGAAGAATCGCTTGTAAACCTTGATTAAAATCAGCTGCGGCCTGGCTTATCTCTTTTTGAGCCTTTACAAGCTGCTGTGCAAGAGTATTTTGTGCATCGCTTAAGCGCTCATCAAGCGCTTTTCTCTCTTTTTCAATGACCTCTTGCATGTGTTTTTCCCATGCCGTCCCTTTCTCGTTAAGCGTATTTTCTGCGGCCGTTATAAGAGAAGCGAGCTCCCGTTTCCTCGCTTCTGCCGCTTGCTTGAACGCGGTATCCGCTTCTATTGCGCTATTGTGTAAGGCTATTTTAGCTGTTTCTATCGCTTTCTCTAATCTGTCTTTCTGTGCGGCAAGCTCCGACGCGATATACTCTTTCGCATCCTGCTTTATTTGTGCAATAACCGTATCGCCCATTGCAGCGATTGCCGCCTCTTTTGCCTTGTCAATAAAATGCTGATAGGCGGCTGTTAAATCTTCTAACGCTTTGCCTAACGCTTCATTTGTATATGCCATAGTTTATACCCCCTGTACTGCTTTTAAAAATACTTTTGTTTCAGACATCGGCCCTGTAAGTTTCGGGCGAAGCGGCCAGCCGGTAACGCTATCGCTTCCGGTCTTAAAAATGCGCTTGACGTAGGAAGCAAACTCAGGAAAGACGTCGGGACTAAAGGGAAGCCCATTCGCTTCTAAAAAGCCGTGTTTATACTCCCCCTCATAAAAGGTTTTTACCTCTCCGATGGGACTGTCATAGCGTTGGATAGAGACAAGCGCATCGGTCTTTATTACTTTCTGGGCTGACCTCTCTTTTTCGATAAGAAAAAAGTCTTCATCATCGATGCTCACCGCTCTATCGGTTGCGGATAATACGCCGCCTGCTCCTTTCTCTCCCTTAAAATGCCAGACGTTTCCGCTCGTGTCGACGACAACATAACAGCCTGCTCCGTAGCTTTGCTCACTGATAGGCTGCACTATCGCTTGAGTATGCTGAACGCCGGAGGTGATAGTAAGCGTGTAATCGCCGATGAGTTTATAGACAATCTGATACTGTTTTGCGCCGTTACCGTTTGTAGGATCGAAAAAGAGGCGTAAGGTAATATCGTTTTGTAATTCACCTGATAAAATAATGACAGCATGAAGCGCTTCGGCGAATGTCATGTTTATTTCATGTTTACCGGTACAGTCGTACTCAATGATGCGGCTTTGCCATGCCGTATAAGACGGCTCTGCGGCCGCTCGCGCTTGAGGTGTCTCATCAAAACAGGTATGCACCAATGCGCTCTCGTCAGAAGGAAATGACATATCGGCAGAAAGCGGCCGACACACAACCTCTGCCGTATAATCCGATAAAAGCCCGTCTGAGACGGAAGCGACGCTCAACGTATAATCGGTATCAGCTTTCAGTCGTTCAATGACTTCTTGCTTTTGTTTAGTATGTCGATAGTTATAAAAATCCTGTGTCTTTTCCTTCCACCGTATTACAAAATCATCTCCATCAGCTTCCCATGTTATACTGATAGCATTTTGTTTTCCTGATGCATGAACACCTACCGGCGATTTAATTATTTTACGCTCTGTATCATGCGACTTTTGGGGGAGAAGGGCAGAAAGCGGATTAAAAAGAAAACCGCCGATACCAAACTTTTGTGTGAGTTTATTTTCTTTATATGAAATATGTTCTTCTTGTACGGTAACCTCGTACACTGCATTGCTTTCAGGGTGGACCAAAGAAACCTCATCAAACAAGCGAATGGGTAAGAGCGTTTCAACTTCAAAAACAGGATTATCTTCTTTCCGTTTTTCTTTTAGTTTTTTTAAACCGACTTTTTTCAATTCTTCCCGTGTTTTTATCTTACTGTCGGTAAAGGTATCTTCTACGGTTGCAAGGTTATCATACGTTCCCGTCTCAGGGATGCGGAGATACAGTCGCTGCTGTTTTTCTCCTTCTCCATAACAATGCATTACGTTCACTTTTTGAACGGTCTGCTTTAATTCTTTAATGATGGTATTGTTTAGCTGTTGTGTAACGGTATCATTTGCGCGTAAAAGATAGGCAGCTTGTGCCTTTTTATTTTTCGTTAGACTACGCTCGAAGTTAAAAAAAAGACGCCCCTTTTCAAACGTACAGATCGTATCAAAAGGGTATTTCTCTCGTATTTTTTGAATAGCATCCCAGAGTGTAGTATTTGAAAGCTCTATGCCCTCTACTAATTCACTCATATCAGCAGGGGCGGATTTAATCGAAAATTCTGTTTTCTTTCTGGTAATAATTTCAAAAGCACGAATAACCGGTGTAAAGCCGCGTACGGTCCTGTCAACTAATACGTTATTATGATTATACACTTTGTGCGTTGCAAAATCCTGTATCCAATCGGCATTGTGATAGGTCAAGATGAAGCGCACGGCAACATAACGCTTATCACTTGCAATTTTTACACCTGACAGACTACTATCATGTTCTACATCACGGCGGGGAGAGAGAACGGGAGAAGCAGAAAAATCAACATCGGCTATATTGACGATAGGGGTGTGAGATGACGCAGATTGTACGCTGATAGAAACTTTTTCACCGGTTGTCGCAACCCACCTGACATACCGCTGTCCGACTGCATCTCCGCAATCAAAAGCAAAGGTAATAGAGCCTTTTTCGTAATAATGAATACTATCCCCGACCTCCCGGTAATCAAGGTGAATATCGCCGTCTTTTATTTTATTTAATCCGATATTGACTTTTTCGATATAATCGGTGAAATCCTCTAGGGTTGATTTTTGGATATAATCGAATCCGTATATTGCATCAGCTAATACAAAGCTTAAAGGTTTTTTATCCCAGCCGTGCCAGTTTTCAGGGATGCGGTAATTTTTAAAAAGGCTTTCAAGGGTTTTAACGCTTGTACTTGTTTTGCTGTCATTGGTCGAATGCTCGGTAAGAACGACGGTTTGCATTTTTTCCGTCTCCCTATAAAGCTCCGCATATTTTGCGTTTTGAGGATAACCGATAAGGTCGAGCTTTCCAGAACCTTCTTTGTTCTTTTTCTGTGAAAAGCTCCAGCCGCATTCATACGTTTTTCCCAATCGTACACCGTCTTTATCGTAAAAGATTATCATATATATCTCCCGCTAAAGGTAAAGGAAACGGTTCCAGCCGGAACATAGAGAGAAACGATATTAGTGCCGGGTATAAAGGAAAGCGGATGAATAATGCTTGGAAGCGTTAAAAGGTGTGTGTGGTCGGTCCCATCTAAAAAGAGTGTGCCGTCTTTATACACAAGCGCTTTCCCCTGTGGTATTGTTATTTCACGAGAGATTTTCAGTTCCGTTTCATTGCATCGTACCAAAAGACCTGAAACCTTTTCGATACCGCTTATCGCAATCTCCGGTATGGTGGATACATTCCCTTCGGTTACAATGGATATATCTCGCCTTCCGCCTGCAATCGTTTCGATTTTTCGCTGCCCATAGCCGAACGGATCGAAGGCTTTAAGTGTGAAATTGATAGTAAAGACTTTATGAAGATTTTCTCCATTATAATAGGTTATCTGTATCTGCCCTGTTAATCGGCATTGGTAAAAGATAGTGTCATCATCATCGCGATAAACGATTAAATCTTTACCGCTTAATAAAGATAGTAACCTACTGCGCTCTTTTTCTACTGCACAGGCAGAATCAGTTGGAATAGTTCCCGAACATTGAAATGTCTTACTGCTATACTGTTCTTTTCCGGTTAGATATTCCCCATGCCGGTCGTTGAGCTTCACCGCTTGGGTTTGGATTGTTGAAGCGCTGCTTGAGACAGTTATCCATATCGGTATATCTAATTCTTTTTCTCCGTCAAATATTCTCATAGCTTTTCTAACCTGCCAATGCCTGTTGTACAATTTCCGTTAAAACAGCTCGTAAATCCGTTTGCTCACCTGCAGTGATGTATATCGTGCTGTTATAAGAATTGTATGTAAGCGAATTGATAATAAGCTGCGTTGCAGCGATATGCTGTATCGTTGTTTCTTTCAACTCAATACGCTGTTGAAAACGTGAGAAAAATTCCGTAAAAAGGTCTTTGAAATAATCCCTGTCTGCTCCCGAAAGCTGCTGGATAATAGAGCCTGAACTTTTCGACTTTACCTCTACACCACCTTCCAACGCCCGCGTAATCTTTGAAAGCTCTGCCATATTCCCCTCTAAATTATCATAGAGGTTTTTCAGTTTCTCAATCGTACCGGTTACTTCATCTCCTGTGATTTTTCCGTCTTTCATAATCTCTGTAATAATCGCATCGACTTTCTTTTTTATTCCGGCACTTTCGATGGCAGATTGAATAATTGCCTTTTTCATTTCGGAAGCGAAGGTTTTTTTAAAACTGCCCCAATCGGCGTTATAAGCAGCTTCTCCGAGTGCATTAGTAAGCGCGGATGTAATTGCAGAGCCGACTGCTTCCCATTCTTTTTTTGCCGTTCCGGCAGAAAGACCGAAGCGTTCATTCATTTCATCAAAAACTTTTCCGGCTTCTTTGCCGATCGTTTCTATTTGTTTTAAACCTTCTTCATAAGTAATATTTCCTTTTTCAACATTATCAAAGACTTGTGCTATTCTTTGCGAAATGGTGTTTTTTACCGCCTTATTAACAAGCGCTTCATATAGCTGTTCTCGTAAAGCCTTTTTGAAATCTTTCATATCGCGGGTTTTTACATACCCTGCTAATGCTGAATCAAGGCTGCCGATATAGTTTGAAAGAGGATCGACATTTTTGCTTGCAATGCCTGCATCTCTTAACCCTTTTTCGATTGCCCGCTGTGCAAAATCTTTCCACTTTTTTGCCATCTCATAATCGCCCGCCCGCATCGCATCGTTGTATTTTTTCATTACTTCGGCGACCGTATGATGCGCTGTTTCTGTCGTATAATAAGTTTCTTCTTTTTTGAACCATCCAAGAGGATCTAACTTATGCTTAATCGTTCGTGTTCGCTTTTGTTGATAGGTATATGCCGATTCTGTTTTTAAATCTTTTATTCTATCTAAAACGCTATCAATGCGTTTTTTTTCTATCTCCAATGCCTGACTGTTAAAAATAGTATTAATATCCAGTTTTTTCCCTGCTTGTAATTTTGCGATATTTTTTACAACTTCTCCGGTGAGAGTTACGGCATTGCGGATGTTTTCTTCCTGCTGTCTTTTTATTTCATCATTAAATTTTTTTGCGTCTTCTCGAGCTTGTTGTGTCGTTTTTTGCGCTTTCTTTTGAAATGCTTCGACAATCGTTGTTGCGAAGTCAATAGTTGTATGTACGGCTTTGAAAATACCTTGTACTATAGGATTGGGAATACTGCTGCCGACTGCTCCGGCGGTATCATTGATGCTACGGATAATAGTGATGCCATCTACCACGCCCTTTTCAATCGATTGCGTAATGATACGGGTAATACTATCTGCAACCCCCACCATACCATTAACAAGGCCAAGTGCTAGAGAGGTTTTTGCAATAGCTGCTTGTTTGTCAGCAAGCGCTTTATAACGCGCCAGTTCCTCATCGTCTTTTATTTTTCCGTTTTTCCGCGCCAGCTCCAATACTTCATGCGCTTTTTTCCGCTCTTCTTCGATGTTGATAAGCCGAATCTGAAAATCAGACTTGCCGACGGTGTCAAGATTTTTGAGCGTGTCGTCAATTTGACTTAACGAATATTTTGCAGTTCCTAGTTCTATCTCTAATTTATTCGCTTCTTCCTGTAATTCTTTAAGATACTGCTTTGCTTGCGTTGCTTCTTCCGATGAGGCAGTACCACGATCTCCTTCTAAGAGGGCTTTTGTTTTTTCTATTTCTTTTTGTGTTTTTTTCAGCTCTTCCTGTAAGTTCTTTTGCTGTAGCTGATACCGGCTAAACGCATCGCCCATCAGCTTGGTTTTGGTAAGCTCATCGCCGAGCGTTACTCCTGAACCCTTCTCGTCTTTTGCGGCAACCTTTGTTTCAACGGATATGCCTTTGCCTACCCCCTTTTTTTTATCTTCTTCTTTAATGAAGCGCTCAATCAATGCGAACCGCTTTTGCTGATATTCTTTTTCAACGGCAAGACTCGATTGCCCGTATTCTTCTGCTTTTGCGATTTTTTCTTGATAGAACTTATCAAGTTCTGCTATTTGCGCTTGGTAAGAAGTATCTTTGTCTTTAGCACCGGTGTTTTTATGCCCCTTGCCTTTTTCCAGCTTCGCTTGTTCTTTGGCTATCGCATCGAAATATTCTTGTAAGCCTTTGGAGTCGAGGGTGAAAATCTTATCAATATCTTCCGGTTTTATGGCAATAAGTTCTTTTAATTTCGCTTGTAAAAATTTTATCCGCTCGGCAGGAACACTAAAACTTTCTCCCATCTTTTGCGCATAGCGATTTTTCTCATCGATGATCTTCTTTTCAGCTTCCCATTCTTTAGCAAGACGGGAAAGTTCTTCATCATGCTTCTTTTGTTGAGGCTTCGTTTCTGTCGGATTATTTAAATTATTAAGCGCTTGATTAAGCTGCTTCCCTTTTTCTGTTAAATCATTCAGTTCCTGAATTGCGGCGGCTTGCTCATTCTTAATATCGACGATTTTTTTATATGCTTCCCGTTCTTTTGTTAATAAATCATTTTGTTTTAATAAGTAGTTTTTTGTGTGTTCTAATGCTCCATCATCTCCATGCCGAAAGACGGCAAAACCCGTATTAAAATTATTTGCTTGTGCATCGCGGAGTATTTCTGCCCGTAATCTTTCTGCTTCTCTTTTATTGTTTTCTTTTAGATTCCGGTCAAATGCTATAACTTTTGTATAAAACTGATCCAGTTTTGCAACATAATCTTGCTTTTTATTAAGTGCGGCAAATGCGCTCTTTTCTTCACCTTCATACGTTTTAGCGACAATCTCCGCTTGTTGTTTTCGTATTCGGGCTTGCGTAAGCGCCATATCGTTGAGCGCTTTTTCACGTTCGAATCTGCTTCGTACCGCTTGCGTTATTTTTTCTTCATTTATAGCAATAGCCCGCCCTTGCTCATCTAAACCCTCGACAGCACCGGGTACGATTTCCTGTAATTCCTTTAAAAGATTATTATACCGGGCCTGCTCATCGGCCGTTTTTTGAGTCTTGTCTTTTAGGGTGTTATATTCGTCAAAAAGAGACTGTATCTTGCGTCCTTCATTTCCTTGCTTTAAGGCATCCTCTTTCAGCTTTTTAACTTCTTCTACGCTTCGTTTTGCGCCGTGGATATAATCTTCATGCGCTTTTTTCACTTGCGCAATAATGCCGAGGGCAATAGCGCCGGCGGCGGCAACGGCAGCGCCCCATGCTATAATCGGGTTAGCTGACATGACAAGGTTCAGCTGTACCATTTCAGCTTTTATCTTTTTAATGCCGACTGCAACGAGCAGTAAGGGGCCAGCAGCGGCGGCTAATCCGGCAAGAGCAGTTCCTGCTGTTTGAACTCCTACCGGCAAGTCATTAACAGTCTGTAAAACGCGGGTAAGGCCTTTTGCAAACGCATCGACCGCTGGGATAATATTTGAGGTAAGGGTAATTAGCACGGCTTCAAAGGCGCTTGAAAGCTCCGCCTGCGTATTGGCAGAAGAAGCGTTTTGAATATCCTGCATCTTCTTTGCTGCCCCATCGGATGCTTGCAGTAAGCCGTCCATTGTTCGGATGGCATCCCCGCCGCCTTCGATCAGCGCTTGCATACCGGCAGCCGCCGCTTCGCCGAATAAATCGCTTGATTTTGCTACATCGATATTTGCATTTTTCAGCCGCTCAATAATGTCTGCAAGGTTATTGGTTTTCGGGTTTACCTCATCGTAGCTTACCCCTAATTCTTGAAGTTTCTTTTTGACATCATCCGTACCGCTTGCGAGCTTTTGTAAACCGGATCGTAAAATAGTGCCAGCCTGCTCACCGCCGAAACCGGTATTGTAAAGCCGCATAAGGGCAGCGGTTGACGCTTCAAGGCTTACCCCCAAACCGGCAGCGACCGGTCCGACATACTTCATTGAGTACGAGAGCTTTGTCATATTCGCTTGACTTTTACTGATAGCCAATGAAAACACGTCGGCAATGTGCGCTGACTTTTCTGCACTGAGATTAAACTGCGAAAGAGTTGAAGCAATCGTGCTTGATGTAAAGGCTAAATCACTTCCCGTCGCTCCTGCAAGCTGTAACACACCGTCGAGGCTGTTCATTACTTGCGCTGCTGTTTGTCCTGCGGAACCTAAGCTATAAAGGGCATCGGCGGCTTGACTTGCGCTAAAGCGGGTTGAAGCGCCCATCTTTTCTGCCTTTTGCTTCAACGCTTCCATTTCGGACGCTGTTGCAGACATAACAGAATAGGTATTCCGCATAGACTGTTCAAAATTTCTAAAGGTATCGACTGCACCTTTTCCGAGCAAGGTTAAGGGGAGCGTTACGCTTGCAGAAAGAGCGGTACCGATAGCAGCGAGCTTTGCATTGATGCTGTCAACCGCCTTATCAATATCCTGCTCAAGTTTTGCAAGCGACCGATTGGATTCTCCAATCCCTTTTTGAAGTTTGTCTGTTTTTAATGCTAATTCTGCATATATTTCGCCTAAACTCTGCCCCATCTATCTAACCCGTTTTATGTATCATCCCCCGCAAAGGTCTCTGCCATATCTTTTTGAAATTGTTTTTGCCTTTTTTCTTCCGCTTTCTGCGCTTTCTCTTTTTCTTCCCGCTGCTGATTTTCTACTTCAACGGCAACAAGACACGCCTCATCGAACAAAAAGGCTTCAAAATCGTTTAAGCCTTTTATGTAGCTACTGGGCTTGCATCTGTAGTATTTTGCGAGCCGTCCGAATCGGGCAAATTGAACGCGGCCAAATTTTTTTTTACATCTTGCTCCCAATCTGTAAGGTAGAAAAGAAAAAGATCGCTTAAAAAATCTTTAGGGATAACATCGCTGAGGCTGCTTTCACTGATACCGCGAATTTTCAAAATAGCGTCATAACATTCCTGATACGTCGGAGTTACCATACTTTTTCTTGCAAGCTCAACGAGGAATTCATCTTCTTCCTCTTTCATCTTTTTAAGGTCAATTTCCGATACCGCTTCTTTTGCCCCGACCGCTTCGGTAATGCCATTGACAAACTTGTATAAAATATTGGGAAAGCTCCCGCAGGTTAAAAGTTCTTGAAAATTCGTTTTGTGAATGAAAAACTTTTGTTTCGTACCGTTCCATAAAAGCTCTACCCATTCGCAGGTGGCAAGGGCAAGCCGTTCCGCT
>ERZ772967.1767-NODE-1767-length-14453-cov-9.919364_pt1 | contig 14453 bp, 7 predicted proteins | sample MGYA00511677_ERZ772967 | MGnify/ENA primary metagenome ERZ772967 (study PRJEB29015, sample SAMEA2737931) | human oral metagenome | biome: human oral; feature: human-associated habitat; material: dental | place: China | collected 2146 ...
TGGCGTCCCAGAAGCCGATGTAGGTGGCGGGGGTGGAGCGCGGGGTCTTGCCGATAGGGGTCTGGTCCACTTCCAGCACGCGCTGGATGCCCTGCCAGCCGTCGAGCGAGGCGCAGTGGGGCAGTCTGCCCCTGTCCCCGCCCAGACGGCGCTGCAGGGCGTCGAGCAGTACGTCGCGGGCGAAGGTGGATTTGCCGGAGCCGGAGACACCGGTGACGACGGTGAGGCGCTTCAGTGGTACCCGGGCGCTGGCGTCCTGCAGGTTGTGCAGGTGGGCGCCGTGCAGTTCGAGGGACGGGGTGTGACGGTCGACGGGGCGGCGGGCGTGGTCGGGCAGGGCCGGGGGATGGGCCAGATAGCGGCCGGTGAGGCTGTCGGGGTTGGCCTCGATCTGCGGCAGGGTGCCGCTGGCGATGATCCGACCCCCCAGCCGTCCTGCGCCGGGGCCGATGTCGATGACGTGATCGGCGCGGGCGATGGTTTCCTCGTCATGCTCGACGACCAGCAGGGTGTTGCCCTTGTGGCGCAGCCGGTCCAGCGTCTCCAGCAGCAGGCGGTTGTCGCGCGGATGCAGGCCGATGGTGGGTTCGTCCAGCACGTAGCAGACGCCCTGCAGGTTGGAGCCCAGCTGTCCGGCCAGGCGGATGCGCTGGGCCTCGCCGCCGGAGAGCGTGGGGGCGGCGCGGTCCAGCGTCAGGTAGCCGAGGCCCACGTCGATGAGGAAGCTGAGGCGGTTGCGGATCTCGTCGAGGATGCCGCTGGCGATTTCCTGCTGGCGGCGGTCGAAGCGCTTGCCGGCGGTCTCGACCCACTGGCGGGCCTCCAGGACCGACTGGGCGGTGACGTCGGCAATGGACTGGTCGCCGATGCGCACGTGCAGGGCCATCGGGTTCAGGCGCTGGCCATGGCAGACGGGACAGGGTTCGTCGCTGTAGGTGACGCCGGCATCGGTTTCGCCTTCCAGACCGGGGGTGAGCTCGTCGGCCCTGATGCGGCCGATGATGCGCAGCCCGGTGCCCAGGCAGCCGGGGCACCAGCCCTGTTTGGCGTTGAAGGAGAAGGTGCGCGGGTCCAGTTCCGGGTAGCTGGTGCCGCAGTGGCTGCAGGCCCGTTTGGTGCTGAACAGGACGGTTTTCAGGGGGGTGTCGATGTCCTGCTGCAGCCGGTCCACGTCTTCGAGCAGCATGACCACGCCCTTGCCGTGCTGCAGGGTGGTGAGCAGGTGGGTACGCAGTTCGGTTTCCGCCTCGGGGGTGATGGTGAGGTCGGCCACCGGCAGTTCGATGTTGTGCTCGATGTAGCGGTCGATGCGCGGGAAACCCTGGGTGGGCAGGAATCTGCCATCGACGCGCAGCATGGGGTAGCCCTTGCCGCGGGCCCATTTGGCCAGATCGGTGTAGACGCCCTTGCGGCCGACCACCAGCGGGGCCAGCAGGCCGATGCGGCGGTTACGGTAGTCACGCTGGATGCGGGCGGCGATGCTGTCGAAGGACTGGGCCTCGATGGGGGTTTCGTCGTTGGGGCAGTACTGGGTGCCGAGCTTCTGGTAGAGCAGGCGCAGGAAGTGATGGATTTCGGTGAGGGTGGCCACGGTGCTCTTGCGGCCGCCACGGCTGGTGCGCTGCTCGATGGCCACGGTGGGCGGAATGCCGTAGACGCCATCGACATCGGGCCGGGAGGCGGGCTGGACGAACTGGCGGGCGTAGGCGTTGAGCGATTCCAGATAGCGGCGCTGACCCTCGCCGAAGACGACATCGAAGGCCAGCGTGGATTTGCCACTGCCCGAGACGCCGGTGATGACGGTGAGCCGGTCACGCGGGATGTCGACGTCGATGTTCTTCAGGTTGTGCTCGCGGGCGCCGTGCACGAGGATGGCGTGGTGGGCGCGTTCGCGCAGCGCGCCGGGCTGCCAGGCACTGGCGTCGTGTTCGGCGGCCATGAGCAGGTTTTCCCCCGTGGATGCCGGGACGGCGTATGGATTGCCACGGCCGGACGGGGCGTCGTCAGGCTGGCTGGTGCCGTCCCCGGTTGCTGCGCCCGTCACTGCACCGGTCGACGCCTCGTTCGCGGGAACGGTAGCCCTGTCCGGGGCGCCTCGAGCTGCTGGCGTCGCGTCCGTGTCCCTCTGCCGTGGTGCCTGCGCGGCCAGCTTCTGCAGCTCGTCCCGGTGTGTGCGCAGCGCCCGGCCGGTGAAGGAATCGGGGGTGGCCGCCACCTGTTCGGGCGTGCCGGTGGCCACGACGGTGCCGCCGTGGTCGCCCCCGCCCGGGCCGAGGTCGATCAGCCAGTCGGCGGCCTCGATGAGGTCGAGGTTGTGCTCGATGACCAGCACCGAGTTGCCGGCGTGCTGCAGCGAGCGCAGGGCGCGCAGCAGGCGGGCGATGTCGTCGAAGTGCAGACCGGTGGTGGGTTCGTCGAAAAGGTAGAGGGTGCCGCCGGCATGGGGGCGCCGGCCGCTGCGGGCACCACGCTTGCGGGCCTGTTCGGCGGCTTCGGCCAGAAAGCCGGCCAGCTTCAGGCGCTGGGCCTCGCCACCGGACAGGGTGGGGACGGGCTGGCCCAGTTTGAGATAGTCGAGGCCCACGTCGGCCAGCGGCTGCAGGCGGCGCTGGATGTCGGGATGGGCACTGAAGAAGTCGACGGCCTGGCGCACGGTCATGTCGAGCACATCGACGATGTTCGCCTCGACCGGGCGGGCCATGGCGGTGCCGTCGCTGCGGCCGCGGATGCGCACGTCCTGGATTTCGGGGCGGAAACGCCTGCCGTCGCAGTCGGGGCAGCGCAGGTAGACGTCGGAGAGAAACTGCATCTCGACGTGTTCGAAGCCGTTGCCGCCGCAGGTGGGGCAGCGGCCGTCGCCGCTGTTGAAGCTGAAGACGCCGGCGGTGTAGCCGCGTTCATGGGCCAGGTCGGTGGCGGCGAACTGCTTGCGGATCAGGTCGAAGGCGCCCACATAGCTGACCGGGTTGCTGCGGGTGGTCTTGCCGATGGGCGACTGGTCGACGAAGACGACGCTGTCGATCTGCTTCTCGCCGGTCAGCCGCCGGTATTCGCCCGGCGCCTCGGTGGGCAGGCCCTGGGCCTTGAGCAGCGCCGGCAGCAGCACGTCCTGCATCAGCGTGGATTTGCCGCTGCCGGACACGCCGGTCAGCGCGACCAGGCGACCGAGCGGGATATCGACATCGATGTTCTTCAGGTTGTGGGCGCGCACGCCTTCGAGACGCAGGCGCGGGGTGGTGGCGTCCACGGGTTCGTGCTGGCCGGACGAGACCTGCCGGCGGCCGGCCAGGTAGTCGGCGGTGAGCGTTTCTGCGGCGGGCAGGGCGCTGGCCGGCCCGTCGAAGACGATGTGGCCGCCACGTTCGCCCGGGCCGGGGCCGATGTCGATGATGCGCTCGGCGGCGAACATCACCTGCGGGTCATGTTCGACCACCACCAGCGAATTGCCGGCATCCCGCAGCCGCTGCATGATGGCGATGATGCGGTCCATGTCGCGCGGGTGCAGGCCGATGGACGGCTCGTCGAGAATGAACAGCGTGTTGACCAGCGAGGTGCCCAGGGCGGTGGTGAGGTTGATGCGCTGCACCTCGCCGCCCGAGAGCGTGCGGGACTGGCGGTCCAGCGTGAGGTAATCCAGCCCCACGTCGTGCAGGAAGCGCAGGCGGGTGCGGATCTCGGTCATCAGCAGGTCGGTGGCCTCGTCCAGCGGCGCAGGCAGGTGCAGGCCGGCCATCAGCCGGTGGAGCCGGTCGATGGGCAGCAGCATGATGTCGTGCACGGTCAGGCCGGGCAGGGCCTCGAGCTGGGCATCGGTCCACTGGGTGCCCATCGGGCGGAAGCGCCGGTAGGGGCCGGTGGTGGTGTTCCGGCCGGAGGTGGCCGAACGGGTCACGGACTTGCCGTTCTGGCCGGCGTGTTTACCGGTGTCCGGGGCTGCTTCCGCTTCGGTATTGGCCTGCCCGTGTGCCGGGCCTGCGTCTGCGGGTGCAAAGGCCAGCGCGGCGTCCTCTTCATTGCCCACCCGCCACAGCAGCGCCTCGGGCTTGAGCCGGGCGCCCTCGCAGGCCGGGCAGGGCGTGTAGGAGCGGTACTTGGAGAGCAGCACCCGGATGTGCATCTTGTACGCCTTGCTTTCCAGCCAGGTGAAGAAGTTGCGGATGCCGTACCACTGGCGCTTCCAGTCGCCCGTCCAGTGCGGGTCACCGTCGATGACCCAGCGCCGGTCGGCCTCCGGCAGCTCGTCCCAGGGGCGGTAGAGGTCGATGCCGGCCGCATCGCCGTACTTCATCAGTTCGGCCTGGGCCTCCTTGAAGCTGGGGGTCTGCCAGGGCTTGACGGCGCCCTCGGCCAGCGACCTGCTGCCGTCGGGAATGACGAGGCCCAGGTCCAGCCCGATGACGCGGCCGAAGCCCTTGCAGGTCTCGCAGGCACCCAGCGGCGAGTTGAAGGAGAAGAGGCTGGGGCTGGGCGGCTGGTAGCGGATGTCGCAGGTGGCGCAGGCAAAGCTGTTGCTGAACGCCCAGCGTGCCTGTTCGTTGCCTTCGTCGTCCAGCGCGATGACGGTCAGGCGGCCATGACCGCGTTCGAGCGCCGCTTCGAGGCTGCCGGCCAGCCGGTCTTCGGTGACATTGCCGAGGCGGAAGCGGTCGGCCACGACGGTCAGCCGCAGGGCGGGCGAGGAAGACGCCCTGGCGGATTTCTTCCGGGTGGCAGGTCTGGCGGAGGCTTCTGCACCGGCGTCCGTGCCTGCGTCAGCCGGCGTATCGTGGATGGTTTTCGTGGCGGCAGCCGCTGCCTGGGAAGCTGCCGCCGCCCGTGCGGCGGGTGTGGCACCGGCCTTGCCACTGGCCGGTTTTTTGCTGCGTGTGCCCCTGCCGTGCGGGGGGACGGGCTCGGCCGGCAGTTCCTCCCGCGCGTGAATGCGGGTGTAGCCCTGGGCCTGCAGCTGGTCCAGCGCCTCCTGTTCGCTGAAGCCGGCCGGTACGTGCACGGGGAAGGTGACGAGCAGGCGCGGATCGTTCAGGCCGGCCGTGCGGTTGTGCAGGGCGGCGGTGATGCTGGCCACGTCATCCTTGCGTACCGGCTGGGCGCACTGCCGGCAGTACAGCGTGGCGGCGTGGGCCATCAGCAGCTTCAGGTGGTCGTTCAGCTCGGTCATCGTGCCCACGGTGGAGCGCGAGGTGCGGACCGGGTTGGTCTGGTCGATGGCGATGGCCGGCGGGACGCCGTCGATGCTGTCCACCTGCGGCCGGTCCATGCGGTCGAGGAACTGGCGGGCGTAGGCGGAGAAGGTTTCCACATAGCGCCGCTGGCCCTCGGCATAGAGGGTGTCGAACACGAGCGATGACTTGCCGCTGCCCGACACCCCGGTGACCACCACCAGCTGCCCGGTGGGGATATCCAGGTCCAGGTTCTTCAGGTTGTTCTGCCGGGCACCGCGGATGCGGATGGGCACGTGCGGGGCGGCAGGCTGGTGTGTTGCGGTGGGCGAAGTGGCGTCGGAGGTCACGGCAGGGATGGGCAGAAGGGCGGATGGGGCCAGCGCGGGGGCGAATGCGTCCATGACGGGCGCTGGTGCCCGGCCAGCCGCAAAATGGCAGAATGGGCCTCTTCCAGATGGCGCCGGGCAGCGAGGGATCAATGGTAGTGGATGGCGCGTGTCATGCATCTGGGGGCCGGTCTTGCAGTGGGCAGGTTCGTTCCGGCAATGGACGGGTCCATTCCGGCAATGGCAGTTTTCCCATGCGGGTAACGGACAAGTCCATGTCGGCAACGGGAAGACCCACGACACGCTCTAGAATCGGGGCATCGCCACCGGCGGTGCCTTCGGGTGCTTTTCCAGTCCGCGCCCAGCACGCCCGCAGGCTGCCCAGGGGGCGATGCGGCGCCAGAACGCTGCTTTCAAACATCATGCTCACAAAGGAGATGACCATGGCTGTTCCCGTTTCCACACCGAACGCACCGGCCGCACTGGGGCCGTACTCGCAGGCCGTCCGTGCTGGCAACACGGTGTATTTGTCCGGCCAGATTCCGCTCGACCCGGCCACGGGCGAGCTGGTCAGCGGTGGCTTCGAAGCCCAGGTGCACCAGTCCTTCCGCAACCTGAAGGCCGTGGTCGAGGCCGCGGGCGGCCATCTGGGCCAGGTGGTGCGTCTGGGGCTGTTCCTCACCGATCTGGCCCAGTTTGCCACGGTCAACACCATCATGGCCGAATACTTCCAGGCGCCGTATCCGGCCCGCTCGACCATTCAGGTGGCGGCGCTGCCCAAGGCGGCGCCATTCGAAGTCGAGGCAACGCTGGTACTCGAATGAGGCATTTGCCAGGCAGGCTGGTGCACCGAAGCCTCGCGTGCCGCGGCCTGCCGTGGCCGGAAGGTGATGCGCTTTCCGTTGCCGGTGGCGCTGACGGATGGCGAGGGGGGCAACGCCATGTCAGAGGCCACGGCAGGGCATGCCAGCAGGCTGAAAGGGCTGCGCAGCCGTGGTGAACGAAACCCGCAAGGGCATGAATCAGCGGCACCCTGCGGGCGGTGATGCCGCGCCTGCCGTGTCCATGCCGAAGAAGACCGCGCGGGGAGGCGGGGCGGGCGAACCTGCCGGGCCAACCCCGAAACCTGCCGAATCCACCCCGAAGAAGGGCCGTGTCCAGGGAGGGCGGCGTTCGGCCGCTGGTCTGCTGGCCAAACTGGGGCTGCACGGGCCGGACGATCTGGTCCTGCACCTGCCGCTGCGCTACGAGGACGAGACCCGGCTGGTGCCGATGGCGTCGCTGGTGCATGGTGCCTCGGCCCAGATCCAGGGAACCGTCACCCGTGCGGAGGTGACGCGTGGCCGGCGCATGCTGCAGGTCTGGATCAGCGATGGCACGGACGAGCTGCAGCTGCGCTTTCTGCACTTCTACCCCTCGCAGCTGGCCCAGCTGCAGCCCGGGCGGCTGATCCGTGCCTTCGGCGAGCTGCGGGTGAGCCTGTTTGCGCGCGAGATGGTGCATCCGCGCTACCGGGTGGTGAGCGAGGACACGCCGCTGCCCGACCGGCTGACGCCCATCTACCCGACCGTGGCCGGACTGGGGCAGGGCACGCTGCGCCGGGAGATCGACCGTGCGCTGGCCGAATGCCGCTGGCAGGACACGCTGCCCACGACACTGCTGCTGCGGTTGCTGGGGGAGGATGTACATGCCATGCCAGCCGTGCCGGCAACACCGCCGGCACCGTCTCCAGCGGGAGCACCTTTGGCCGTGTCGCGAGCGTCTGCCAGGCGGGGTGCGTCCGGGGCGCCGGCTACGGCCCATGCAGGCACAGCCGTGCCTGGTCGTGGTGCATCGGAAGGGGGGCCGTACGGTGTCTCACCCATGGTGCGGAGACTGTTGGCCAGTCTGCCGTCATTGCCGGATGCGCTGCGCGAGATTCACCATCCCCCACCGGGCACCGATTTGCAGGCGCTTCTCGAGCGCGAGACGCCGGCCTGCCAGCGGGTGATTCTGGAAGAGCTGGTGGCGCAGCAGCTGTCACTGAAGCGGGCACGGGCACTGCGGGCCGGTCAGCGGGGCGAACCCCTGCGCGATCGCGGCGGCGAGCAGAAGCTGCTGGCCACGCTGCCCTTTGCGCTGACTGGTGCCCAGGAGCGGGTGCGCAACGAGATCGCCGCCGATCTGGCCCGTCCCCAGCCGATGAACCGGCTGCTTCAGGGCGATGTGGGCAGTGGCAAGACGGTGATCGCCGCGCTGGCGGCCATGGTGGCCGTGGGCTCGGGCCGGCAGGCCACGCTGATGGCCCCCACCGAGATTCTGGCGCGCCAGCACTACGAGCGTCTGCAGCCCTGGCTGGAACCGCTGGGCGTGCGGGTGGGCTGGCTGGCCGGTTCGCTGTCGGCCGGGGCCAAGCGGCAGATCAGGCAGGCCGTGGCCGCCGGCGAGGTGGATGTGCTGATCGGCACCCACGCGCTGATCGAGGATTCGGTGGTGTTTCCGCGGCTGGCGCTGGCCATCGTCGACGAACAGCATCGCTTCGGCGTGGCCCAGCGGCTGGCGCTGCGGGGAGAGCGTCCGGAAACAGCGTCACCCGTCACCGGGGATGCCGGTGGCCAGGGAATCGCTGCAGGTACGACGGTCGGAATCCCCGACGCAGGAAGTGCGCAGGGTGCCGGGCAGACCATCCTGCCCCATCAGCTGATGATGACTGCCACCCCCATTCCGCGCACGCTGGCCATGACCTTCTATGCCGATCTCGATGTGTCGGTGATCGACGAGCTGCCGCCGGGCCGCCAGCCCGTGACGACCAAACTGATTGCCGATGGCCGGCGCGAGCAGGTGGTCGAGAACGTCGGCCGCTGGGTGGCCGACGGCAAACAGGCGTACTGGGTGTGCCCGCTGGTGGAGGAATCGGAGGCGCTGGACCTGCAGAACGCCATCGACACCCAGGCCCAGCTGGCCGAAGCGCTGCCGCAGGTGCGCACGGGGCTGGTGCATGGCCGCATGTCCGCCTCCGACAAGGATGCCGTGATGACGGCCTTCAAGGCCGGTGACATCGACCTGCTGGTGGCCACCACGGTGATCGAGGTGGGAGTGGACGTGCCCAATGCCAGCCTGATGGTGATCGAGCACGCCGAACGCTTTGGCCTGTCGCAGCTGCACCAGCTGCGCGGCCGGGTGGGCCGGGGTACCGCCCAGAGCCTGTGCGTGCTGCTCTACCGCCATCCGCCCGGACAGCTCGCTCGCGAGCGGCTGGCCACCATGCGCGCCACCCAGGATGGTTTCGAGATCGCCCGGCGCGATCTGGAACTGCGCGGTCCGGGCGAGCTGCTGGGGGCACGCCAGTCCGGCGCCATGCTGCTGCGCTTTGCCGATCTGGGGCGCGATGCGCCGCTGGTGGACGTGGCCCATGCCCTGGCCGACCGGCTGCTGGCCGATGCACCGGAGGTGGTGGACGCCCACCTGGACCGCTGGCTGCGGCGACGGGAGCGGTATCTGGATGCTTGAGGGAGCCTCTGCAAAAGTCCTGCGGCACTTTGGCTCCCATGATCGGGCGATCCAGTGCGTTGCCATTTGCCGCCAATAGCCCTGCTATTGCCGCCAAATGGCGCCTTCTGGCTCATCCCGATCCTGGGTCCAAAGCGCTCGCAGACTTTTGCAGAGGCTCCTTGTCCGTAAAGTTCTCGCCACGGTGCAGGTCTGCGGGGATCCTTTTACCCCGTCACCGCGGCACCAGCACCCACATCCGCACCGGCGCCTTCAGCAGACCGGCATTGACCCCGGCTTCGTGACCGAAGCCCCAGAAGAAATCGGCCCGGCGGCTGCCCTTGATGGCGCCGCCGGTGTCCTGTGCCAGCATCATCCGGCTCATCGGCTGCTGGCTCACCGGGTGCGTGCTCTGGATGAACACGGCCGAACCCAGCGGAATCCGGCTGCGGTCCACGGCCAGTGAACGTTCCGGGGTCAGCGGTACACCCAGTGCACCCACGGGGCCGGCTTCCGGATCGGCCGGATCCACCGGCAGTTCACGGAAGAACACCACCCCCGGATTGGTCTGCATCACCTCGCGGGCCTGGGCTGGGTGCTCGCGCAGCCACTGCTGGATGGCGGGGCCCGTCACTTCTTCCTTCTTCAGTGCGCCGCGCCTGACCAGTGTGCGGCCGATGGCCTGATAGGGGTGGCCGTTCTGGTCGGCATAGCCGAGGCGGATCAGCGAACCATCGCGCAGCTGCACGCGGCCCGAGCCCTGGATTTCCAGAAAGAAGGCGTCCACCGGGTCGTCCGCCCAGGCGATCACCGGCTGCAGGGCGCCCACGCCATCGCGCCCCTCGCGGGTCTCGATCTCGCGGCGGTCTGCATAGGGCACTACCTTCTGCCCGTTCAGCCGGCCACGCAGGCGCAGTCCCTTGAGCTGCGGGGCCACGGCGGAAAGGTCGATGGTCAGCAGGTCGCCGGGCAGCGCCCGCAACGGGGTCTGCCCGGGGCGTTCCTGAAAGCGGCTGCCGGTCAGCAGGGGTTCGTAATAGCCGGTCAGCAGGCCGTCGGGCAGGCTGCTGTCCTGCAGCTCGCGGGCAATGAAGCGCTCACCGATCCACTGGCGCAGGGCGCCATCGTCCCTGCCCAGCAGGCGGAATTCACCACACAACAGCGGCCACTTGCCCGGCGGGCGGGGCAGTGCGCACTGGCGCTGGATGGCATCCGACAGGCCCTGCAGGTCATCGGTGTCCAGTCCGGGCAGCTGGCTGGCCGGGATGTCGCGCGGGGTCAGCGGGGTGCCCGGGCCGGTCTTCTTCGGGGCGGTGCCGCAGGCGGCCAGGATTACCAGCGAGGCCAGCAGGAGCTTCTTGAAGGGCATGTCGGTACAGCGGGGAAAGGAAGGAGGAAGGGCCTGTCAGTGCAGCGTGCGCGCCATGTTCAGCGGAAACGGCGGGATCTCGGCGTCGAAGCGTGCGCCGTCCTCGGCCACGAAGAAGTAGCTGCCCTGCATCGAGCCGCCCGGGGTGGGCAGCTGGCTGCCGCTGGTGTAACGGAAGCTCTCGCCCGGACGCAGCAGCGGCTGCTGGCCCACCACGCCCAGACCCTTCACCTCGCGCCGCTCGCCAGTGTCGTCCTCGATGATCCAGTGACGGCTGATCAGCTGGGTGCCCACGGTACCGCGGTTGGTGATGGTGATCGTATAGGAAAAGGAAAAGACCCCGGCCATGGGCTCGGAGTGTTCTTCCACGTACTGGGTCTCGACGGTGATGTCCATCGCATAACGGTTTTCCGTACTCATGGGCAGCTCCTGCATTCAATACAATCGGATTCTATCCATTCAACTGATGCCATGAGGCAGGGCACACACATGACTTTCCGGATCGCACCCAGCATGCTGTCGGCAGACTTCGGTCGGCTGAAAGAGGAAGTGCAGGCCATCGAGGCCGCCGGCGCGGACATTCTGCATTTCGACGTGATGGACAACCACTATGTGCCCAACCTCACGGTGGGGCCGATGGTGTGCAAGGCGCTGCGTCCGCACATCCGCATGCCCATCGACGTGCATCTGATGGTCTCGCCGGTCGACGATCTGGCGGCCGCCTTTGCCGATGCGGGGGCCGATCTCGTCACCTTCCACCCCGAGGCCAGCCAGCACGTGGACCGCACGCTGCAGCTCATCCGGTCGAAGGGCTGCAAGGCGGGGCTGGTGTTCAACCCGGCCACGCCGCTCACCTGGCTGGATCACACCCTGCACCAGATCGACATCGTGCTGCTGATGTCGGTCAACCCGGGCTTCGGGGGGCAGTCGTTCATCCCGTCCACGCTCGACAAGCTGCGTGAGGCCCGGCGCCGCATCGATGCCGAGAAGGCCCGCAGCGGCCGTGAGATCTGGCTGGAGGTCGATGGCGGCGTCAAGGTCGACAACATCGCCGACATCGCCCGGGCCGGAGCCGACACCTTCGTGGCCGGCTCCGCCGTGTTTGGCGCGCCCGATGTGGATGGGGGGTACCATGGCATCCTGAAGCGCTTCCGCGAGGCGCTGGCGGGTGTCTGATAATGCCGGCAGGATATCTCTGGTTTCCCGATGCTGGGGCACAGGGCGCTTGCAGACTGTTTCAGAGGCTCCCCACGCCTTTCTGAGGATCCCGTGCCTTTCCGTGCTCCGGAGGGCATGCCGCGCCTTCGGTTCTTTCCGGGTCAGTGCTACATGTCGCCCTTCCAGCCTGTTCGTGGACGGGGCGGACTGGCAGTCCCGGCGTATTTCTGTCTGCTCAACATGAATGCTTCTCCTACGCCTGCCCTGCAGGCCCGTCTGGCCCCGGTCCGGGCGCTCTGCTTCGACCTCGACGGCACCCTGCTCGACACCATCCCCGATCTGGCGGCGGCAGCCAACGCCATGCTGACCGACCTGGGGCATGCACCCCGTCCCCTGGAGGAGGTGGCCACCTATGTGGGCAAGGGGGCCGACCGGCTGATCGAACGCATGCTGGCGGCGGCCGGTGCGCCCGCAGCCATCGGCACGCCGGCCTTCGACGCGGCGCGTGAGCGCTTCCACGCCAACTATCATCGGGTCAATGGTCAGGCGGCGCGCCTCTATCCCGGCGTGCTGGAGGGGCTGCAGAAGCTGCATGCGCGGGGGCTGCCGATGGCGGTGGTCACCAACAAGCCCTTCGCCTACATCGAGCCGCTGCTGGTGCAGTTCGGGCTGGCGCCTTTCTTTGCCTTTTCCATCGGGGGAGATTCGCTGCCGGTGCGCAAGCCCGATCCCGGCCAGCTGCTCGAAGCTTGCCGTCGTCTGGCGCTGGCGCCAGCCGACGTGCTGATGGTGGGCGATTCGCTCAACGACACCCAGGCGGCCCGCGCCGCCGGCATGCCGGTGGTCATCCTGCCCTATGGCTACAACGAGGGCCGACCACTGGAATCGGTGGATGCCGATGCCGTCATCCAGACCATCGACCAGCTGGCGGATTGGGTGGCTGCTGCCGGGGGGCGGGGATGGGCAATGGATGCGCTGCAAAAGTTTTCGAGCGCTCTGCACCCAGGACTGGAATGAGGCCGTCTCATCCTTTCTGATGGTACGTGGGCGGCGTCGAGCCCCTCATCCGTATCCGAATCCTGTATGTTTACCCCTGACAGGGACGAATGAGTCCATGAAAGGCGCCAGGGGGCATCTGAGAACCTCCAGGGGATGCCACCGAAGTTCTCCAAAGGGGTGCCACTGAACCTTCCCGGAAACCATACATGACCGAACTCGAATTCAAGGCCCTGGCGGCCCAGGGCTACAACCGCATTCCCGTGATGCTGCAGACGCTGGCAGACTTCGACACGCCGCTGGGCCTCTATCTGAAGCTCACCGGCACCGACAGCCGGCGCAACTCCTTCCTGCTCGAATCCGTGGTGGGCGGCGAGCGCTTTGGCCGTTATTCGTTCATCGGCCTGCCGGCGCGTACCGCCATCCGGGCCAAGGGCGCCCATATCGAGGTGCTGCGTGACGGTCAGGTCATCGAAACCACCGAGGGCGATCCGCTGGACTTCATCCAGCAGTACCAGAAGCGCACGAGGGTCCACCTGCTGCCCGGCCTGCCGCGCTTCTGTGGCGGGCTGGCCGGCTACTTCGGGTACGACGTGGTGCACTTCATCGAGCCCAGGGTAGGCAATACCGAAAAGCCCGATCCCATCGACGTGCCCGACCTGCTGATGCTGGTGGTGGACGAGCTGGCCATCGTCGACAACCTCAGCGGCATGATCTACCTGATCGTCTACGCCAACCCGGCCGAGCCCGAAGCCTGGAGCCGCGCGCGTGAACGGCTCGATACCCTGCGGCTGCGCATGCGCAACGCTGTGCCTGCCGACGATCTGGTGATGGGGCAGGGCGGGCGTCCGGATGTCCATACCTCCATCGAACGTCCCTTCGCGAAGGAAGACTATCTGGCCACCGCCGCCCGGGCCCGCGAGCACATCATGGCCGGTGACCTGATGCAGGTGCAGATCGGCCAGCTGCTGCGCAAGCCGTTCCAGCATTCGGCCCTGTCGCTGTACCGGGCACTGCGCTCGATCAATCCGTCGCCGTACATGTATTACTACGACTTCGGCGATTTCCAGGTGGCTGGCTCATCCCCCGAAATTCTCGTGCGCCAGGAACGCAAGCCGGAGCCCATCGTCACCCTGCGCCCCATTGCCGGTACCCGCAAGCGCGGCCTCACCGAGGCCGAGGATGCCGCCGCCGCAGCCGACCTGCTGGCCGACCCGAAGGAGCGGGCCGAGCATCTGATGCTCATCGACCTGGCCCGCAACGACATCGGCCGGCTGGCGAAGGTCGGCACCGTCAAGGTCACCGAGCAGATGGCCATCGAGAAGTACTCGCACGTCATCCACATCGTGTCCAACGTACAGGGCGAGCTGGAAAGGGAAATGGACGCCATCGATGTGCTGCGGGCCACCTTCCCGGCGGGCACGCTCACCGGTGCGCCGAAGGTGCGGGCCATGGAGCTGATCGAGGAGCTGGAGCCGGTCAAGCGCGGCATCTATGGCGGTGCCTGCGGTTATCTCAGCTACTCCGGCGAGATGGATGTGGCCATTGCCATCCGCACCGGGGTGCTGAAGGATGGCGTACTCAACGTGCAGGCCGCAGCTGGCGTCGTCTTCGATTCCGTGCCCGAGAAGGAATGGCAGGAAACCGAGATGAAGGCCCGTGCCGTACTGCGCGCCGCCGAGCTGGTGGAGAGCGGGCTGGCCAACGGGGGCTGAGCCGCTGCTTCCATGGTCATGCACGCGCTCGTGCTGATGGTGGGTTCATCCATGCACTCACACTGATGCGCGGGCAGGGCTTCATGAAAAGAAAGGGGCGGACGGGCATGATGCCGTGTCCACTCCTTTCGTGTTGGGAAGCGCCGGGTCGGAGGGATGCATCAGGCTGAAAGGATGCATCTAGCCAGAGGGGGCCAGGCTGGAGGGGTGCCCCTATGAAGTTGTCAAGCGAGAGAGGCGTCTTTTGACTGGTACAAGG
>ERZ772967.1771-NODE-1771-length-14448-cov-8.824567_pt1 | contig 14448 bp, 9 predicted proteins | sample MGYA00511677_ERZ772967 | MGnify/ENA primary metagenome ERZ772967 (study PRJEB29015, sample SAMEA2737931) | human oral metagenome | biome: human oral; feature: human-associated habitat; material: dental | place: China | collected 2146 ...
ACTTCTCCACGCCGTTGGCATCGGTGTACTTGCGGGTCTTCAGGCGGCCCTCGATGTACACCGAACGACCTTTCTTCAGGTATTCACCGGCGATCTCGGCCAGGCGGCCAAAGAAGGTCACGCGGTGCCATTCGGTTTCCTCGCGGCGCTCGCCCGAGTTGCGGTCCTTCCACTGCGAGGTGGTGGCCACCGAGATGTTGGTGATGGCCGAACCCTCGGCCGTGTAGCGGACTTCCGGGTCGCGGCCCAGATTGCCCACCAGGATGACTTTGTTGACGGATGCCATGAGAGAACTCCTGAGATCAGAAACCGGCCGCAGGACCGAGAAACAGTGCAACGGCAGGCCGTGATTGTCGATAAAGATAGCTTAGGGGGCCATCGCCGAAAAGCCACCCCGGGCTAGGCCATCCGGCGAGGTCAGCCCTGGGCTGCCAGCCGGAAGCGCCGCACGGGCTCAGCCCCCGGATACCTCCTGGGCTGCGGCCTTCTCGGCGCGCAGGGACGCCGCCGACGGCCACCGCCGGGCCGAACGGGCCAGCGCCCACCACAGCACCAGCAGCAGCGCCGACGCCAGGGGCACCGCCGTCGCGCCGGCGTACTTCAGCACCAGCCCCCCGAAGGCGCCGCCCGCAAACACCCCCAGCGACTGGCTGGTGCTGTAGACCCCCAGTGCCAGCCCGCGCCCATTGGGTGGCACCAGCCGCGACACCAGCGAGGGCAGCATGGCTTCCATGAGGTTGAAGCCCGTGAAGAACAGGAGCAGCAGCCCTGCCAGCGGCCACACCTGGTCGGGCACGAAGGCCAGCCCCAGCTGGCTGAGCGCCAGCAGCAGCACCCCGGCCAGAAAGACCGGCTTCATCCTGTTGCCCCGCTCGGCTGCCCGCATGGGCCCCAGCATCAGCATGAAGCCCAGCGCCCCGGCCGGCAGATACATCTGCCAGTGGTCACCGACCGCCATGCCGGCGGCCAGAAGCCGCGCCGGCAGCACCACGAAGAGCGCCATCTGCGTGAGATGCAGCAGGAAGATGCCTGCATCCAGTCGCCACAGGTCCGGCCCCAGCACCTCACCCAGCGGCGGAGCTGCCTGACGCACCGGCGACTGCACCGGATTGGGCACCAGCCGCCACAGCACGCCGATGGCCAGCAGCGCCAGCGCCCCGGTAAAGAGGAACATGCCGGACAGCCCGACACGCTGATACAGCACCGGCCCCACCACCAGCGACACCGCATAGGACATGGCAATCATCACGCCGATGAGCGCCATGGCCTTGCTGCGGTTCTCGTCACGGGTGGAATCGGCCACCAGCGCACTGATGGCCGCCGAGACCGCACCGGCACCCTGCAGCGCCCGGCCCAGGGCCAGCATCGCCACCGTGTCGGCCATGGCCGCCAGCACGCTGCCAGCGGCCATCACCAGCAGCCCCACCGTGATGACCTGCTTGCGCCCGAAGCGGTCAGACGCCGCGCCGTAGGGAATCTGCAACAGCGCCTGCGTGAGGCCATAGGCCCCGAAGGCGAAGCCCACCCAGGCCGGATCATCTCCCCCGGGCAGCTGCCGGGCATACAGCGCGAACACCGGCAGGACCAGGAACAGCCCCAGCATGCGAATGGCGTACAGACTGGCCAGCCAGAGGCTGGATCGCAGTTCCTGGCGCGACATGCGCACCGGCCCGCCGTCCTGTTCGCCGGCAGGCGCCTTACCGAGGGAATCGTTCATGCTGATATGGGGAATAGGGTCGTCGTAGCTACTGCAATGGTATCAGTGGCTCGCCCGCGCTCCCCTCGGGCGGAAGCCCCCCGCCGCCTCGTCGTCCAATGCGCCGACACAGAGGCGCGATTTCGCGCCAGAATCCGCCCCACCGCCCCACCGCCTCATCGTCCAGCGCACCGACACCGCTGACCGGCATCCGCCATGCCGCGCCCCAGGCAACAGCGGCACTGCACGATCGTCCAATCAATTGGGTATAGTGTCAGGTTCGCCTCATTACGGGATCCGCAGGACGCCCATCCCGACCGCATGACCACCAAGACCTCCCGCCCGCAGCCTGCCCCTCACGCCCATCCGGACATCGACCGACCGATGATCCGCGTACGCGGCGCACGCACCCACAACCTGAAGAACATCTCGCTCGACATCCCGCGTAACCAGCTGGTGGTGATCACCGGGCTGTCGGGCTCGGGCAAGTCGTCCCTGGCCTTCGACACCCTGTACGCCGAAGGGCAGCGCCGGTACGTGGAGTCGCTCTCGGCCTATGCCCGGCAGTTCCTGCAGCTGATGGAAAAGCCCGATGTCGACCTGATCGAGGGCCTGTCGCCCGCCATCGCCATCGAGCAGAAGTCCACCAGCCACAACCCGCGCTCCACGGTGGGCACCGTCACCGAGATCCACGACTACCTGCGGCTGCTGTTCGCCCGCACCGGCACCCCCTACTGTCCGGACCACCCCGACCAGCGGCTGGAAACCAAGACCGTCTCGCAGATGGTGGACGCCATCATGGCCCTACCCGAGGACACCCGGCTGATGATCCTGGCGCCCGTGGTGCAGAACCGCAAGGGCGAGCATCTGGAACTCTTCGAGCAGCTGCAGGCCCAGGGCTTCGTGCGCGTGCGCATCCGCAGCGAGGGCAGCGCCGACGGCAGCGAACAGGGCGCGGACAGCGCAGGCCGCATCCACGAGCTGGACCAGGTGCCCGAGCTGAACCGCAGCCAGAAGCACACCATCGACGTGGTGGTCGATCGCCTGAAGGTGAACGACGGCATCCGCCAGCGGCTGGCCGAGTCGCTGGAAACGGCGCTGAACCTGGCCAACGGCCGTGTCATCGCCCAGCCCATGGACGAAGGCCCCGAGCGCGCCATGCTGTTCTCGTCACGCTACGGCTGCCCCATCTGCAACTGGTCGCTGCCCGAGCTGGAGCCGCGCCTCTTCTCGTTCAACAACCCGCTGGGCGCCTGCCCGGAATGCGACGGCCTGGGTCACACGCTGTTCTTCGATCCCGAGCGGATCGTGCAGTTTCCCAACCTGAGCCTGGGCGCCGGCGCCGTGCGCGGCTGGGATCGGCGCAACCAGTTCTACTACCAGCAGCTGCAGAGCCTGGCCATCCACTACGGCTTCAACCTGGACCTGCCCTTCGAGGAACTGCCCGAGAAGATCCGCAACATCCTGCTGTTCGGCTCGGGCAGCGAGACCATCACCTTCACCACGCTCAGCGCCAGCGGCAAGCCCTCCACCGAGACCCGTCCCTTCGAGGGCATCGTCCACAACTTCGAGCGCCGCTACCGCGAGACCGATTCGGCCAACGTGCGCGATGAACTGGCCAAGTTCCAGCACACCCGCACCTGCCCCGCCTGTCAGGGCACCCGCCTGCGCATCGACGCCCGCAACGTGCGCGTGGGCCCCGCGGGACATGACAAACCCATCTGGGAGATCAGCGCCTGGACGCTGGGCGAGGCCGCCCACTGGTTCGAGCACCTGAAGCTGGAAGGCGCCAAGGCTGCCGTCGGCGAGCGGATCATCCGCGAGATCGCCAGCCGCCTGCGCTTCCTGAACGACGTGGGCCTGCAGTACCTATCCCTGGAACGCTCGGCCGACACCCTGTCCGGCGGCGAGGCCCAGCGCATCCGGCTGGCCTCACAGATCGGCTCCGGGCTGACCGGCGTGATGTACGTGCTGGACGAGCCCTCCATCGGCCTTCACCAGCGCGACAACGACCGGCTGCTCTCCACCCTCACCCACCTGCGCGACCTGGGCAACTCGGTGCTGGTCGTCGAGCATGACGAAGACGCCATCCGCGCCGCCGACCACGTGGTCGACATGGGCCTGGGTGCCGGCGAGCACGGCGGCGAGGTCATCGCCCAAGGCAGCGTGCAGGACATCATCGACGAGCCCGAATCCCTCACCGGCCGGTACCTGGGCGGCGCCCTGAAGATTGCCGTGCCCACCGAGCGCAAGGCGCCTGACCGGCGCTGGATCCGCATCCTGGATGCCAGCGGCAACAACCTGAAGGAAGCGCGCATCGACATCCCCGTGGGCCTGATGGTCTGCGTCACCGGTGTTTCGGGCAGCGGCAAGTCCACCCTCATCAACGACACCCTGTACAAGACGCTGGCGCAGAAGCTCTACCGCGCCCAGGCCGAACCTGCCCCCTGCCGCCAGATCGACGGTCTGGACCACTTCGACAAGGTGATCGCCGTCGACCAGAGCCCCATCGGTCGCACCCCGCGCAGCAACCCCGCCACCTATACCGGGCTCTTCACGCCCATCCGCGAACTGTTTGCCGGCGTGCCATCCGCCCGCGAGCGCGGCTATGGCCCGGGGCGCTTCTCCTTCAACGTGCGCGGCGGCCGCTGCGAGGCCTGCGAAGGCGACGGCATGATCCGCGTGGAAATGCACTTCCTGCCCGACGTGTATGTCCCCTGCGACGTGTGCAAGGGCCAGCGCTACAACCGCGAGACGCTGGAGATCCACTACAAGGGCAAGAGCATTGCCGACGTGCTGGACATGACGGTGGAAGAGGCTCACACCTTCTTCGAGTCCGTGCCGCAGATCAGCCGCCGCCTGCAGACCCTGCTGGACGTGGGTCTGGGCTACATCCGTCTGGGCCAGAGTGCCACCACGCTGTCCGGCGGCGAGGCCCAGCGCGTCAAGCTCTCGCAGGAGCTGTCCAAGCGTGACACCGGCCGCACCCTGTACATCCTGGACGAGCCCACCACGGGCCTGCACTTCCACGACATCGCCCTGCTGCTGAAGGTGCTGACCAGCCTGCGCGATCAGGGCAACACGCTGGTCATCATCGAGCACAACCTGGACGTGATCAAGACCGCCGACTGGCTCATCGACATGGGCCCCGAAGGCGGTGCGGGCGGCGGTCACCTGGTGGCAGCCGGCACGCCCGAGACCGTGGCAGCCTGCGAGGCCAGCCACACGGGACGGTATCTGCGGCCGCTGCTGGGCATGAAGCCATGAGCCTTCTGCCGCCGGGGCGAGAAGGAACCGCCAGACGGTTCACCCCCGGCGCAGATCGTCCGATGACTGTCGGATCATGACGACAGGATTTGTAACCCACCCCCCGAGCTGGCTTACAAATCGACGCGCAACAGACGATGCCCGCCCTACGAGGCATCGCACCCCCAGGCTTTGGGTCTAAGCTTGGCGCCACGACATTCCGCGACATTACGTCGCCACGGAACAACGTTTCGAGAAGCGCCATCCATGAAGACCCCTGCACACCTGTCATGCAGCGTTGCCGCCCTTGCCCTCCTTCTGGCCGCCTGCGGTGGCGGCGGTGGCAATGACAACGGCGACAAGGCCGTGTCGGCCAGCCCTGTCGCGCCTGTGAATCCGGTCGTGCCGGCGAACTCGGGGAGCGCCAGCGCACCTCTGGTTACGACTAGCCATGAAGTCATCACTACACCCAGTAGTACACCGCCAGCAAGCCCCATCGTTGCCACACCCGACAGCGCACGCCCAACGGAGAGCGTCGACGATCGCGCGAACGGCAGCATCACCACACCACCCAGCAATACCGTGCCCACCCCACCCGCACAGGCGGCCAATGCTGCCCTAACGACATCACCGGTCACGCCAACAGCCGAAGCTCCCCTACCGCAATCGGCTGCCGTCACGCCACAAGCTGTGCCGCTGATCTCAGCACAGGGTGTGCGCGGTGATGTGCTGCTGACCATGATGGATCAACGCCCCTGCTTTCACTACTTATACGAGACCACGTCACATGACGGTACCACTGTGCCCAAGGAAACCATCCCGGCACTATCAATATATTCCGAACTAACTCCCACAAACTACCCAGCAGCACCCGTCATGCCCTCCCCAGGCTATGTCCCATCTGGATACAAGGACGTAACTTGCAGTAGTGCGTTCTACCCGTATCAACCCGTAGCCGCAGGCAGCACCTACGAGTACGAGTCCACAACAAAGTTGAGTTATAACAAGTCCTGCCGATCCGAATCTTGTCCTCGCGGCTTCCATTACCTTTCTCTTTCGATACCGTTCATTGTCGGAAAGGACTCCGTGCGCCTTGGACGGGTCATGAAAACTGATATGGAGGAGGGCAACATAGATCCATCAGGTTACGACCATACGAAAGTCTGGCACGACAAAGCCCAGCCCGTCGCCAACACTGATTTCGGCTTCAAGCTGGGAAGCATGGTCCCCTTTGGGATAAAGCACGTCTGGGAAGGAGAGGGTCAGCGCGTCCAGCTGATGGTTCTTGATGCAGCCCCCGCTCAGGACACCGCCAAACTCTGCTGGAACATCGTATCCCGCCGTGTGAAGCGGCTTCAGTGCATCGTCTGGAAGATCCCGGCAGACTGGAAGCGCGGTCAACTGCTGAATGACATCGACAGCTACATTGTCGACGACCGAAGCAGTTATCCCAATGAAACCGGACTGGCCTACTTCAGGGTTAACGCTCCGCAACAACCCAAACAGTAATGTCACGGTTCAGCCCATGGCACCTGGTGCTATGGGGTAGATCAAACACGTCATCCATACCCCCGAAGACGCTCACGTCTTCGGGGCTTCAGGACAGTAACGCTCCCAGCAACTGCGGCCCGATGCGGCTTTCACCCTAGGCGGGGTGAGCATGGCTTAGCAGCCCCGTCCCCTGATACGGCCTTGCCGATGCCATGAGAATTTCCCTTGGCACCCGAGCAACAGCCCTGTACTGCCGCCACCACACCCGCCCACCGTCCAGCCGCAGCCTGCCGCCGTCGCATCGGTTGCCACCGCGGCAAGCCCCCCCTGTTCTGCGGTCTGTCTCTATGCTGCCGGGCATCACCTTGGCGCCCGAGAGCATGGATGGCCAGAATGCCCCTGACTCCTGGATACGCCCCCTTACAGTCCGGGAGAACATTCATGATGAAGAACAGGTTCCGTGTTCCGATGACGGCCGCTGCGCTGGCGCTGCTGCTGACCGCCTGCGGAGGCGGCGGTGGTGGCGGTACGGAAGGCAAGGCCGTGTCGGCCAGCCCGCAAGCCCCGACGCACCTCGACCCCATCGCCGGCGCCGTCAGCGCCCCCAATCCGGGCAGCAGCAACCATGCGACATCCACGCCGGTCGCACCGACTGCCAGCCCCGCTACGCCGACCGTCACGCCCGACGATGACCGTGCGGGCCGCAACCAGGCCGCAAGCACCGACGGAAACCAGCCCCCCGCCCCCAGCGCCGTGGCCGCGCTGTCGCCCCAGGGCGTGCGTGGTGAAGTGCTGCTGAGCATGCTGGATCAGCGGCCTTGCGACAACTTCGGTGTGCTGTCGTTTGCTCCTGATGGGAACCCGGTGCCTGAAGCTCAGGACGACACGCCCGAAACGGTCTTCGGTACCACTCTGTCGCAACCCGGCAACCACGAGACGGGCAGCAACTACGTGCGCCGCCCTGGCGTCGACGGCAATCCGTCGCATGCGCCCAATGCCATCTGCAGCGACGACCAGATGTACGCGCCGGCCCGTCCCGGTACCACCTATGTGATTCACCAGGACAGCAACCCGGTCTATCGCTTCACGCCGGCCTCCGTGAAACGCGGCTTCCATTACTTCGGCGCTCGGCTGTCGCTGCGGGTCAGCAACGACGAGTTCAGCATCGGCAATGTCGTGCACCTGGCCGAGAAGCAGGATCCGGGCCGCGCTTATGCCGAGGCCCATCCGGAAGCCCAGGAACCGGACGTGCAGCGGTATGAATGGACCGCCGACAGTGACCTGACCATCCGCAACGGCGCCCTGGTGCCCTTCGGCATGCTGAAGGAATGGAAGGAAGGCAATCTCTCCTACCAGATCATGCTGGTGCGCGGTGAGCAGCCCGGTCAGGCCAAGCTGTGCTGGAACACCCACCTGCAGCATGTGAAACGTCTGCACTGCACCGTCTGGAACGTGCCCACCAACTTCCGCCAGGGAACGATGATGAAGGTGCAGCAGTACGTGGCGGACGATCGCAGCACCTACGAGGGTGAGAAAGGCACGTCCTACTGGCGTGCCGGCAACAACTGATCAGATCAGCCCCGACCCTGCCTGCTTCCTGCAGGCCTCGGACCGCCTGCCCGGCCTTTGCCGGCAGGCGGTTCCTGCATTCAGAGCCTGCCCCCTACATGAATTCATTGCTGCGAACACGCCACAAGAGCCCTTAAATTTGTAACAGTCATTTCCAGTCGCTGACGATTTGATGCGCTTTTACCCAAGCAGACGCATCGCTCTCGATCTGCAGCCGGTGTTCCCCGTATCCTGTCCTTGAGGACGGCGTCGCCGGGACGCAGTACGTCCCGATCGCCGTTGCCGTGTTCGACGACAGGAGGTTCATGATGCAGACATATCGACTTGGGGCCCCGCTGACGGCCGCCGCACTCTCCCTGCTGCTGGCTGCCTGCGGCAGTGGCAGCGATGGCAGTGATTCGAGCCTGCGGACCGTTTCCTCCAGCCCGCGAGCCCCCGTTGCCAGCACCACGGGCACGACTGCAGATTCGACGACATCAACCGGCGCGGCCAGCCAGACAGACGCGGGCACCACGACCGGCAGCGCAGGCACGACGGATACGGTCGCCGAGACCGGCACGAACACGAGCGCTTCGACCAGCTCAGCAAGTGCAAGGGGCGCCAACGGCACCACGAACAATGGTTCTGCCAGCGCGGCCGCGGCGCTCATTTCCTCGGCCGGCGTTCGCGGCGATGTGCTGATGACGATGCTGGACCAGGTGCCCTGCAACCAGGATCCGTCCGAGACCAGTGCCGTGGACGGCCCGGCCTACCCCCGGTCAAAGAACGAGGTGTCGGATGCCAAGATCCAGTTCAGCCTGGATCCGAGCACCTACAAGGAGAACCCGGATTTCAAGTGGCCGCCCAATGGCGCCATCTTCCTGAGCCGGCCCTGCAACGCCTTCCTGTACCAGCCGGCCAAGCCGGGCACCTACGTGCTGAACGTGGCTTCCTACGCCTTCAGCCGGACCCGCCCGGTGAACCTGAACAAGGGCTTCAACAACATCGCACTCACGCCGCAGCTCACCGTCACGGCCAGCGGCGCCTCACTCTCGGCGAACATGCCGGCCAGCGCACAGCGTGACCGGAACCCCTACCCGGACAACGTGCAGGCCACCCTGAAGCCCGAGAATGAGGATGCCACGCTCAAGGCCGACAGTGCCTTCGCCTTCAAGCTGTCCGACACGGTGGCATTCACCAATGTGCTCAAGCAATGGCGCTCGGGCCAGAGCACGGTGCAGCTGATGCTGCTGCCCGGCCAGAGCAATCAGGCCAAGCTGTGCTGGAACATCGATATGCAGATCGTGAAGCGACTGCAATGCCAGGTGTGGCAGGTACCCGCCAACTGGAAGCGCGGCCAGGAGCTGAAGGAAGTCGACCAGTACATCGTCGATGACCGCAGCGTCTACCCGAACGAGAGCGGTGTGCGCTATTTCCGCACGGCGGTGCAGCAGCAGCCCTGAGGCTTGATGTGATCTTCCTCAAAACGCCCCGAATGCCGGGGCGTTTTTGCGTTCATGCTCCGTATCCCCCTCTGCATGGCCCCCGTTCAGAACGGCACCATGCACTTCCGGACACGATTCGCAACCCCATGAATCATGGGACGCGGGTTGTTTTAACGAATCGTTTCCGGAATTTTCAGCCTTCGGCCGAGTGTCATATTTCGGGCTGCATCTCCTTCCACCATGCAAGAGCCGTCGGCGCGCCTGAAGCCCTTTTCAGGACGTTTGATCGTTGAGCCTGCCCGGCGACCCGACTGGGACACCAGACGGTATCCATCTGCTCGGCATGCACCACACCGCCACGGCATCAGGTTCCACCAACGCATCTAGGCTATTTGCCGGGAGACTTCCATGAACCGACCTGATCTTCGCCTGTCCCTGACGGCTGCCGCGCTGTTGACCACCCTGGCCGCCTGCGGTGGCAGCGCCGACTCGACGGACAGCAACGCCTCGGCCAAGTCCCTGCCGGGCACGGAGAACGCCAGCACACTGACCCCGAAGGACGTGCAGCCTGCAGCCAGCGAGAGCGCCGTCACCCGCGATCCCGCTGCAGCGGCTGCCACCCAGGCCAGTCAGCCTCGCGAAGGCACACCGGCCTCGGCGCCCATTTCCAACGACAGCGTGCGCGGTGACGTGCTGCTGACCATGCTCGATCAGAAGGCCTGCGCCATGGCCGTTCTGGCCTCCGGACTGGACGGCCCCCGCGCCGACAAGGCAGTCTCGGACCAGTATCCGGAGATCAAGACGGATGTAATCCTGGAACCCAGCAACTATGTCAGACGGCCGGATGCGCCGACGTGGCCCAGCAGCTGGATGTTCGACGCTTCATGTTCCAGCACCCATACCGCCTACCAGCCCGCTGCCGCCGGCAAGCACACCATCAACGAATACAGCACGCCGTATTACTACAACAACACCAGCATGACGCAGCGCCGCTTCAACTACTGGACGGCCAAGGTCCCGCTGGAAGTGACGGCTGACGGCTTCAGCGTGGGTGCACAGATCCAGGTTTCGGCCAGGTTCGATCCGGCGAAGCCCGGCGGCGGGCGCGTCGACAACGTACCTGCTCCCGTGGAATCGGCCCTCTCCACGGACAAGCCCTTCTCGGCCAAGCTGACCTCGGAAGTGCCCTATGGCACGCTGGTTCAGTGGGCAGATGCCGCCGGCCACAACGACCAGCTGATGCTGCTGAAGGGTAACGAGGGTATTGCCAAGCTATGCTGGAACGGCAACACCCCCCACGTTCGCCGCCTGCATTGCACGGCGTGGTCAGTGCCCCAGAACTGGAAACGCGGTGACAAGCTGAACTTCGTGGACCAGTACGTGGTGGAAGACCGTGCGCCCTATGCCGGCGAGAGCGGGCTGATCCACTACTCCGCAAAGGCCTACGCGGGTACCGACGCGAAGTAAGGCTGTCTCAGCCGTTCTCCGACGAAGGGATGCCGCGCACCACCTCCCGCAGGATGTGGATGTGCGGCCCTGCGTGAAAGGGTGAAGCCATCACACGGGCTTCGACACGGAACACGTCGCGCAGAAGCGCTTCGGTCAGCACGTCGGTCGGGGTGCCATGCGCGACGATCTTGCCCTGCTGCATCACGATCAGCGCATCGCAGAACATGGCGGCATGGTTCAGATCATGCAGCGCAATGATGCTTGTAATGGGCAATGCCGCCACCAGACGCATCAGACTCACCTGATGCTGGATGTCCAGATGGTTGGTGGGCTCGTCCAGGAAGAGTTCCTTCGGTTCCTGCGCCAGGGCGCGTGCGATGTGGGCACGCTGACGTTCGCCACCGGACATGCTCTGCCAGCCGTCCAGACGCTTGTGGTCGATGCCAGTATGTGCCATGGCACGTTCGACAGCGTTTTCATCCGCCTGTGTCCAGCCCGACAGAAAGCTGCGGTGCGGAAATCGCCCCAGTTTCACCACATCGATGACACGCAGATTGGCCGTGGTGCTGGCATGTTGCTCCACGAAAGCCACGCGCTGCGCCAGCCGTCGGCGTGGCATGCGATGAATATCCTGTCCATCCAGCAGAACACGGCCGGCAAGGGGTTTCCTAAGCCCTGCCAGGAGGCGCAGCAAGGACGTCTTGCCGGAACCGTTCGGCCCCAGCAGACCCAGCGTCTGCCCCTGCGGCACCTGGAAGGAAACATCATCGACCACCGTCTTGCGGCCGATCTTCCAGACCAGGTTCTCGGCCGTGATGCTGGCGGCGTGAGCCTGTCCTCTTGCGGTGCCTACGCTTTCTTCCAAGGCTTCAGTCATCGACAGATTCATGAGGATTCATGCAGCACGCTGCATTCGATAAAGCACGACCGAAAAGAACGGCACGCCCACGAGCGCCGTGACGACCCCCACCGGCAGCACCTGCTGGTCCACCAGAACGCGCGAGCCGATATCGGCCAGCACCATGAAGACGGCGCCGGCCAGCGCACAGGCTGGCAGCAATCGCGCATGCAATGGCCCCACCACGTAGCGCGCGGCGTGTGGCACCACCAGGCCCACGAAGCCGATGGACCCCACCATGCTGACGATCGTGGCCGTCATCAGTGCAGTGAGCGCGAACAGCACCAGCCGTGCAGCGGTGACATTGACGCCCAGTGCTGACGCCGCTTCGTCACCGAATGCGAAGGCATCCAGCACACGCGCATACATCAGGCACCCCACCAGACCCGCCGAGATGACCAGCGCCAGCAAGGCGAACTCGGGCCAGCGTACGCCGCCGAAGCTTCCCAGCAGCCAGAACATCACGTCGCGTGCCTGCTGGGCGTTGGCAGCCGTGGTAACGATGTAGGCAGTCACGGCGTTGAAAAGCTGCGAGGCGGCCACACCGGCCAGAATGGTGCGATCCGGACCGCTGCGCATGGCGTTGGACAGGAGCGCCACGAAGAAGAATGCGGCGAATGCACCGGCGAAGGCGCCCATCGACAGGCCAACAACACCCACCCCTATGCCCAGGATGACGATGAGCACCGCGCCGGTGGAGGCGCCTGCGGATATGCCCAGCACGTAGGGTTCTGCAAGCGGGTTGCGCAGCAGCGCCTGCATCACCGCCCCGGAAAGCGCCAGCCCGGCGCCACAGAAGGTGGCCGCCAGCGCACGGGAAAGTCGATAGTCCCAGATCACCGTCTCATGGATACGACTGATGTCGACCTGCGTCCAGCCCAGCCGATTGGTGATGGCATGTCCGGTCGTCGACAGTGGAATGGGCAGATCACCGATGCCGACGCTCACACCGACGGCCAGGGCGATGACGAGCAGCGCCGCAACCAGCAGCGTGCTCCAGAGGGCCAGCGTGCGCATCAACGGACTTCAGACTTGCCGGAAGAAGTGCCGGATTTCTTCTGGCCAGGCACCTTCGACGGAGCGCCGCTTGCCTGCGACTCCACCTGCTCCTGCAGCGCCCTGGCCACCTGCTCGGCCCCGTAGATGGTGCGCACCGACGGATTCATGGCTGAACCATCCATCACGATCATCCGCCCGCTCTTCACTGCCGGCATTTCCCGGGTGGCCGTATCGGACGTGAGGAACGCAATCTTGGCCTGAGGCTTGTCCAGCTCCCAGCGGTTGCGATCCAGGCTGGCCACCACGATCACGTCCGGATGGGTGGCGATGATGCTTTCCCAGCTCATCGTCGGCCACTCGGTCTCGTTGGTGACAGCATTCGTACCCCCCAGAAGATCGGCAATGTAGCCCGATGCACCATTCTTGCCGGCCACATAGGCATCAGCAGACGGTGACGGACTGGAGAACCAGAAGAGGAAGGACGGCCTGGTCTTGCCCGCCACCAACCCTTTTGCGGCCAGGGCGCGCACTTTCGCTTCACGCGCCTTCAGGTCGGCGATCAGCGCCTGGCCGCGATCAGGCACGTCGAAGATGCGCGAAAGCTCGTCAATCTCCCGGTAGAGAAGCTCGGGATTCCAGAGCTGGTCACGGCTGCCGTAGGCATCCTTGGCCGTTCCGCTGGCCAGGCAAGTACCAGGTGCCAGGTAGGTGGGCACATCCATCTTCTGGAAGTCTTCACGCTTGGCCACCTTGCTGTTGGGCCCCATCAGGCTAGGCAGTGCAGCCGCCACGAAGTCGGGCTCCTCGGCCAGAATGGACTCGAATCGGGGCATCTCCACTGTCAGAAGCTTCACCTTGGCATTGGCGTCGGCCACCTGCGGCAGTACTTTGCTGGGCCAGAAGGCGGTACCTGCCATGCGATCCTGCAGCCCCAGCAGCAAAAGGATCTCGGCACTGTTCTGACCCAGCGCGACGGCGCGCTCCGGAGCCTTGCGATAGGTGACTTTCTGGCCGCAGTTCTCCAGCGTGAGCGGGTAGTGCGTGTGAGAGGTCTGGCCAGCGGCGGTCTTCATCGTACCGGCCGGCCGTACAGACGCAGAATCAGCCGCCCGCACATCGGCTACACCGGTGAGGCTCAGCAGGGAGACCAGCAGCGGCAGGGCCAGGATCGGGCGGGAAGCGAACAGGGATTTGGACATGGCATGAAAGAGAAACGGGAATGACTAGCAATTCTCGTTCATTCCATCGTGCCAGAAGCGCAATGGCCCTTCAGTCGTTCAGCCCTCTGAACGAGCCCCACAGGCAGGTGCACCACGAGACAGATGCAGGACGATGCACGGTTTACCACCCAGTGGAGCGATTGGCGACAGAGCATCTCGTCATGCCCCGGTCCGGGAAAACGGCCGCACGGACTTGCTCAGCGTAGCCCAGGCCACATCGCATGCCAGCCAATCAGTGCAACTGCGCGGCAATCCCCTTCAGGCGCGTGCCACAGGTGATCAGCGCACCGACGGCCATCAGGATCAGGGCCAGGTGCAGCAGGCCGGTGGTCCCGAAGAGGGGTGACAGCAGGCAGGCGCCGGTCATGAGCGCCATGCGGTGCTGCTTGGCCATTGGGCCGCGGAAGCTCTGCACCAGCCCCAGCGAGCCGCCCAGCACCCGCACGTAGGCGGTGC
>ERZ772967.1772-NODE-1772-length-14447-cov-3.107073_pt1 | contig 14447 bp, 18 predicted proteins | sample MGYA00511677_ERZ772967 | MGnify/ENA primary metagenome ERZ772967 (study PRJEB29015, sample SAMEA2737931) | human oral metagenome | biome: human oral; feature: human-associated habitat; material: dental | place: China | collected 2146 ...
ACATCGTTCCATTATACCACATTCTCTCATTTCTTTCCATATTTTGCTTGATATTGTATGCGGTAGAATTTTTTAGAACGCCTAAATTCATACATTTTTTAGGAGAACATCACCGAGTTTTAAAAAAAGACTGAACAAATTTCTTGCTCAGTCTTGACATTGATACACTTATCAGGTATCATTAATTAAAGACTGAGTAAGAAGGACGAGTTCTTACTCGGTAAGGCGAGAAGTGTTAGCGCACTTTTCGTCTTTTTTTATTCGATTAATTTAAGTAAATTATAACACATTTTCACATACCGCGCAAGCATTTTATGCTTGATTGTAGCACAAAAAGACCTTTTTTATAAAGGTTTTTGTTATATACCTTTTTATATACTTTGTTATGTACTTCTATTATTTTCGGAAGTAAGATAACCTTTTACTGTCAGGGTAACATTGATATCTAGAGGTATTTTCTTTACTCGTTTTACTCATTCTTTTTTTTATGGTATAAGCAGAAACTTCCTCTAAAGAAATAAATTTTTCAAAATCTTCTCTCCAGCTGCCAAAGAACAATTCTCTTAAGGAATCCTCATAATTCAAAACAATTATCCTACTCATCGTTTCAGCTCCAGCAAGTGTCCAGTACATTCCTCTTTTTTTCATTCTGTAAGTAACCTTGCGATGCTGACTCTCCATTATCCCGATTCCTGCATGGCTGAATCCTCTTTGTTCGGCTGGTTTAGTGTATTGGAAATTTCTCAATATTTTACTCTTGAACTTCTCAAATAACTCTTGTTCTTCTTCTGTCTCGATATAACTTTCGGTCGTATCTAGGACAGTTCTCATTAACTGCTTATCATGTTGCTTAATCGCCTGGAAAGCTCTCTCTAATAGATCTTCAGAGTAAAATTTTAAATAATTCTTCAACTCCTTATTTACATGGTACTCATCCCAAAAATGTTCGTGTCGTTTAATTCGCAAAACCTTCGCAATTTCTTTGAAAACATAGGGTGTATATCCATGACCTCCATCAGAGTTCGTAATCAATAAAGTCTGATCCGTAACTTCGTAATTATTGAATAGATAATCGATTACCTGCTCCCTCACTAAGCGGTTGTCAAGGCCAATAAATTCTTTTTTGTCCTGGAGTTCAAATCGATTGCTGCCAACTTTCTGGCTTCCTGTATGGACTACAAAATGGGATAAATCATAATGTTTATTATCCTTCTGTGAGTCACGTGCTTTAACCATCACACCATCACCCTCAATATAAATAACCTGGGCTTTTCTTTTGCTAACTTCTTTACCCTCTTCGTAATAGCGATAGGCTTCTCTTTCCTCTAACAACTTCTCACAAATTTTTACAGCTTTTACTACAATTGGCTTTGTGATAGAGATGTGATAAGTCAATTTGATTACCTGAGTCACTTTATCATATGGCATTAAAGTAGATAATTTGGCCACCTGATACATAAATTCCCAGGAGAAGCGGACGTTCTTCTGAAGCCCTAACTTTTCATCTACTGGAATGACCCAATGATCTCCCTTTTTCCAACGTCTTCTTCTGAAAGTAAACTCACCAAATGTAAAAGCGACGGTTCGCTCCATTGAATGAATACAGGTATAGCCCTTTGCTTTCATGACTGGAATCATCTCCTCATCATACCTAGAAACAAAGTTATAAAATTCTTTTGCATTTTGAAACAGCAATTGATTTTTTAGTTCTCTCTCGTCAAAGAAAGCCATTCAGAATCCTCCCTTATTAAAATTACGCTTATTTTAATAAATTTTGACCTGAATGTTCAAATAATCCTTTGTTCTGACAAAAAAAGAGCCTATCTTTTCAGATAAACTCTTACTTGTCATACCAGGGTTTCTCTTTCTTACTAAAATAGGATTTGCCCATTTCAATAGTAGCTATCCCCATAGGAATCAAAATAATACTCCATAAAACCGTCACAATTCCATCTGCAATAAAGGAAAAACCACCTGTAAAGTGAAGTCCCAAATACAGTAATAATACAACTGGAAGGAAAGCTGGAGCGAATTTCAAAACGGCCAACCCTAAAACAATTATAAACACCGTACTAAGTCCAAATGTTTTATAGAACACATAGATTGCTATAGCTCCGATAAAAATAAAGAACAGCTGAACAAGTCTTTTAATATCAATGAAAATCATCATATATTCCTCCTACTTCATCCCTTTCTTATGGAACGCTATTTTTTCTTTCGCTCCATCTTTTCCCATTCTCTTATAATCAGATTCTCGAGATAAGATGAAGCTGATTTTTCACCGTGATACTCTACTAAAGCATCTAACATATCGTATCGAACATTATGATGTAAAGAGAATGGATATCTTTGCTTTTTGTTATAGCTTTCAGGAGACTTTCTAGCCTCCTGATTTTGTTTCCTCGACGAAGGAGTCTTTTCTCTCTTTGGTGTACTTTGGAATGTTTGTTTTACTTGTGCGAATCGATTCTCTGTCATGCTACCTCTCCTTCTAACACACTCAAAATATTTTCATATACGTAGTTTATATTATCATAAAACTTCTGATGTGTCTCTTGTTGGTTAGCTGTCATCTCTTCATGCTGCTCAAAGACACTCTGACTGATCACAAGGCTCTTGGCCATGAGCTCTTTCTCCTGGATAGATCCCAGGTAAGCCTGATCTTCTTCAACAACTTCTAAAAATTGTTTACAGGTGTCTGTTACATTGTTTCCAACGTACTTAATCTTATTTCCAATAAGATAAGGTTCTGCTTTAACATAGCTTTTCTTAGTAATAACTTCGATAGCTTCGCTCTTAATGAAGTCTACAAAATTTTTCAAAGATAACCAGGCACGAAAACCATTAAGAGAGGCATCAGAAACAGCCAATACAATATCTGATACAGCTATAAAATTTGCTGTAACTAAACTCTCATCATTGTGCGTATCAATCAGAATGACATCAAATTGTGCTTCTAACTCTTCGTGATGTTCGCTAAACCACATAAACAACTGGAGATACTTGTTGTTTCGACTAGCAAGATCTAACTGCTCATCTGTCAAACGCTCATCACCACAAATCAAACTGAGATTTTCCGATATTGGAACAATTTCATACTCTCCAGTCGTAAATATATCATAGACGGTTTTCTCACATTTTACATCAAATGTTCTTGTCAAATTACATTCCCAAGCTCCATCAATGAGTAGTGTTCTAAGCCCCTTAACACGTGCCAACCAATCCCCTTCATTAAAGGTATCTGTAGTCTTACCACCGCCACCTTTTCCTAAGTTTGTAGTCTGAATCTTCATGATTCCCTCCTTGGATAATTGTATATTTTGTTATATAACTTTTTATATACTTAATTATACCTAAAACAATTTTATTTGTCAATATAAAAGCACAAAAAGTTATATAACTTTTTGTGCAACTTGTTATCCGTATGTACCACCTATATTTCCGCCAACATAGGCTTTTAGCTGGATTTGTTGAACTGTAGTATTGAAATTTCCAACAAAATAGCTGTTCTCTTCTCCGTTTTTAGTTAGAACAATTAAAAATTGAATCACATCATCTGATTCAGTTGGCATCACTTCCAGTTGTTTAGGTTGAAAATCATACTGATTCGTCAGAAGAGCCATCGCAAAGGTTTGAACCATCGCATTCTGTGTCATAGATAAATGATTCTCGATTGTTCCCTTGACATTTGGCAGAAAATTCGTCTTTTTTATATCTGCTACTGCTTCTTCAAAGGCTTTTAACACTTCTTTTTTGTCTTCTGAGCTTGCCTCTGCATAGGGGCGTTCTAGTTTTAACTTAGCTGTCCGATAATTCTTCTCGTCTGCTGTTTCCTCTTTGGAGGACGGCTCGTTTTGAGTGGTTCCTGAAGAACTAACCTGAGCCGTTTCCTCTATTTTGGTTTGTTGAGATGGCCTGAAACTCGATACAATCCCTATTCCTGCCAAAATCAATAGAATACCTACTACAATCGATACAACCATATTCTCCTTTATCCAATCAATCATCTTATATACTCCTTTTAATTTGAACTTAATTTAGCTTCTCTGTCATCTGGATAAGCAAAAGAGATTACCTGTTCTTGTTGTTGTGATTTAGTCCAAATACGATAATTCCATGTATATGGGGTTTTGAACTGATCCCAACCACTCAGAGGTGTATTTTGTTCTACAAATAAGATAGAGCCATTCTCGAAAACATGACATACAATTCCAGTATGACCATATCCTCCGCCTCCTACTTGTGAAGAAAAAATAGCGCCTCTTTTGGGTGTAGTCTTAACTGAATTTCCAAATATTGCAGCCCATGCCGCCGCTTGATCTTTCCCATCTCCCTGTACTGAGCCAGAATGGCCCCATAAGTGATTTCCCATGCTAATTGTAAGATTCACACATTGTCCAGCATACTCGTCACTTCCAGGATTATACCATCCTGTAGACTTGGCATAATCCATGCCTAAGCTCTTAGGATCAATAATGAATGGTTTCAAGCTATCTGGTAAGTCTTCTGGTTTATACCCCCATGCAGTCGCATCTGAAGGGACAGTTCCCGTTCCATCGGTGCTGCTACCTGATTCACCACATCCACTTCTTTCAGCTGAAGAAGACACCGCACCATCTGAAGAATTGACATCTTGTGTACTGGATCCTTCATAGGGCTTCTCACCATGAGCAGCAATAGCTTCCTTATCAAGCCACTGATACTTCGTACCTAGTTTTTGGTACATATCAGTTAGTTTGCTCTTATAAGTGCCATCTGTAGCCCATCCACCATCTGCTATAGCAGATAGGCTAGCAATACCATTTGTATTGTTTATAGCCCCTTTATAGAGTGTCTGGTGAGCCATAAACTCAGCTTTCCCTACGATCCCTGCATCGTAGCTAGAGAACCAAGTATAAGCTCCTCCTGTACCGTCTCCGACATTCGCTCCAGGTTTTGTCCCACTTAAATCAACACTATCTTCACCATACGTCGCAAGAGTAACTGGAAAATTACTTTTACTAGAGGTTTTAACACCTCCCATATTGTGAGCTTTCCAGAAGGAAGTACCATTAGGATTCGTAAAATTGAAGCCATTCTCTATCATTGTTTGAGTGATAGAAGCTGAAGGTAGGAAACCTCCTGCCTTCCAAGACAGGATATAGGCTTCCTTATGCTTTTTTACAAAGTCATCAATGGAACCATCAGCTGAAGAAACTGTTGAATCGCTAGTTGAAGATGTTGTTTCTACAGCACCACAATCATTTCTGCCATTATTGGTTACAGCTCCCATTATCCCAACTAACATGGTTATCCCAACATTGATAATTAATAGGAGAGCCACAAAAGGAATGAGGATCTTCAGTTTAAATATTTTTTTCATGGATACCTCGCTTATTTACCACAATCCTAATATTGTTCGCAAAATTCCATAAAAAACTAAAAATACAATAAATCCTATTCCAATCTTCTTGAGACCGTTCAAAAACTCCTTATCTCGTTCTTTTTGTGCTTCCAGGCGTTTTGGATCAGATTCTCCCTCTGAAGCGAAATAATCTCTTTCTTGTTGCATGCGATATTTACGAATCAATACGTATTGATCAAATCTCTGCTTAGTCCTGGAAATCATTCCTAGTTTATTTTTGGCCATTCTGGTTTACCTTCCTTTCTTACTCAATACCGCCATAGCGCTCAACTTCAGGGGCTAACAGCTGTTGGTTAAAGACCAGATTTCCTACCCCTGCAATATTCATGAATAACTGTCCTTTCTTCAGACGAGGCAAAGTCTCTAGTTCAGACTGGTTCATTGATCCTGATAAGGCGTTAGCTAGTAGAGGCACACTGGTTTCGTCCGTCTGAGCAAAAACTCTATATTGCATCAGACCAAAAATCCTCTGGACTGCCGTTACATACGGATCCTTATGAGTGCCAATCCCCGTCTCAAACAGAATCCCACGTAGTGAATTAACAGACAATACAACACCAGCAAAGTTTTCGCCCATTGTATCAATCATATCAGCCAAAAGGTTGACACTACTTTCATGCTTAGGGTCAATGAGTGTCTGTGCCCCACTAATATTGACAATATAGTGTTGCATATCCATCTCCGTTAAGTCAGGACGTCTCTTCAGTAATTGCTTACAGCGTTTTCCGTTATTGACAATATCAGCTGAGACAAGTGAAAGAACAGAGAATATCTGAACATTTAACAAATGAGGGGCGTTCTTCAACCCTGAGAAGTCAAATGTTACAACTTGCTCTGAAGAGATATCTTGAAATTCGGTTGTTCCCTCGAAAATTTCTGCGTTTGTTGTCAATAGTTCGTTAAACGTATTGTAAATACGCTTAACAGCCTTGTGTTCGGCTTTATCCGCACTAGTTTGTTCCAGTCGACGTTTGTAGGCATCAACAAACAAAATAAAATCAGACAGAATAGGATACTCTTCCTTCACAATATCCGTCGCTTTCAGTTTTTCTGGATTCAATGAAGGATTTCGAGCCCACAACTCTTCCTCAATATAGAAATCATTCAGGAGAGTTCCAAATGTGATTAAATCGTCTCCTGTCACTTCATTATTCAGGAGTTTATAGATACTCTTCAGTTTCTCGATATGAAGGTTGTAAGATTTCTTCTTATCAATTTCAGTTCCTTCTTCGTTGGTTACTGTTGGAAATACCTGGAAGATATTGATACGGTTAGCCTCACCTGATAAATCAAGAATCAATCCATGTTGTTTTCGTGTCTGATCAAGAAACTGGCCAGTAGCATCAAAGTTACGAATATAATGCCCCTTCGCATATAGACCGTCTGTGTGTTTCATAAGAAAAGATCGTTGTCCCATCTTTGGATTTCCAGATAGGATCATAAAGGATCGTGTTCTTTTCTCGTCACGTTCTAGAAAATTGAAATTTACCGCTCCGTTCGTTGGAGTCCATCCAAGATAGAAGCCTTTCTCATCTTCTAGCTTCGTATGATTAAAGAAATATCCACCAGCTATTGAGTGAGCTGGAGTCGGTATTCCTCTTCGATGATTGGGCAAATCAATCTGATATTCAGCTGGAATAAATGGGGCATGGTATTCAAAATCTAATTCTCCAGACAGAATAGTGGATTTGAATTTCGACGTTTTGTCTTTGACTTCTTCAACCTTCTTGAATAACTCTTCTTTGGTTGATGCAAACACAAAAACACGAATATACATCCCATACATAGCTATATTCCGCTTATCAATTTCACGGCTTAGTTTATTCAGATTCTCAATTTCATCTAGTTCTTTCCGATTATTGGTTAGTTTGCTATTGTTTGTAATCCGTGTTGACTTCTCTTCAATAGAGTCCTCAATCTCTTTTTGAAGCTGTCTGTTATCCTCCTTGTACAGTGACAGGAAGGAACGTGTACCAGGAATCAACAACAATTCAGAAAGCCAAAAACGATCCATTCCTTCAGTTGGATACTCATAATAGTGTAAGACCGTATGGTATCCATCTCCACTTATCCAGGAGCGGTCATCCTTTTGAAAATCAATATTTCCTTGCGGTTGAATCTGGCTAAGAAAAGCAAGGTCATATCCTTCATTTTTTAGTTGTCTTTGTCTACGTTTTGATAAATCAGGCATGCTATCCCTCCTACACTTTCTCATTCATATTGTTGTATTGCTTTATAATTTGAATTTTCTTCCTGTAGCTGATATCTTGTGGAACAAAATCATTATTTCCATAGGTTTTAGCCTTCCGAACCAATTCGTCCAATTCAGTTGTTGTAGGTGCAAATAGCCACAGTATAAACTCTGTATTATAGACTTCTTGTCGGATGCTTTCTTCAACTTTAATTTGGCTTTGAAGCCAAATCTCACGATCCTTGAGTTGTAAAAAACGTCTATCGTTTACTGATAACTTAGACATATCTTGTCGCACTAAATCCAAATGATGGCGCAAGTCAGAAATTTGCGTATCTGTATTTGTTGGTAAAGTTGTCGTCTCCACTTGGATGTTCGGTCCAAATCGAGTCAACCAGGTTTCAAAATTTTCAATCGTTCTCATAACCTCGTTATAAGACATCGATCCTAAATCTTTACCTGGTATCTCCATCAGCTGCAAGTAGCCATAATCAACTAACTGGATATAAGCCTGGCTGTTTGGAATGATTGATTTTACATCCAACAACTCAACGCAAGAATGCAAATCAAAATATTCCTGCGTTTGTTTCTTTGTTTCTTGAATACGTCCCAGAGGGCGTTTCTCGTTTTTTGAGGGTTGAATTTGTTTAATCGCCATTATGGTTTTCTCCTTCTGATATAATTCAAGCTAATATAACGTTTTCTTCTTCGTCTGAAGAAAAGAAACATGCTGTGCCAATTCTTTTTGCCACCGTTGGCTGGCAATACAAGATATAAACTCATGACTGGTGTCAACAAAATGAATGCGAACATCTGTATCCACTGGCTTTTAGGAAAGATCTTTAGGCCAACGCTCAAAGCGATTACTCCAGTAATTCCTACAAAAGCAATATCTAGAATAAGAAGGCCTATAATCTTGATTTTGGCATAGATATCTCTAGGTACACCGTATTTTTCACCGTACATTGATTTCTCCTTTACATTTGTTTTGACACTCACATTATAATGAATAATCGAAAATATCTTTTAAAGGGACAATAGCATTTTTGCCATTATCTTTCAGGAAAGAATTGTACAAAAAGTTATATACTTTTTTGAACAATAAAAGAAGCCTCAATCTTGAGACTTCTTAACTAAATCAAAGAATGATTCTTCAGAAAGAAAAGTAATCAATTGGCCCTCTGATAGTCTTCTAAGCGCTGCATCATGCTTTTTAGACCTTTTATCTGGATCAAAAAGATTCAACTGCTTGTGTCCTAAAACCAATATATCTGTCTTAGAAGATACATAGTTTTGAACGACAGCTCCTTTACTTTCTAAAAATCGTATGGCTTCTTCTCGAGTTAGAGGACGTAGGCTTCCTGTGATAACAATGTTCTTCCCTGTTAAATCCATAGTTCAGCCTATTCTTCTTCGTCCTCACTCTCAGCACCTGTGATATGACGTCCTCCCTGCATACGCTGTCCTGCTTGTTGCATTTGTTGGTTCATGTAGTTCATTTGATTCATGCTCTTTTGAAATTTTTGTTGAGAAGGATCAGGCTGTGCTGGTGGTTGTGTCGATTCTACAACTGATGGAGATGAATTTTGAATTGGAACTTCTGTTCCTCCAATTGGATGAGTTGAGTTTTGGATTGGTGGCTCCGCTCCTTCAGTTTGAAGTGGTGTATCTTGAATTGGGGACTCCATTCCTTCAGCTGAAGGAGTTGGATCGACAATAGGTGCATCCGTTGTTACTGGATCGATCGGAGGCTCAGGAATATCAACTGGTCCAGGCTGACCAATACCAGGAACCGCATCGTTTTTCAATGCGTTATAGGTCGCATTTTGGGCAGAGACAGCCTTATCATCCAGCTTATCTAAAACGTTGCCAACTGCCCCTTTCGTATTTTGCATGGCTTCAAATGTTTTCCATTCTGCCAAATCAACCATATTACTTACACCACCTTTGGCCGCATTCATCAAGCCCTGGTCTTTTACGGAGTTCCAAGCACCTTGAATACCACCTCCAGTTCTGGCAAGGCTATTCCCTAGGATCTGACTTCCTTTAGATAAGGCATCTGGAGTTTTTTGTGCTATATCCATACCAAATTGACCAAGTGCCATACCCCCATTAAAGACACCACCTGCTCCAGCCGCAAAGGCATTGCCCATCATCATAGCCCCAAGCAATTGTTGAGCTGTTTCACTGTGACCTGTCGAAACTCCAAGCCAACGCTCAATCATGGCCACTCCTTGCATTGATGCAAAGAATACTCCAACATAAACTACACAGGCCGCTATCATTTGTTCCCAACTATTAAGACCTTCAAAGAACCCTCCAGAAAGCTTCGCTACAGCTGAGACAGATAGAACTGGTAAATCTCGGAAAATCTCAAGCGTTACACGCATAATGATCACCTCAAAAAAGATACCTGCTCCAGCACCGCCAATTGTTCTTAATAATTCCTTATATTTTTTAGAATTAGAAAGTGAAGTATAACCGACTAGAGGTGAAATAAGTGCTTCAATAAGAATATCAAAAATAGATTTTACGAGTTTAATGGCCATACTCGTTAAAAGAATAATCAAAATAAAATACTGAGCAAACATCCCAATCCAATTGACTTTATAACGCATATACACTGGTTCAAAAGAATTTAATCCCTTTATAATGCGATGTTTGTCAACAGTTAAAATTCCATTTTGAGTTGCATTTAATTGATGAAGAAAGAGTCCTTTTAATCCTTTTTGTTTTGCCTCAAGAGCATCTAATAGAACTGTATCAGTCGCTCCAAATGTGGCACTAAAATCAATTCGTGAAGCAAAATCAGAGGTATCACGTTTATCTGGACTGTCTGTAATATTATTAAGAGGAGTCGAGCCTTCCTGAATAGGTTTAATAAAGCCATAGTCATCCATTGGGAAAAGTTCTGTTGAAAAATCCTTATCAATTAAAACTTTCAAATCTACAACATTATTTTTCATAGGTTGAATAGCTAGAGAAGAGAAATACTTTGAATTGTCTCCTGAGGCACTCTCTACTTTCTGAACACTCTGCACATCTTCAGAAATGGCCGTAGATATTGTCGTTAAAGCCAACGGTAAAGCTGAAGATACTAGTGTCACCATCAAAAAATTTAAGATTACATTTTTATATTTAACTGGTTTTGTAAAAACTCCTGTAACAGCTGACACAACGAGTATTAAGGCAAACAGAGAAGTTCCAATTACCTGAAACCAGTAAAAAAATTGACCAATTACTGTCTTCTGATCCCCCAGATATCCGAAAAGTCCAAAAAGCTTAAATAAATTGTTAAAAACATGTTCTAGACTAGCAGTTATAAAATACAGCCCTTTAGCCAAAGAACCCCATAAACTAGATAAAAACGCTAAATAAGCTGGTGTTGGTTCCAGGTAATTGCTCCAATACTTATAAAATTCAACTAAAGGAGCCGAACGTTCATCTGTTATTGGAATCTTATCATGTAAATCATTATGTGTTGAGAAACTTCCTATCAAATCTGAAAAAGTACTATACTTCATTACTATCTCCTTTTTATTACTATCATAAAGAATAATAAAAAAATTTGTAGTAAAGGGACAAACCTCAAAAAAGAGCGATTAATAAGGACTAAAAACATAAAATCGCATAGTATCAATTTTTTTGAATACTTGATACTATGCGATTTATCATGAAAAAAAGTTACGGTTTATTTTCGTGGAATTGAGTTTTTCTCGCCTCTAAATGGCTATTATTTCGCTACACCAGTAAAAACAAACTGATCCCAACCATCTCCTAACGATATAATTTTAATCTTTTTCCCACCATCACTTAGTTTTACTTGGTAAATAGATTGATCACTCCCCTTGATCTGAATATAAAAAATTGTATCATTTGAATTAGACTCTGCTTTATTTTTTTCAGCCGGACCTTTAAAGTTAGAAGCTAGCTCGTCCTCAGACAATACTTGATATGTTTTGATATGAGATTCAATTTCAGTTCCGTCTGAAATTGTACTCTTATTCACATCAAACCTGTATCGTGGTTATCACCATACATGACTGATTTATTTTCAAACACACGAATTTCATCAAAATATGTTGCATTATCTGTATCAGATCGATAATACCCCAAATAACGACTTTTTAAGGTGCTAGGTGTGCCGTCTGCATTTTTTGAAGTTTTACCTGAACAAGCCGTTAAGATAGCAATACAGAGGCCAAGAACTCCTAAAATAAGCATCAATTTCTGTTTCATCATAGATGATCTCCTTTATTCCTTTTTTACTTGCTTTATTATACCAAACTTTTAGCCTAAAATCACTCCTTCATAACACGATTTAACCAGCTAACTGTCAGCTCTTCAACTATTTCTTGTTTCCCACTAACTCCCAAAATAGTTATCTCATTTTTTATCAATAACTCTAAAATTTTATTCTGCTGTTCCTTAATTTCAGTCAAACTCTTAGAAAAGGCATTGTCATATAAATTCAAGCCATCTAATTGACAAATTTTTTCCAGCTGAGCTAACATAAACGCATTGAAAGAAGGAAAATTTTGTTCCTTTTTCATCATATGTAGCTGAATAAACATATCTTCTGGTATATTGCGAATAAGTAAATCTTTAGTCATCACATTCTACCTCCCCTTCATACTCTAGCCAACGTGAAATATGATCGCCATAACAATGGATCTTTTCGTTGAAACTATCTAATTGTTCTGTTTGTTTTTGAACTTGGTTTTTAATATGGTCTGAAGCTAATTTCATATTTTCCAAATGAGCTACATATAATTCTTGAGCTCTATTGAATCTCCCAAATTCAATTTTTTCACGCAAAATCTGAAGTAAAAACTCATTAAAAGATTTTGCTTTTTTCTTTTTAGCAAGTGATTTTAAATAATCAATTTCCAGTTGAGTTAATCCACGAATTTTTAACTCACTTCGTTTTCCGTTAGTCATTTATTATCCATCCTTTCTACTCCACCAAAAAATCATAATGCCTCTTACTTTTCAATTCAATATAATCTGCAAGTACGAAATAAAACTCATTCTCTGGCGTTCCTTTTGAACGTTCCTCCAATTCATGTAAAACTTTTAAACTATCTGGTGAACGAATTAAAAATTCTCGAAATTGTTCAATAGTATCTCTAGTATTTTCTCTATATAAATCTGTCCGACTCATTAATAATTCTTGAATCAAACTGAGTTGATTTTTAACTATTGTTTCAAAGCTTTCATCGTAATCCGTTGACCGTAAAAAGCTCTTTATTTTCATAACACCCTGAGGGGAAATGTATGTTACACCACCTTGTTTTTTGATATCCATATCCTCCAATTTTTGACGGTGATATCTAACTAAACTTTTTGTAATCCCCAACTCTTTCGCAACTTCTAACATCGTTTTCCAATTATCCATAAACACACCATTTTCCAAATTAATTTTTATAGAGTAAAGCAGGGGGAAATTTGACCATATTTTGACTAGGCAAATTGCCTACCTTTTTCCTCTCCTATACCTAATAAAAGAGCATAAGGGAAACTGTTACCACATCCTGTGATAAGTTGATAGTATCAACGTTTCTAGTGTCCCCAATTTTCTCGGCTTCGCCTACTTTTACATACTTACAAATTTCCCCCTCCCACATCATACACACACTAAAACACACTTATAAACATCAACTTTTCTCCTAATTTCTGTAAAATATATTGTTCTAAACTGCCTAATTTTATTACTTTTTTATATTCTTTTTAAGTTGTTTTCTCTCTTCTACTGATAGAATTGTGACTCGTTTAGGAGCAACAAACAAGAATAAAATTACACCTGCAACTGAAGCTGGAAACAACCTGACTTTGTTTTTCTTTGAAGATGATTGAAGCTGTATGTAACAGATTGGGTAAATTAAAAACCATGCTAGGAGTGTCATTACAAAACTATATAATAGTGCTTCAAAAATTCTAAAAATTAATTCCATTTTCTCTCCTTTATTTTACCTTCCTTTAATTCATTTCTACAGTTTCAATAGGGTTTGAAAATTCAAATGTTCCATCTTTGACTGCCTGTTTTTTCTTGTCCAAAGACTCCAATTTAGCCTTCAACTTTTCAATGTTTTTATAGGCTGTTTCGATGGTTCTATTTTTCGTTTCGATGTTTGTATCCAGCGTAGCAATATTCTTTTGATTGGCTTCGAGATCATCACCTGTTAGATATTTTGCTTCTGCTTGAAGACTCGCTTTTCGTGAATTATCATCTTCAATAGATTCCTTCAATTGAGAAATTGATGTTGTCAATTTTTGAGACTGTTCATTCTGGAAATTGATCTCTTTTTCGATTTCCTGAAGAGTAAATTCTTCTCTGGAGACAACCTCAATAGCTTTAATTTCAAGCTGAGTATTTTGAGGAGTTACAAAGAATTGTACAGTGTCATCTTCTTCAGATTTCTTATGAGAAACCTTTTTAGAGTCACTGGATGGAGATGAAATATTCACATCAATTGAGCTAGAAGCGACTGTCTGATTTGTCACATCGATCGCAAATGCACCAAAATTTTTCGGAACTCCTTTAATAATAACTGATACTTTATTATCAATGATTGGGACAACATCCATTTCTATTTTTGAGTCTTTATGTTGCGCATAGAGTTTCCATTTCAATCGTTTGGCATCGATGCCCCGATCTATCGAAGTCGTAGCATCTTTCGTCTCAAATTGTAAAACGATAATTCCAGTATCTGGTGAATATTCCTGGCTAACAAGTTTCATCTCACCACTGCCATTCGCAAAAATCTGCTTTGTTTTGAGTTGTTCTGAAGTATAGGTTTGTCTTTGTGGCGAGAAAATTGCTCCCATCAAAAGACTTAACCAGGTCACAAA
>ERZ772967.1773-NODE-1773-length-14443-cov-5.551293_pt1 | contig 14443 bp, 13 predicted proteins | sample MGYA00511677_ERZ772967 | MGnify/ENA primary metagenome ERZ772967 (study PRJEB29015, sample SAMEA2737931) | human oral metagenome | biome: human oral; feature: human-associated habitat; material: dental | place: China | collected 2146 ...
AGATTTAGGAATTAAAATGATAGTGGCAAAAGAAAGAGAAATTAATATAGAAGAAAATAAAGATACTTTATGGGAAATTGAAGATAAAATGCTAGAAGATTTTGAGAAAATATCATATAAATATGACTTTTTACCTAACTATATTGATTTTATTGAAGAATATTATAATGGAGATTTTTTGAATGAAATTAAATGAAAAAATTGAAATATATAATGGGGATTGTCTAAAAGTCTTAGATGAATTATATCAAAGCAATATAAAGGTAGATTTAATTTTAACTGATTTACCTTATGGCAGAACACAAAATCATTGGGATAATATAATTCCTTTTGATCTTATGTGGAATAAAATTTTAAAAGTAATAAAAAGACTTTTGTTTCAATTCCCATGGGAAAGATTACCCACCAAATTTACTTAGCTAAGGCGTGAGATTTACCTCGCCAAATTTACTCTGTCGAAGCGTGGAATTTACCCTACAGGATAAATTCCGCCCGATTTTACTTCACCCTCTTTATCTCGATCTCGCCGTCACGTGCGCCGATTTCGATCCGATCGCCCGTTTTGATCTCGTCGCTTAGGATCATATCGGCGATCTTATCCTCGACCAGATCGTAGAGCGCCCTTCGTAGCGGTCTTGCGCCGTATTCGATATCAAAGCCCGCCGAGGCGATGAGCTTTTTGGCATTTTCGCTTAGGCTCGCGTTAATGCCGCGATTTGCGAGCGTTTTTTGCAGGCTTTTAAACATAATGCCCACGATTTTTATAAGATCGTCCTCGCTTAGGGCGTTGAAGATCACGATATCGTCCAGGCGGTTGATAAATTCGGGCTTGAAATAATTCTTCAGCTCGCTCTTTACCGCCTCCTCTCGCTCGGCAAGCGCGATCTCGCGCGGCTTATCCGCATTTTTGGCGTCAAGCTCCATAATCTTAGCTGAGCCGATATTGCTCGTTAGGATGATGATCGTGTTTTTAAAATCAACCGTAACGCCCTTGTTATCGGTCGCGCGCCCGTCGTCTAAAATTCCAAGCAGGATATTAAAAACGTCCTTGTGCGCCTTTTCGATCTCATCAAAAAGCAGCACGGAGTAGGGCTTTCTGCGCACAGCTTCGGTAAGCTGTCCGCCTTCGTCGTAGCCCACGTATCCGGGAGGCGCACCAAGCAAGCGCGAGACGCTGTGTTTTTCCATATACTCGCTCATATCAAAGCGGATCATCGCTCGCTCGTCGTCAAATAAAAATCTAGCTAAGCTCTTCGCGCTCTCGGTCTTGCCGACGCCGGTAGGGCCCAAAAACAAAAAGCTTCCGATCGGGCGGTTTTCGTTCACGAGACCGGCTTTGTTGCGCTTGACGGCGCGAGCGATGGCGTGCAGCGCCTCGTCCTGCCCCACGACGCTCTCTTTTAGATGCTCCTCGATGTGGAGGAATTTCTCCTTTTCGGAGGAGAGCATTTTGCTTACCGAGATGCCCGTCCATTTGCTTAAAATTTCAGCCACGCTCTCTTCGTCCACGCGGTTTCTCAAAAGCACGCCGTTTTCTTTCATCGCATCCCACTTCGCCTCAAGCTCCTTAACCTTCGCCTGCGCGGCGGGGATCTTGCCGTATTCGATCTCGGCAGCCTTGCTAAGATCGCCGTTGCGTCTTGCTAAGCTCGCTTCGTTTTTGAGGCTGTCGATCGCTTTTTTCTCCTCGCTGATGCCGCCGAATACGGACTTTTCGTTTTCAAATTTAGCCTGAAGCGCGTTTTTCTGCTCGGTTAAATTTTCGATCTCTTTGTCGATCTGCGCGAGCCTCTCGTCGTTTTTGCCGTCATCCTCCATCTTAAGGGCTTCCTTTTCGACCTGAAGCGTGAGGATGTCGCGCTTGGCCTTGGCAAGCTCGTTGGGCTCGCTTTCGATCTGCATTTTAAGCTCCGCCGCCGCTTCGTCAATGAGATCGATCGCCTTATCCGGCAGAAATCTATCGCTGATGTAGCGGTCGCTTAGCCTTGCAGCCGCCACAAGCGCGCTATCGGTGATGGTGACGTTGTGATGCACCTCTAGCCGCTCCTTTATGCCGCGCAGGATCGCCGTAGCCTCGCTCACGCTAGGCTCCGCGACCGTTACGGGCTGGAAGCGGCGCTGAAGCGCGGCGTCTTTTTCAAAATACTTTCGGTACTCTTTCAGCGTCGTAGCGCCGATAGCGTGCAGCTCGCCACGCGCAAGGGCGGGCTTTAGGATGTTTGCGGCATCCATCGAGCCTTCGCTTGCGCCCGCGCCTACGATGGTGTGAATTTCATCGATGAAAAGTACGACGTTCGCGGCTTTTACGACTTCGTTTATGACGGCTTTGAGCCTATCTTCGAACTCGCCGCGGTACTTCGCGCCTGCGATTAGCGCACTCATATCAAGCGCGATGACGCGTTTGTTTTGCAGGCTGAGCGGAACCTCTTTTTTGGCGATTAGCTGCGCAAGACCCTCGACGACCGCGGTTTTTCCCACGCCCGGCTCGCCGAGTAGGATAGGGTTATTTTTCGTCTTGCGGATTAAAATTTGCATCATTCGCGAGATTACCTCGTCGCGGCCGATGACCGGATCGAGCTCGCCCGAGATCGCCTTGGCGGTGAGATCGACGCCGAATTTACTAAGCGCCTCAAGCGTCTCGTCGGCGGTTTGCGAATCGATACTTTTGCCGCCGCGAAGCGCCTCTAGCTCCTTTTTGATCTCGCTAAGATCTGCAAATTTAGACAGAATTTTCTTTAGCGGATCGGCGTTTAAATTTGCGATCAGCCAGGTATCTACGGCGATAAATTTATCGCCCGAGCTCGTCATCAGCCCTTTTGCGACCTCTAGCGAGTTCATCAGCTCGCGCGAGATTCGCACGTTTTCCTTCGTGACGTTTGAGCTGGTCGGCAAATTTGAAATTTCGCTTTTGATCTCAAGCTCGACCGCGGTCTTTTCGATGCTAAATTTATTAAAAATTTGATTTAGCACCGAGCCGCTGTCGGCTACCAAAGCCCAGAGCATGTGCAATACGCCCACTTCGCTATTTTTGGAATGGATCGCCAAAGAAACGCTGCTTTCGAGCAAAGAGCGCATTTTGTCGGTTAAAATTTCAATAGTTTCGTTCATAAATTTTCTCCTAAAGTTGAAGTTGATTGCATTATATAACTTTAGTGTCTTTATGTCAAGGTTTTTTAGTGAGATTTTAAAATTTTCGGCTTAAATTTATCCGTAAACGCGCAAATTTCGTATGAAATTTACCTTATTTTTAGCCAATTTTCTATAAAATTCACTCCATTTTACTTTCAAGGATAAACTTTGCGACAAAAACACCTCTTCTTCGGCTTGGGATTCATATTTTCTCTATTTTTAGGCGTCAGTTTTTTTACCGGAAATTTGCAAGCCAGAGAGGTCAACGCGACCAAAAAGCCAGACAGCGAAAAAACGCGTCTGGAGGCGCTAGCCAAGCTTACCAAGACGCTTGCGATCGTCGAAAACAATTACGTCGATGAGATGACCTTCTCGGAGCTCGTGGACAAGACGATCTCGGGGCTTATGAATAACCTCGACGCGCACTCAAGCTATATGGACGAAAAGGCGTTTAACGACACGAAAGTCCAGACCGAGGGCGAGTTCGGCGGACTTGGAATTCAGGTGGGTATGAAAGACGGCGCTCTGACCGTCATCTCGCCTATCGAGGGGACTCCTGCCGATAAGAAAGGCATTCAGGCTAACGACGTGATATTGCGTATCGACGGCAACGCGACTTTCGGTATCACGATCGATGATGCGGTCTCAAAAATGCGCGGCAAGCCGAAAACCAAAATCACTCTAACGATCGTGCGCAAGGGTGTTAGCAAGCCTTTCGACGTCGAGATCGTCCGCGACATAATCAAAGTGGAATCGGTTTATGCCAAGATGATCGAGGATGATAAAATTTTATATCTGCGCGTTACGAATTTCGATCAGCACGTGGTGGCGGACGCGAGCAAATTTATAAAAGAGCACAGAGATGCCAAGGGCATTATTTTGGATCTGCGAAACAACCCAGGCGGGCTTTTGGATCAGGCGATCGGACTCGTAAATTTATTTGTCGGCAAGGGACTTATCGTCTCGCAAAAAGGGCGCGCGAAAAACGAAACCGAAGCGCATAGCGCCGATCCTAAAAAGAAGATCACCGATCTACCGCTTGTGGTTTTGGTCAATGGCGGTAGCGCGAGTGCGAGCGAGATCGTAAGCGGCTCGCTTCAGGATCTAAAGCGCGCCGTGTTAGTTGGTGAAAAAACTTTTGGCAAGGGAAGCGTGCAGGTGATCCTACCGATCGAAGATAAAGAAGCCTTGCGACTAACCATAGCGCGATACTATCTCTCAAGCGGTCGCACTATCCAAGCGGTGGGTGTGACGCCTGATCTCATAGTGGCGCCGGGCAAGGTGCCGAGCCGCGACGAGGATGAATTCTCGTTAAAAGAAGCTGATCTTAAAAAGCACCTGCAAGGCGAGTTAGCCAAGGTCGAGACCAAGAAAAAAGATGCTCAGAAAAAGGATGAGAAAAATTTCATCACAGCAGAGCAGATTAATAACGATATCCAGTTAAAAACCGCAATAGACGCGATAAAAATTCTAAACATCAAGTAAGGAGAGTGTGATGCAAGCTACCAAAAAAGAGCTTATCTACGAAGGCAAGGGCAAAAAGATGTGGTCGGTTAACGAAAGTGACGACCTTTTGATCTCGGAATTTAAAGATTCGCTGACGGCGTTTAATGGCGTCAAAAAAGCCGAAGAGAGCGGCAAAGGCGCGCTGAATTGTAAAATTTCGACGCTGATTTTTGATCTGCTTAAAAAGCACGGCATCGCCACCGCGCTTGTTGAGACGATCAGTCCGACCGAGCAGCTCGTGAAAAAATGTAAAATTTTCCCTCTTGAGATCATCGCTCGCAATATCGCCACCGGCTCGCTTACAAAGCGCCTAGGCATCAAAGAGGGCACGAAGCTTCCGTTTACGCTGGTGGAGTTTTGCTATAAAGACGACGAGCTGGGCGATCCGATACTAAATGATGAGCATTGCTTGCTGCTTGGCGCCGTAAAGAGCCAAAGCGAGCTTGATGAGCTCAAAAAGATCGCGCGCAAGATCAATGAAATCTTGATTAAATTTTTCGACGAGCGAAATTTAAAGCTCGTGGATTTCAAAATCGAGCTTGGCAGAGATAAGGACGGAAATATCCTGCTTGCAGATGAGATTAGCCCCGATAGCTGCCGCTTTTGGGACAAACAGACCGACAAGAAGCTCGACAAGGACGTATTCAGACAGGATCTCGGTAGCGTAAAAGTGGCCTACGAAGAGGTCTTGCGTAGAATTTTAGGATAAGCGATGAAGGTAATCGTAAACGTAAGACTTAAAGAGGGCGTGCTCGATCCGCAGGGCAAGGCGGTTTTGCACGCCCTCGCTTCGCTTGGATTTAGCGGCGTGCGAGATGTGCGCGTAGCCAAACAGATCGTCCTTGAGCTAGATGGCGAGGATAGGGATAAAATTTACGCCGACGTCGCTAGAATGTGCGATGAAATTTTGGCAAACACCGTCATCGAAGACTACGAGATCGTGATATGAAGGTAGCGATCGTAAATTTCCCCGGCACGAATTGCGAGCGCGACAGCAAATACGCCTTTGATAAGCTCGGTTGTGAAACGCAGATAATCTGGCATAAAGAAACCGACATAAACGCCGATCTGATCGTGCTTCCTGGCGGCTTTAGCCACGGAGATTATCTGCGAACCGCGGCGATTGCTAAATTTAGTCCGGTGATGAAGGCGGTTCTTGCTCATGCTGCGCGCGGCGGCTATATCCTAGGCATCTGTAATGGCTTTCAGATGCTTTTGGAGCTAGGCTTGCTCGCAGGCGCGATGAATAAAAATATAAATTTAAGCTTTATCTCAAAATTTCACAATTTGCGCGTCGTTTCAAACGATAATAAATTTCTGCACTGTTGCGATAAGGGCGAAATTTTAAATATCCCGATTGCGCATGGCGAGGGCAACTACTATGCGCCTGCAGATACGCTAAAGTCGCTATACGACGAGGATTGCGTGCTGCTAAAATATTGCGACGAAAACGGCGCGGATCTAAATCCGAACGGCTCAGTGGACGCAATCGCCGGGATTTGCGATAAAAACAAAAAAATTTTCGGCCTGATGCCGCATCCTGAGCGCGCGATAGAGCCTATTTTGGGCGGCACGGATGGAGAGAAAATGCTAAAAGGCTTAATTTGCTAAAAAGAATTCTTACTATTTTAGGTGTCTGCACGCTCGCGTTTGCTGCGCCGGAGATTGAGATCGATTCGCTTGACGATCTAAGTAAATATGCACCGAAAAAAGCTGAGGATAAGCCGGACGAGCCGCAGACGCGCGATAATTCCAAGGTAATGCTGAAGTATAATAAAAAAGAGGTTATGTCGATGGATAATCTAAGCATCGACGATCTCAAAGCTTTGGCGCCTACTAACGAAGTCGATCTGGATGTATCTGATGATAAGGTCTATCAGGACATTAAGCCCAAAGAGCTTACGCTAAAAGCCAGTGGAATGCCTAGGAAGGTGTATTGTAATCAAATTTTTAAGATTGACTTCGCCGTGTATTTAGGGCAGAAAATCACCGTCAAGCCAAAGCTAGAGATCAGCCGCACCAATGGTATGAAGTGGCTTAATGCCGATAATCTTACGTGGATTGAGGGTGACGAGATGTTTGAGACGACGCTGTGGTTTGCAGCAAGCGATAAGAGCGATAAGATCAATGAGCTCGTTTTGACCTTGCAGCGCAACGGAGAATTTTTTGAGAAAAGCTCTATCAAACCTGATAATCCGGAATTTATGAAGCTTGACACGAAGCCTAATTTTTCGCATATCGTAGCCGACGAGCTGAAACTTAAAAACTACAAAACTACCAAATTTGACGACGCATCGAATTTACTCACGCTCGATCTTGGTATCCGAAACGGCGCAATCAGCGCTTTTAGCATCGATAATCCAGCCATTATCAAGCAGGGTGTGGACTCCGTGCGCGGCACATACGCGAGCCAGAGCGGATATTATTTCGCCGTCGTGGATAAAAATATCACAAATTTAGACTTCAGCTATTTTAATCTTAATACTAAAAAATTTGAAAATTTCGGACTTGAGCTTAATCCGCGCGCCGAGGATCTTAGCACGCAGATCGGGCTAAATCCGAAAGAGAGCAAGTTCGAAGCCTACAAGCAGATCGCGATCTACACGCTAGCTGCCGTGCTTTTGGTGATGTTTCTACTTAGCAAAAATATCACGCCGCTCATCTTTGCGGTGCTGATTTTGGCGGTAAATTTCTACGCACAAAGGCCTTACGGCACGGGCAGTATCGCGCAAAATTCCCCGGTTAGAATTTTGCCTATGCAAAGCTCCACCGTGTTTTACGTGACTAAAAATCCCGAAAAGGTTGAAATTTTGGGTACGAATAAGGAATTTTATAAAATCATGCTGGGCGGCAACAAGATCGGCTGGGTTAAAAAAGATGAGCTTAGCAAGGATTAGAGCGCTATTTTACGCGATTTGGTTTATTTTTACCGTCGTTTGCGTCGTAATCGCCATGGCGGTGAAAAACTCCTCTCATCGCCGCTTTCGCCGCATTTGGGGGCGCCTTCAACATTTCGGCGCCAGATACGATGTCGAAATCGTGGGCACTCCCGATCCGCGCGCGCAGCTACTCATCGCCAACCACCAAAGCATAATGGATATCGTCGTGCTCGAAGAAACCCATCCCGCCGATATCTGCTGGATCGCTAAAAAGGAGATCGCAGACATCCCTATCATCGGCAAAATCATCACGCTTCCGAAGATGATCCAGGTCGATCGCTCAAATCCGCGCGATCTGGTGCGGATCGTGCATGAAGTGCAGCAGCGCGTGAGCGAAGGGCGCGTCATCACGATGTTTCCCGAGGGCACCAGACATCGCGGCACGCAGCTTTTGCAATTCCAAAGCGGCGCCAAAGCGATCGTTAGCAAGCTCGGTCTGCGCGTCCAGCCCGTGGTGCTCATCGGCACGCAGCACATCGCAAACTCTCACGATTTCACCGTTCACAGCGGACACGTCAAAATCATCTACCTAGACCTGCTCGATACGAGCGATAAAGATTGGCTGCAGCACGCCAGAGACACGATGCAAGCCGTAATCGACGAAAACGAAACCGCCGAAGCATAGGCGGGATTCATAAATTTATCGATGAAATTCAAACGCGACTTTTGTTAATTCGCGCGATTTCTGTGCGCTAGCGCGTTTATTTGCGCTTTGATTTGCGGCGGTGGAGTTTTTATAAATTTCGTCCGTTTGCGTAGATGACAGAATTTATAAAATTTTATCTCGCGCAAGCCCGCGCGATTTTTGGCGGCCGCAAATGGAATTTAGCGGCGGATTGTGGAGTTTTCATACGCGGTATGTGCGCGGCGAACGGCTAAATTTTAAAATTTCATCTAAGCGGCAGGCGGCGAGTTATCGGCAAGAGATAGGCAAGAAAACAGCGCCTGTATAAAACGAAATTTTAAAATTTCACGCGGCGCGGCAAGATAGAGCTTAGCGTACATTTAGCCATTCGCTCGGCAAAGGGCTAAACGATTTGTCGTAAAAGCAAAGGCGGCGGCAACCCGCAAACGGTCTAAAATTTTAAATTTCTTAAGGAGGAGAGAGTGGCGTTTATTACAGAGGAAATTTCAAAAGAGGATGTCGAGAAATACGATTTGCTAAAACCGTGCAATGAGATATGTGAAAAGTATCATCAGAGCAAGCTTAGTTGCGCAAGTTTAAATTCAAGAGACTGGTGCATAGATCGAGAAAGAGGTATTTGGCTTTTTCCTGTGCGTAGTATCACTATCGGGGATCCGAGAGATATGGAATTTAGCGGTGAATATATATGGCTTTTGCATTATAGAGGCAAAGATATAGAGATCGATTTAAGAAATATACATAACGAAAATACTAGCACGAAAATTACGGACAATCCGTTTAAAATAATATATGAGTTAGAATCCATAAGAAGCGATATCGGGGATATACCAAAGCAAGAGATTGTGGATATTTTAAAAGAAATTTTAAATGAGTTTAAGGGGGGAGAGGTTATAACAAGCTCTATACCTAAAGAAAATATTCAAGTAACTTTTATATCAAAAATTTAAAGCAAAGTAAGAATACGAGCCACAGGGCAAAACAACAAATGCCGAATTAAAGAAATAGTAGATGATTAAACCGCCTGCGATTAAGAAAACTATTTGCTTTATGCCGATCATCAATATGCAGTCGATTTAAAATTTCACCGTCGTAATAGGATAAATTTTAAAACCCCGTCCGCTTAAATCAGCGTCGGCTTTAGCTTGCGCGCCGAAAAGTCGGGCCTCTCGCCGCGAGCTAGAGCGATGAGCTCATCCGTCGTAATTAGATAAAAGCCCGCGAGATCTCTACCGAAAAGCCTTTGGATTTCATCGCTTCTGCCGTCTAAAAAATCAAGCGCAAGCTTGGAATTTACTAGCAAAAAATCGCTTCCGCTATCAAACGCGTCAAATAAAATTTCGCCCCCCAGCCGCAGCGCGCACTCCCGCTCGCGCTCGTATATCTGCGCTCCAAGCGGCGCGCCTTCGCAGCCAAAGTGCACGATCTGCGCGCCCAGCCTGCTAGCCAGCTCCTCCGCAGCCTCGTCGTACCACACGGCGACGTTAAAGCCGCTAAAATCGTGCTTCGCGCCCGCTGCGTCAAATTCCGCCATGCTCTGCGCGCTTAAAATTTTATTGCTGCGCGCAGGCTCAAATTTTAAAATATCGCAAAACGCCCTGTATGCCGCGCGGTCGTCAAACTCCATCCCCACGGCGTCGCACTTCGTAAAATACGCCATCTGCGGCTCGATGATCTCCAAAATCCTCATACGCTCGCTCGGGTGCGTCTGCATCAGGCGGTGCGCGAAGATAAAGGCGCTGTTGCCCAAAAACTCCCGTGAGCATGCGGGGATTTTCGTCGAGTAAAAATAGGGCGCGAGGCTTTTGTAAAACTCGAAATCAGCAGCGTCCGCGATACGCTCAAAGGCTTTAAATTTATCCAAAAACGCTCGCGGCTCGCAGCGCAGATCTTTAATCGCCTCTTTTTCGCTAAGAGGCGCGATGATTAGTTCGCTTCCAAAGTGCGCTATCAGCGTATCTAGCGGCTCTTTTACGCTTACGGTGGTGCCGCTGATTTTTACAAATTCCACTCCCTGCGCGCTAAAATAGGGATCGTGCGCGCAGATGTCGTCAAGCAGTGCCGCAAGATCGGCAAAGGGCGCGCTTTCATAAACATAGGGCTTGAAGTAGCTTGCGACGTCGCAGTGCGGGTCGAAGCGAAAGAGCCTGATTTGAAGCATTTTTCATCCTTTTTTTATGGCGAATGATACTAGAATTTGCCTTAATAATGAGTTTTTTAGGCTCAATTTTATAAAATTGCGCCTTAGATTAACGCAAAGGCCGGCTATGAAAAATTTATACACCCTAAATCACGCGCCGATAAATGCGCATTTTAGTAAAAACTCAAGCGATTTCGTCGTGCGCGAAGTGCCGCTTTACGAGCCTAGCAATGAGGGCGAGCACTGCATTTTGCTGCTGCAAAAAAAGGGCATCAGCACGCACGAGGCGCTGCGGATTTTAAGCGAACGCACGGGCGCTAAGATGCGCGAGTTCGGCTACGCGGGGCTTAAGGACAAGCAGGGTCTTACGACGCAGCACGTTAGTATGCCCGCTAAATTTGAGCCCGCGCTGGGCGGATTTTCGCACGAAAGCCTTAAAATTTTAAGCGTGCAAAGGCACAAAAACAAGCTTAAAATCGGCCATCTTAAGGGCAACGACTTTTTCATCCGCCTAAAAAAGGTCCTGCCGCCCGACGCCGTCAAGCTCGCAGCCGCGCTAGATACGCTAGGGCGCGAGGGCTTTGCGAACTACTTCGGCTATCAGCGCTTCGGCAAGTTTGGCGACAACGCGGCGCAGGGCGAGGAGGTGCTGCGCGGACAGAGGCGGCTTAAAAACCCCAAAATGCGCGACTTTCTAATCAGCGCCTATCAGAGCGAGCTTTTCAATCGCTGGCTTAGCAAGCGGGTCGAAATTTCAAAATTTGCGGCGGAATTTAGCCTTGGAGAGTTTGCTAAAATTTACGGACTAAGCAAGGAGGAGGCGCGCGAGATCGCGGCTCAGCCGCAGTTTTTTAAGCTTTTAAGGGGCGAGATTTTAGGACACTTTCCACACGGCGCGTTTTTTAGCTGCGACGATCTTGGCGCGGAGTGTGAGAGGTTTGCAAGGCGAGAAATCACGAGCGCGGGACTAATCGTGGGGCGAGCGAAGCTGCGAGCTAGCGGGCTTGGAGGTAGATTTGAAGATGAAATTTTCGCGCCCTCGCGCGAGCTTGAGGCGCAGATGAACGGCTCGCGCAGGTTTGCGTGGAGCTTTATGGAGCGCGTGCAGCACGCCTATGATGCGCAAAATGCGCATTTTAGCTTCAGTTTTTACCTGCCGAAAGGCTCTTACGCGACGGTCGTTTTGGAAGAAATTTTGCACCGAGATATATTCGAGGGCATCGCGACAGACGAGGATTGAGCCGCATCGCGCGCTGTAGGGTAAGGACTCACGCGTCCCATGTCATGCCACGTCAAACCGCGCCGTAGAGTAGGGTTCGCACCACATTTACGCTACGGCGTAGCGCACCGCACCGCACCGCGCTGCAGAATAGGGCTCACGCCACGCCACGCCCCACGTCAAACCTCACCTCATCACGCTGCACGGAATTTTAGAGCTAGCTGCGTGGGTCTAAATTTGCGCGGTAGATAAAATTTTATAAAATTTCGTGAGATTTCATCACAGTAAGCGCGCCGCTTTGTCTAAGCCATAGAATTTAAAATTTTATTCGGCTCGGCCGTAGGTAAAATTTGATAAATTTCACCTTTTTATAGTTGCCCAAATTCATTTTCGCCAATAACCAGCAAAATATTATTAAGCTTAAAATCGCTTAAATCTTTTATCTACTATTGCCCGTTTACAATATTTTCAAAAAAATTATTCTCTTCCCAAAAGTAGCATTCTAACATTTTTAAAATTCCATTTTCCAAAAGAACCATTGCTCCTCCAATGTTTTCATCAGAAAGCGTTAAATTTACATTGCCGACAAAGCCGTTGTTTTTGCTTTTTTCTAATATTTTTTTACACTCGAAATGGCAATAATATCCGGCTGTCGAAACCTCTCTTTTTGTAATTTTTGAATTTTCAAACTGCTTATAAAGCGCATAATCGCCTAAATCATCACTTATTAGCTTAATAATTTCAGCTTCGATATTTGTAATATCTGTAAAATTATCGAGGGATAAACATCGTTCCGATTTTTGGTTTTCCATTTTTTATAACTCCACGTACAGTAATTTCATAGCCCTTAATATTAACTTTATAGCCATTAGTAAAATTATTTAGCAACTTACCATTTGCCATATCTCTTTCAAGTTCTTTAATTATAGCATTATAAGCTTGTTATTGATTATTTTTAAATTTATTTAAAAAATCATCTAATTTATGCTCTTTTTTTGTTAAAGATGTGATTTAATTTATTAGCTTCTTTATCGTCGTCATCCTCCGGCGGTAATGGTGCAGGGGCGGGAGTTTATACTTGCTCACGCCGTAAAATTCCACCCCTTAAATTCCGCGAGCCGTAAAATTTAAGCCAAAAAAGCTATAATTGCGCTCGGGTGTGGCGTGCGGTCGCTCCGCAAGGAGAGGAAAGTCCGAGCTGCGATAAGACAAGGTTGCGTCTAACGGACGCCGGGGGCAACCCTAGGGAAAGTACAACAGAAAGCAAACCGCCGCGCAAGCGGTAAGGGTGAAAGGGCGGGGTAAGAGCCCACCGCGCGCGTGGAGACACGGGCGGCAATGCAAACCCAACCTGCAGCAAGAACGGGTGGTTTCGTCTTATATTCGAACCGTTCGCTCGAACCGATTTGCAAAAATCGGTCTAGATAAATGACCGCTGTAACGGAACTCGGCTTATAACCACACCTATTTTTACGCCGAATTTATTTACTTGGAATAAGGAAAAAATTTTGAAAAGCTTAATTTTATGCGGCACGTTTTGCGCCATCGTTTTAGGGCTCGGAGGCTGCGCGAGTGCAGGTCCTGATAAGTCAATAATATTGCAGGGTGACGCCCATGATCGTGCCTGTGCGGAGGTTTATGGGCGCTACAAAGAGCTAGAGGCGAAGCTTTTGGCGGTCGAGGATAGATACGCAAACCCAAGCGTTGCAAACGATTATATACAGACTTACGACGAGTACGAGCGCACCATCGCCTACTACAACGAAAATTGCGCGACCGATAAATAGGCGGCGCAGACTGAGCGTGATTTGGTATAAGTGTGGTGCGGCGCAGCAGCGCAAAATGCTCAAAATTTTATAAAATCTCTAAAAACTATTGAAAATTTTATGCGAAACAAAAAGCATTTAAAATTTATTACGTACGCTTGGATCTAGTGATACGAGGTCGTGGCGTGAAGCATGGGCACGATGCCTATTCATGCCCGTATTTAGCTTGGTGCGCCAAGTTTTGGTAATCATATAACGGCGCCACATACTCGTGCCGCATTGGCTAAGGGGCGCGCGATTTATTAATCGAATCGGCGCTAAGCCTTGAAGTTGCGAAGTTGCGCTCAAAAATTCCGCCGTGCGGATTTGAATTAGTGACTTAAAGTGGCAAAGCAATACCCCAAAATTTAGCCGCGAGGCGGACGATGAACGATTTATTAATCGGATTGGTGTAAAGTCGCACTAAAAATTCCGTCGCGTGGATTTGGCTGTTATGTCCGTTTATGTGTCTGCCAAAGCCTCGCAGCCTCAATATAAATATATTTCATCGAGTGGATTTGAATTGGCGCCTAGGCGCTTGGATCGATCGTAAAATCAAGCCTTTAAAATTCTATTGCTCAGTTTTGACCTGCTGTGCGATTTTTGCGGCATATAAAGGCGGTAAAACGAGATCGTTAGGGTAGCTTTAAGGTACAGCGATTTTTTCGCTTGCGTATGCGGTTTTAAGGCGCTTGGTAATTTCAGTTTACTCGCAGAGTTTTAAGATGTACGGTTTTTTGAGACTATATCAGCGGGATTTTGGGTTTTTAGCGCGAAAGTATTTGGCGGATTTGCAGTGCTATGGCTCTGATTTTTGTCGAGAAATTTTAGAATTTTGCGATTTTGCAAGAGAATTTTGTGCGTTTTGGCGCTGTGTCAAACTTAAAATTTCATCTTGCCGCCGCGTAAGATTGCGCGCCTAATCTTTTTGTATTTTTAAATACGGCGTTCGTTTTGAGATTCGCGTCCGTTTTTGAAATTTTACTCCGAATAGACGCCGAATTCGCAAAATAAGCCGCCCGGTGATAATTTTAGAAAGCCGTGCAAGCCTGCAATGCAAAA
>ERZ772967.1780-NODE-1780-length-14427-cov-5.963679_pt1 | contig 14427 bp, 7 predicted proteins | sample MGYA00511677_ERZ772967 | MGnify/ENA primary metagenome ERZ772967 (study PRJEB29015, sample SAMEA2737931) | human oral metagenome | biome: human oral; feature: human-associated habitat; material: dental | place: China | collected 2146 ...
CCCACTTGCGTCTAAGGCAAAAGAGCGTGCGCTACGCGCTCCATTGTATATCAATATGGTGAGGCTATTGCATCGACGCTAAGGTCGTTGTCAGGATCGGGCATTCCGATCGGGTCATCCCGTGTATCGGGCATGCATGGATCGATGATAGGCGCTCGCATGGGCGTGGACGCCTTTGGGATCTCTACAGTCAGCCGGGTGACGCGACTCCCTCTACTGTCACATGACCGCCCATAGATTGCCCGACTCAACGCACGCGAAGAATGGCCGCCAGACTGACAGCGATGCCAATGGGGGCAGACCATATCGGATGACGTTGACTCTATCGGACGGACGACCTAAAATTGGAGGGCTGTGGACGGGCCTCGGTCATACGAGACAGTCCAGTGAGGACAGGCTTGACATCTTGCCGTCCAAGCTGAGCTGTACTAGCATCTGTTTTGCTGCCAACGAAGGAGGATGAAGTGTTTGCTAATCCCGGTGCTAGGGGTAATGATCTTATCAGCGTGACATACATGCCGCATCTCAGCTATGCCAGGCGCAACAAGACCGTCTCCGCCTTTGGTGGCGAGCACCAGCTTGTGGAGGCCGTGAAAAGGTCCAGTAAGCACCCGCAGATTGGAGCGCCCCTTGCTGGGGAGCGCCTCTATCTCGTTCCGATCGACTTCCTGTTTCGCATCCCGTATGTTTCCCCAGAGGAGCACGTGGTGTCTGGGTCCCAAGAGCAGCATGAGAGCCGAGAGCAACAAGAACAACGCGAGCTTGAGCGGAAAGAGCGACGTAAGGTACTGCAGCACTGGAACAGCATCATCATCTACCCAAAGAAGCGTGTTCCCAAGGCAGACAGCGAAGAGCGCGCCCCCAAGGGCCATCCGGCATGGTGGAGGAGCGGAATGCCGCTGCACCCAATGCGCTCTAGGTTCGTCTGGCCTGTCGATGTGGCGATGACACACGACAAGGAGCAGAGCTTTCTCGTCTTTCCCTTTGAGCCTGACGCCGAGCGATTCCGTCCGCTCTCGGAACTGATGGCAAACCCTGATGATGACCAGTCACTCCTTAAGCTTGGGAGGGAGGCCGCCGATCAGCGCGACTCCCGCATCGCGTTGGCGCGATCGTTGGTGAAGGCTTGGGGGCAGCTTCGCGCCTGTGGCTATGGCTACGGCTGCTACGACAGCTCGAACATCTTCTATGACCTAAAGACGAATGAGGTGAGGCTCGGCTTCAGCATGGCGACGCTCTATCTGACAGACGGGAACGATGAGCCGGTGTCGCAGATTATCCTAGGTAAGGATGCGAAGGCGAGCCACATGCTCGACTACATCGAGCCTTCCTCCAGAGAGTTGATCAGGGAGGCAATCGATCAGGGAAAGCAGCCTTGTGCGGTCCTTTCCCAGGCAGATAGCTTCGTCATGTGGGCTATGGCATTTCGCCTAATGGTGGGCAGGCCGCCCTTCTATGGGAAGAGCGCCCCATCTGAGTCGAGCGTGAGCGGTGAGGATCAGGGCAAGAACATCGATCGGTCTCAGGGGGATGCGCTTCCCGTCGTTAGTTCACCCGATGGCTCGGTCCGGTCGGGTGGAGACGACGATCTCTCGAGCGAGAAGGTGTTCAGGGAGAACTGGAAAGCAGTGCCCAAAGACATGCGTGATGAGATGAGGAACCTCTTTGGCAGTGGTGACTCGCTTGTCAGGGAAAACGGTGGATCTGATCTCCTCTCGCGGGTCCGCCTGGTGGCTGCGGCTCGCCTGCCAAGGAGGGCGAGAGGCTCGAAAGTCCGTCCGAGGAGTGGGTCTCCCACTGGGGGCGACTCGCTCGTCGGGGCAGGCGACGGGTCCGGTCTTTCCTCTGCGATAAAGCTTCCCTTGAGGACGGATCGCCTGGTAGCGGCGACTCACTTGCCAAGGCGGGCGAGGAGATTGGAAATCCATTCGAGGAGCAGTCTCCACCTGAGAGTACGGTCACTTTTGTCCATAGCATAGAACAAATACCCCGGAAGTAGGGTTAAAAAATCGTGGCGGAGACGCGGGGTTCCGTCATACCGACGGTGGTCTAACAGAGAATCAGATGGACATTATAGTGTTAATGCTAGGTGATTGTAGAGTATAGGAGGTGCATTCAATGCCAATAATCAACTACACAGAGACATCTTCCGATAGTTACTCATATGCATATTCTGATAGAGATAGGGATCCGATAGTCCACTTAGACAAGGACCTTCCAAGAGAAGAAGACAAAGACCTTTCAGGAGAAAAATATCATATCTATCTGAGCTCCTCATGGGCAGATTCTAATGATCCTGATGTATTTGACTGGTCGAGTGATTATAATGGTGCCAGTACCAGGAGGTGGAAATCCTTTTCATGGGTAGATTCTGATGAATTTAGCAGGCCATCAGCTCGTCGTTATGCATCCTTTTCAGGGGCAGATGCTGATGAGTGGGAATCTTTCTATCCTTATTGGATCCTAAAGCAAGGACTAGATGAATATCCTTCCTTTTCATACACGCTGCACTCAGTGCCTAGAACTGGTCATATCCACAGTTTAGGAGCAAGTAAAGAGTTGTATAGCACAATCCAAGCAGAGATGTCTAAGGCAAGTGTTGTTCTGATTTGGGCAGGGTATCTAATGCATAGTATGAAGATTGATAAGGAACTTGCGATGGAACTTGAGATAGCTCGCACTGAGTTTCCGACCCCAATGCCAATTATTATGGCTGATCCTGGAAATGAGCAAGATATGCCCAGTGTACTCAGAGAATCAGCCGATAGAATTGTTGATTGGGACATTTCCTCTATTGTAAAGGTAATCAAGGTATTGGTTGATAACTCCGACTCCCCCGAGTCTCATTTCGACTACGGAATTATGACTGGAGTTTAGCGCTTGTTAACGGTAACCGAAATCAACTACAAGGGGACGACAGTGAGAATCTTGGACCAAGATTTGCACGGTTTCTGAACCTGCTGCGGGCAGAGGGGCGCAGTCTAGGATCCTCGCCGCAGTCCCTTCTGGCTATAATCGCTTAACGCTAACAGTATGGACATTTCTCTTGTCCTGCTGCAAACAGATGGTCTTGATGAATTTAGATTATACTTGTATAATTAAAAAAGTTTTAAGTGGTTTGATTAGTATTGCGGCATCATTGAGTGGAGGAACATATGGCATTTATTGGCATAGACCTTGGAACCACATTTTCTGAGGCAGCTATCGCAATGAAGGAAGATCAACAAATCAAGACGCAAATCTGTCATGGCGTAATAAGTCATTCAGAATGCATATCGTCCTCCGTATGTTTTCCAAGAGATGATGCTGGGAATAAAGCTCCACTGGTTGGAGATATGATTGACGGGAATTACCTTGACCCCAAGGGTGCGCCTGGCGACACTATGGTTAAGGAAATTAAGCGCCTAATGGGTAGGAGAAAGAGCGCGATCACAACGCCAAGTGGCAAAATGTTGGAGCCAGAAGCAATATCAGCGCTCATCCTTAAGTATGTCAAGCACTGCGCAGAGACTGACTTTGGAGAGGACGTAACCGATGCAGTCATCACAGTACCCGCCTACTTCGGTGATAAAGAGCGCACTGCTACAAAGCAGGCAGGTAGGATTGCCGGTCTCAATGTGCGAGCGCTCCTCAATGAGCCTACCGCTGCTGCCCTTGCTTTTGGCGTCCATAAGAAGTTGAGAGGACGTATCCTTGTGTACGACCTTGGAGGTGGTACCTTTGACGTTACTCTCATGGACTGCCTTGATAACAACTTTACAATAATTGGGACATCCGGTGACAAAATGCTTGGTGGCCATGAATTTACTCAAGAGATTTATGATTTTCTTCTGTCGGATATGAAGGATAAGTATGATTACGTTCCAAACAACACAGAGCTAAGGAGATATGAGAGTGATTGGTGGGGTGGCTGTGAGCTGGCAAAGCGTAAGCTTAGCGTTCGGGCAACTGCTACCATTACATATGTTATAGATGGGTCGCCTTGTGTGACCACCATTACGCGGGCGCAGTTTAATAAGATGACTGCCCCGTTGCTCCGAAAAACGCAAGTTCGTATCGAAAAGCTTCTTAAGGACACGAACAAGCTTCTTAAGGACACGAAGAAGACATGGGAAAGTACTGATGAAATAACATGGGAAAGTATTGATGAAATAATAATGGTGGGTGGATCGACGTACATGGCAATGATTCCAGAAATGCTGGAGAGAATCTCTGGCGGTAAGAAACCCATACGCAATGAACCACAACTTGATGTGGTTAAGGGTGCCGCTATCTACGCGCGTCAACTCGAGTTTGGTGACAAGGCTATGAGAGACACAGAAGGCACGTCATCTCTCATTACGCTCGCTGACGTCACATCAAAGTCACTGGGCGCGAGAGTCTATGAACACGATACCGATATATTAACTAATAGTATAATAATTAAGAAAAATACCCCCATACCTACAGAGAAGTCAGATATCTTTGAGGTACGCAATGATGGGCAAACAAGTTCGCTAGTAACCGTTCTGGAGGGAGAGTCTTCAGATCCAAAACGGTGTACTCTCATTGGACAGGGGACGATAAATCGTCCACCATATAAGAAAGGTCACGAACTCGAATATGTATACCGCTACGATGTCGATCAGTTGATTCACGTTGAGGTGTTCGACTATGGGCCGGGATACAGGGGAGAGAAACTCGGTGAGTTCGATATTAAGCGTAATGAGAATTTGAGTGAGCAAGAGGTTCAAGAGCTTGTTCAATGGGCCTCGGGCATTAATTTTGGATGATTGGCATTTTTGTAGACCTCCTACTAGGGGGAAGTTCTGAATCTAAGTGAGACTGTAGGGACCCTGTTAGGAGTATCGTATGACGGCGTATGGCGGGGTAAACGGGGGCTTCTACGAGCTGCTGGGGGTGGGCGCGTACGCCGACGCGGCAGCGGTCCGCGAGGCCGGCAACAAGAAGGTGGCCGAGTGGAGTGACGGGGCGAACGACGCCGGCGACCCCGACGTGGGGGACCGCTGCCGTGCGATGGCCACGCGCGGCGCCCTGGCGATGGGTGTGCTCCAGGACCCCGAGGCGCGGAAGCGCTACGACGCGTGGCTCGACGAGTCCGGGGCGCGCGTGGCGCGCTGCGTGGAGCTCCTGTCCGAGGGCAGGTGGGGGGAGGCGGCCTCCGAGATGGACGGGGTCATCCTCCCACCGGACGGCGACAAGAGGTGGGCGGGCGCGGACCAGCTGACGCTCGCGGCGGAGGCCTACTACAGGTCGGGGCAGGACGACAGGCTGGGTGAGGCGCTGTCCGCCGCAGACCGGGTCAGCCCCCACGATCCCGCCGTCCTGGAGCTGAGGGGGGACTCCCTCCTCAGGGGGGCTCTCCGGGACGCGTGCGATCTCCTCTCGTCCCCCGAGGCGGGCGGCACCGAGTCCCTGCGTGAGGGGCTCGAGCGCGTGGCCGAGGCCCGCGGGTGCTACGAGGAGATGCGGGCGGCCGCCCCCTCGGGGGACGAGGCGGCCTCGGTGGCGGGTGGCAAGCTTGCGGCCTGCGCCGCCTACGAGTCGTTCGTCGACGGGTACCTGGGGGCCTCCGGCGGTGCGGCGGGCCTGGGCCCGCTTGAGGACGCCGTCCGGCACCTCCCCTCCGGCGCCCCGGGGGACCTCCCGGCCAGGGAGGGGCTCGCCGGCCTCCCCCCGCGCCTCGAGGCCGCGGGGGACTTCTACGGCCTCTGCCATGACGCGTGCGCCGCGCTCAAACTAAGTAGCGCAAGGCAGCAGGCACAACAACATATTAGTCGCTTTAGATTGCTCTTTATTATCGAGAGCATTGCTTTTTGTCTTATATTGCTTGTGGTTATATCTATCGTTACGCATGTGATACGGAATATTTTCTCCGTTCCTTTGGCCATGTTCCTTGCACCAGCAGCCAATGGTTTGATAGTCCTCGGAGTTTCATGGTGTTATTTCCGACTAATCAACTGGCAGGAAGCAGAGGTTTGCAAAGGAGCATGTAATTCAAAGTTAGGAAGCGAAGAGTCTTGCGATAGTACTGGTCGCGTACGTAAGAATATATGGGATAATATAAGGATACAAAGTATTTTTACCTCAGAGAATGTAAGCCTCTTCTCTAAAATTGGTGTATTTCTTTTTTGTGTTATGGCTCTTATTGGGACACTTCTTATTAGATAAAGATGTGGTTCTGTAATTATGATTATTTAACGCAATCGATTACAATACAGAAGACGTTTATATGGGATGCGGAAACTATGTCGATTTATGAGGACGGTAGCTGGGTTCTTGAAGAAATAAGTGTACTCAAGAAATCTAATGCGAGAGTTGAATGTAAACTTAACGATATTATAGAATCACTTCGCGGGATACGTTTAACATTAAAGAGTCTAGTTAATGAGAGACTAGAGAAATATGAAGATCAGCAAAAAGACCTATATTTACGGCTACTGACGGTAATCGATCATGCTGAGCAATCAGAGAATCCAGATGTACGACACTATGGTGACGAGGTGTATGATGCGCTACATGATAAAGTTGGTTTGAAGAGGATTGAGCATCAACGAGGCAAGTGCTTTGATCGAGGCCTCCAATGTATTGTCGATACGCAATATAAAAGTGGAGCAAATAAAGACGAGGTGCTTGAGGTTACCCGGGATGGGTATATGCTAGGAGAACGTTTATTTCGTCCGCAGGAGGTTATTATAGCCGAAGACTCTTCTGAGTCCTTAAGCGATGCTGTAACTCTGAAGTCGACGGAGAGAACTCATCCTGAGCTTGATAAAAAGCTTCCTACCATAGAACAAGGACAAGGTATACAGCAAGTTACGCGAGGGGAACGGCCTTCACGTACTAATAAGCGTGATTCGTATTGTATTTCTCAACGAGAGTTGTGTAATAATGAGGGATACGCTTCTATTACGCAAATGCGTAATAATGTTTCTGCGCAGACCGACTTTAAAGAAATTGTACGATTAAGCGAAGTCTCAGATACTCCCCATAAAAATATAAGGTTGCAAGGACAAAAGTTATACAACAAGAGGTCTATACGTAAAGAGAAAAATGGATTTTTATCACAGCTTTCTATCCTTTGGGCATGGCTAAGAGAAGGGTTCTCCTCTACTTTTGGGGGCTTGGTTTTGAGGACGAGGGCGAAGCGCAGAAATTCTGACTCTGATCGTCAAAATTCTGACTCTGATCGTCAATAAGCTATAGACTATCCTATTTAACTGCGGAGACGAACTCCATTCAGAGTCTTTTCTGTGTGGTATCTCGGACCTTTCTGCCTTCGAGAATAGTGTCTTGATCTCATGGCAGCTCTATAGACAGTGAACTCCACGAGCCTATTCGTTTGGAGTGCTTGTGGGGGGTGTGGCGGTTTCCTTCGCTTCTGGATATGTCACATCATGTTATGTGTGACAGTGGGCCACGCAATAAGATGTCGCACGATTTGACAGCAGGCATTGTGACATCATGGCTGTAGACATCTGTGAATGGGGACCGTACCTTGCTCTGCGGAGTTCTTGAATCGGAGCGGGGAGTTGCGGTTAAGCACCGAAGACTGTTTAATATAGGCGATGCTGGGAAAAAGCAGTACGTATGTAGCACTTGGTGGCGAAAGGCCAGGTGGATAAATCCGAATATCAGGGAAGGGGGCAAGTTGGACGACTTCCAAAAGATATCCTCGCATCAGGATGGGACGCATAAGCATGGTGCGCACCAAGATGATACAAAGACGGCGGTAGATATGAATCAACCCAGTACATTCGATGTCAGTGCAGGGTCCTCAGAGGAAGATGATCGCTTTGATCTGAGTTTTCGTTCTAAGGTAGTCTGTTTATGAGCTTGTTTTCTCGAAATCGGGAGTTTCGCGAGAGGATGCAGCAGGTCAAAGAGGAATGCAAGCGTTCTGAGGGAATGTCGAAAGACGACTTGGGTTCCATGACGGAGCGTCTCCGCAGGCGCTATAGGCGGGGCGAGACCCTTGACGAGCTGCTCCGTGAGGCCTTTGCTGCCGTGTGGGAGGTCTCGAGGCGTGTTATGGGGGTGCGCAACTTTGATGAACAGGTAATAGGCGGCATTGCTCTACACAAGGGTATGATTGCTGAGATGAGGGGCAGTGAGGGTAAGGCGCTTTCAATAACATTCGCAGCGTACCTTAATGCCATTCCAGGTGCGGGCATCCATATCATCACTGCAAGCGATCATCTTGCGGAGCGTTATTACAAGCGAATGCGAGAGACCTACGAGTCTCTGGGTATGAGTGTCGGGCTCCTGCAGAATGACATGGATTCTGGTGCGAGGAAGAAGGCTTATCTCGCGGATGTCACCTGTGGCTCTAGCGTCGAGTTTGGTCTCGACTGCCTGCGTGACCAGAACAAGACTGTTAGCGAGTTCCTGCAGCGCGGACAGGCTTTTGCGATTGTTGACCAGGCGGACTCGGTTCTCGCCAACGAGGTGAGAAAGCCACTCATTATCTCAAGCAAGGGCGATATGTTCACGCGTAGCAGCGGTAAGGCCGGCATAGTGGATGGTTCCGTGAGCCATGCTGATGGAGACACTTCTATTACGAGGGAGGATCAAGTACTCCCTACGATCGCCTTGCAGAAGTACCTTCGCCATTATGAGAGGCTCTCAGGCGTAATGGACATGACTATGGGTATGGAAAAGGAGCTGAGAAAGACCTACAACCTATCCGTTAAGGTGGTCTCGGTCCATAGGCCTACCTCTCCTCACCCTAGCCTACTTGCACGCCTACTCTCCCCAGGCGCCGATCGGCTGTTAAGGGAGTTCGAAGGGCTCGCGGAGGAGGTCAATGCCCTCTCGGAGCGCTTCGAAGCCATGTCGGAGGAGGAACTGCACGGCATAACCTCGTACTTCAGGGAGCGTTATAAGCGGGGCGAGACTCTCGACGAGCTGCTCCCCGAGGCCTTCGCCGCCGTGAGGGAGGCCTCGAGCCGGGTGTTGGGGATGCGTCACTTTGATGAGCAGGTCATGGGCGGCATCGCCCTACACAGGGGCATGATCGCCGAGATGAAGACCGGTGAGGGCAAGACGCTCGTCGCCCCGCTCGCGGCGTATCTCAATGCCATCCCGGCCAAGGGGGTCCACGTCGTTACCGTGAACGATTACCTTGCCATGCGCGACGGCAAGTGGATGGGTGGGATTTACGAGCGCTTGGGCATGAGCGTGGGCTGCCTGCAGAACGGCATGAGACTCGACCTTAAGGGGTTGGCCTATGACGCCGATATCACCTACGGTACCAATAGCGAGTTCGGCTTCGACTACCTGCGCGACAACATGGTTACGCAGGCAGGGCAGCGCGTGCAGCGCGGCCATGCCTTTGCGATCGTGGACGAGGTGGACTCCATTCTCATCGACGAGGCAAGGACGCCGCTCATCATCTCGGGTGCCGGTACGAAGTCCGCAAGCACGTACAAGGACTTCGCGCGGGCGGTCCGTGGACTTACACGCGACGTTGACTTCGAGATGGACGAGGCCAAGCGCACCATCGCGGCAACTGAGGAGGGCCTGCGCAAGATAGAGCGGAGGTTGGGCATCGACGACCTGTACTCGGACCCCTCCGGCCAGATGGTCAACCACCTCCAGCAGGCGCTCAGGGCTCAGTACCTGTTCCATCGCGACCAGCAATACATGGTCGTGGGCGGCGAGGTCAAGATAGTCGACGAGTTCACGGGTCGTGCCATGGAGGGGAGGCGCTACTCGGAGGGCCTCCACCAGGCCATCGAGGCCAAGGAGGGCGTGTTCGTCAAGGAGGAGAACCAGACCCTCGCCACCATCACCCTGCAGAACTACTTTCGCCTCTATGACAAGCTCTCGGGCATGACGGGTACGGCCGTGACCGAGGACAGCGAGTTCAGGGAGATTTATAAACTGCCCGTACAGGCGATCCCGACCCACGAGCCCATGATCCGGAGTGACCACGATGACCTCATTTACCAAAGCATAGACGCGAAGTTCGCCGCCGTCGCCGAGGACATCGTCAAGCGCCACGGGAGGGGCCAGCCGGTGCTCGTAGGCACCGTCTCGATTGAGAGCTCCGAGCGGCTCTCGCGTACCCTCGGCAGGCGCGGCATCCCGCACGAGGTCCTGAACGCTAAGTTCCACGAGCGCGAGGCCCAGATCGTCGCCCAGGCCGGCCGCGAGGGCTCCGTCACGATAGCGACAAACATGGCCGGTCGCGGCACGGACATCATCCTCGGCGGTAACCCCGACGAGCTCGCGCTCGACATGATGCGCAACAAAGGCTACCTCGGGCCTGACGGGGAGTGGGTAAAGCAACCGGGCAAGGGGGAGTGGGAGAAGACTCGCAAGGCTGCCAGGGAGACCTGCGAGGCCGAGAGGGAGCACGTCCTCGAGGCCGGTGGCCTCTGCGTGATGGGCACCGAGCGCCACGAGAGCCGACGCATCGACAACCAGCTGCGCGGACGCTCCGGCCGCCAGGGAGACCCGGGCGAGACGCAGTTCTACCTCTCGCTCGAGGATGACCTCATGCGCCTCTTCGGCGGTGAGCGCATGGACAGGATCGCTGCCATGATGGTGCGTTACGACATGCCTGCCGACACGCCCATCCAGTCTAGGCTGGTCAGCAGGGCCGTCGAGAGCGCTCAGCGCAAGGTCGAGGAGATAAACTTCGCTATGCGCAAGCAGGTGCTCGAGTACGATGACGTGATGAACGAGCAGCGACGGGTTATCTACGAGGAGCGCGATAAGATCTTGGACGGCAAGGACATTGTAGGTCACATCAACGATGTGACCTACAATACCGTGCGACGCAAGGTGGAGGAGTTTTGCCCCGAGGGACAGGATCCTGAGGACTGGGACCTCATGGGCCTGCGCAAGTGGGTAGAGGGGCTCACCGGTCGCAAGGACATGCCCGAGTTCGGGAGTGACCAGGGTCGTGCTGAGGAACAAGGTTATGATGAGGGTATCTCCTCAGAGGTGGTGGACGCTCAGGAGGAGCGGAAGTCGGGTCTCTCTGAAGAGCATGGGGATGGTCCGGCAGATGACCCTGTAGCTTCCATATCCAGCCCCGACGAGGGCGCTGGGTCGCAACCTTTAGGAAGTGGGAAGGGCGATGGGAAGTTTGACTCTTCCGGCGATGTGGAGGCCCATGACAAAAACGACGGAGAGGAGTCAGATGGGTCGGAGCCAGCCGTCGTAGCTCCAGACGAAGGTGATCGACCCGTCCAGGACGGTAAAAAGTCGCCTGGCACTTCGCCCGACGCAAGGGATGAGGATGAGTTGCACGGTCCCTCTAGGGGTCCACTTGCGTGGTTACTCGCCTGGTTCCGGGGTCTTGGTTCACGTAAGAAGGGAGGACAGCCGGAAGACGACAAGCGCCCAGATGTCGGGAAGCGCGTCGAGTCTGCTTTGGAGGAGTCGGAAAGCACGCCGGGGGATTCGAATAAAGCTGAAGACGACGTGGATGGCGGCTCCGGAGTATCCGTGAGTGGCTCAGACGAGGATGGGAGGACGCAATCCTCAAGGACTGGCAAGGATGAGGAAAACAGAGGCCCCAACTCTTCTAGTGAGGGCGACGGGAAAGAGAGTCCCTCAGAGGATGGAACGAATGAGCACTCCTTGTCTCAGGATGCTGGTGATGGGTCTGCACATGATGACGCCAAGGCATCATGCAGCCATGGCGATGTAGAGAAGTCACAGGATGCCAAGAGTCAGGATGTTAAGGAATGTGTCGAGTCTGCTTCGGGGGGGTCAGAAAGTACGTCGAAGGACCAAGACGAGCCTGGTGACAAGGATGATGAGATTTCCGTCAACGGTAAATCCTCAGTTGCGGCGAAGGATAGTGCAGAGGCTATAGGTATGACGAATGGGGGTAGTGGGGCATCCCGTAGTCAATCTATAAGAGTAGTTCCTAGCGACGATGAGAGTCATGATTTGTTCGATATCGACGACCTCGATCAGATTGATGTTATTGACCACGTGGATCGCTTCGTCAGCGGTTGCTATTCGGAGAAGTCCGACCTGCTCCCCGACGGCGTGATGCAGGCCCTCTCTGCCCAGGTCATGCTGCGCGTTATCGATACGCGGTGGATGTCCTACCTGCAGGAGATGGACTACCTGAGGGAGGGCATCGGGCTCAGGGGCTTTGGTCAGCGCGACCCCCTTGTCGAGTACAAGGCCGAGGCCTACGCCGCCTTTACCGAGCTTGTCAACACCATGTACGAGGACTTCCTGCGCACCATTCTGAGGATCGAGCTTGCCCCCGCCGGCCAAGCCCGAGCGCTCAAGTCCGAGGGCGACGACGCCCTGCGCGGGGCGAGGTACTCCGGCCCTGCCGAGGTCGACGGTGACCAGGGGAGTAACAGGATGTCTACCCGCCTTGCCCCAAAGGGGGCAGGTACTACCGTGCGGGCGCAGACCCCAGACCTCGCTCCAAGTAACCCAAGTAAGCCTGCCACCTACCGCAAGGCCGACAGTTCCGATCCCTACGTAAACGTCAAGCGCAACGATCCCTGCCCCTGTGGGAGTGGCAAGAAGTTCAAGAACTGTCACGGCAAAAACCGTGGTAGTGGGGCACGATAGATGGCGGAGATCACGCAGGCGGGCATAGACGCCCTCAAGGAGCAGCTCGGCAATCGAGGGGCCACAATGCCATCGTCATGTGGTAGGACGTGGTATTGTTGGTTGGCGTACGTCTCCCAGGGAGGGGCCCCGCGGGTATCATCCTCAGGACCCCTTCCCCAGTCCTCCCTCTACGATCTGCGCATCCAGTATCTGGGCGGTACAGGCTAATTGCCTCAACTCCTGATGCCACTGTTGGCTGCTTTGGCTTAAAATCAATATAAGTAGCATGGGATAGCCCGCACGAGTCATTGGAGAACCGCATGTTTAATCCTCCCAACAAAATGCAGGCAAATTCGTTATTCCAAGAAGAGGTCCAAGAGGTCAACAGGCTCTCGGAGCGCTTCGAGGTCATGTCGGACGAGCATCTTGCCGACATGACCGTCTGGCTCAGGAGACGCCACGAGCGGGGCGAGACTCTCGACAAGCTGCTCCCCGAGGCCTTCGCCACCGTGAGGGAGGCGTCTAGCCGGGTGTTGGGGATGCGCCACTTCGACGAGCAGATCATGGGTGGCGTCGCCCTGCACAAGGGCAAGGTCGCCGAGATGAGGGGAGGCGAGGGGAAGACCCTACTCGTTGCCCCGCTCGCGGCGTATCTTAGCGCTATCGCCGGCAAAGGCGTTCATGTCGTCACCGTGAGCGACTACCTCGCAAAGCGAGACGGAGGGCGGGTGGGCAGGGGCTACGGCTCTCTGGGCATGAGCGTGGGCTGCCTGCAGGGAGGTATGGACCCCGCTAAGAGGCGCGAGGCTTACAAGGCTGACGTCACCTACGGCTCCTACAGCGAGTTCGGCTTCGACTATCTGCGCGATAATATGGTCATGCGGTCGGAGGAGCGCGTGCAGCGCGGTCACGCCTTCGCGATCGTGGACGATGCGGACTATATCCTCATCGACGAGGCGAGGACACCCCTCGCTATCTCGGGTTCCGGTGTAAGCTCTGCCAGCACATACCAGGACTTCGCGCGGGCGGTCCGTGGACTTACCCTTGACGTCGACTTCGAGATGGATGAGGCCAAGTACACCATCGTGGAAACCGATGAGGGCCTGCGCAAGATAGAGCGGAGGCTGGGTATCGACGATCTGTATTCGGATCCCTCGGGCCAGCTGGCCAACCACCTCCGACAGGCGCTCAGGGCTCAGTACCTGTTCCACCGCGACCGGCAGTACATGGTCGTGGGTGGCGAGGTCAAGATAGTCGACGAGTCTACGGGTCGCGTCATGGAGGGAAGGCGCCACTCGGAGGGCCTCCACCAAGCTATCGAGGCCAAGGAGGGTGTGTGCGTTAGGGAGGAGAACCAGACCCTCGCCACCATCGCCCTGCAGAACTACTTCCGCCTCTACGAGAGGCTCTCGGGCGTGACGGGCGCTGCCACGGATGTGGGAGCAGAGCTCAAAACGACCTACGATACTGCGGTCGTCACCATCCCGACCCACGAGCCCGTGATGCGCATGGACCACCCCGACCTCGTCTACCAGGGCGTGGACGCGAAGCTCGCCGCCGTCGCCGACGACATCGTCGAGCGCCACGCCAAGGGCCAGCCCGTGCTCGTGGGCACCGCCTCGATCGGTAGCTCCGAGCGGCTCTCGCGCACCCTCGGCAGGCGCGGCGTCCCGCACGAGGTCCTGAGCGCTAAGTTCCACGAGCGCGAGGCCCATATCGTCGCTCAGGCCGGCCGCGAGGGCGTCGTCACGATAGCGACAAGCATGGCCGGCCGCGGCACGGACATCATCCTCGGCGGTAACCCCGACGAGCTTGCGCTCGACATGATGCGCGAGAGGGGCTACTTTCGTCCTGCCAAGGAGGGGGAGGAGCCCGGAGAGCCGAGCG
>ERZ772967.1782-NODE-1782-length-14420-cov-2.840585_pt1 | contig 14420 bp, 12 predicted proteins | sample MGYA00511677_ERZ772967 | MGnify/ENA primary metagenome ERZ772967 (study PRJEB29015, sample SAMEA2737931) | human oral metagenome | biome: human oral; feature: human-associated habitat; material: dental | place: China | collected 2146 ...
GGGGCGTTTTATCTTGAGCCGAATTTAAGATAAAAAAACCCCTATTTTTACATAGGGGTGAAAAGGAATTTATGAATAAAATCTCTAAAGTTTAGCTTTATCGAAGGAATCTTCAATAAAACGAGGCCATTATACTTACAGGAATTTACAAACGCAAGCATTATTTTAATTTTTTTCTATTTTTTTACTTTTTTTATTTTCACCAGTTCCACCAGTACGTCCACCGCTTTTTGCATGCCTTCCAACGAGATTAATTCATGTTTGCTGTGGAAATTATAACCGCCGGTAAACAAATTTGGACAAACCAATCCTTTTTCTGTCAGAAAGGCGCCATCCGTGCCGCCGCGAATCACTTTATGTTTTGGCATAACGCCACAATTTTGCATTGCCCGTTCGGCCATTTCAATCGCCTGCGGCACGGTTTTGACTTTGTCATACATATTTTTATAACCCTCTTTTAGCATTAACTCAACGGGCCGTTTTAATCTTTTCTCCTGATTAAACTTTTCTACTAATGCGGCAAAATAGTTTTTACGCTCTTCAAATTTTGCCGCGTCAAAATCGCGAACCAAATAATGCAATTCGACTTTTTCTATGTCACCCGTAAAACTATCCAAATGAAAAAAACCCTCTCTGCCCGCTGTTTTTTCCGGAACCTCCTCTTTTGGCAAACTTTGCTGAAATTCGCAAGCCAACGTCAACGCATTCACCATTTTGTCTTTTGCATAACCGGGATGAATGGCACGTCCGTGAATCGTTACTTTGGCTTCGGCGGCGTTAAAATTCTCATATTCCAACTCGCCTTCTTCGCCGCCATCAATGGTATAAGCCCAATCACATTGAAATTGTTCAATTGGAAAATAATGTATCCCCAAGCCAATTTCTTCATCGGGCGTAAAGGCGACGCGAATATGACAATGCGGCAATGCCTTCGCCTGCAAAACCTCAAGTGAGGTCATTATTTCGGCGATTCCCGCCTTGTTATCCGCGCCCAATAAGGTTGTGCCGTCGGTCACAATTAATGTTTTACCGATCAATTGATGCAAAAACGGATAATAGGCTGGGCTGATGAATTCGTCTCCACGCCCGAGGGCAATATCGCCGCCACGATAATGCTCGATCACTTCCGGTTGCACATTTTTGCCGCTACATTGGGGCGAGGTATCAAGGTGGGCGATAAGCCCTATCGTATGCGTTAAATCGGGATGATTGGCGGGCAATAACGCTGTTACCACAGCATGCTTGCTCACATTAACCTCTCTTAATCCGAGTTCGATAAGTTCGTGCTGTAATTGTAAGGCCAATTTCATTTGGCCATTCGAGCTTGGCGAATGTTTTGCCGAGGGCTTTGATTGCGTATCAAAAGAAACATAATGTAAAAATCGTTGTAATAAGTTGTTGTGATATTGTTGCATATTCATTATTTTCTCCTTATATCGCTTTAAGTCTAACGGCAAAACCGTCTTGAATTCTTGATATATAACAAGAACTTGACAATTAATTTGATCAATTTGCCTAAAGTGCGGTCATTTTTGCCGATTTTTTAATGAATTTTCGGCCTAGGCGAAATTTAGCCCTTTTCATCATGTCTAATTCACTATATTATAGGGATTCTTTTATATCTGCATCGCGCCTGTCACAATTCGTTTACAGGCAAATTTCTACTCAGTACCCATGTTGGTGAAATTTAGGGAGAAAACCAAAGCTAGTGGAAAATCCGGTTCAAAACAAGCCAATTATTGAGCTTCGTTCAATCAAAAAATCCTACGGTTCCAATACCATTATTAACGATTTTAATTTAACCATTAATAATGGTGAATTTGTCACCATTCTTGGCCCATCCGGTTGTGGTAAAACCACCGTGTTGCGTTTATTGGCCGGATTGGAAGAATTAGATTCAGGCAACATTATTTTGGACGGTGAAGACATTACCAATGTGCCGGCAGAAAAACGTCACATCAACACCGTATTCCAAAGCTATGCCTTATTTCCACATATGACGATTTTTGAAAACGTGGCTTTCGGTTTGCGCATGCAAAAAGTGCCGGAAAGCGAGATCAAACCTCGTGTGTTAGAGGCATTGCGTATGGTTCAGTTGGAAGAGATGGCGGAACGTAAACCTACCCAACTTTCCGGCGGACAACAACAACGTATCGCAATTGCTCGTGCGGTAGTCAATAAACCGAAAGTCTTGTTACTTGATGAATCTCTGTCTGCGCTAGATTATAAATTGCGCAAACAAATGCAATATGAATTAAAGCAATTACAACGCCAATTAGGCATTACCTTTATTTTCGTGACCCACGATCAAGAAGAAGCGATTACCATGTCTGATCGTATTGTCTTATTGCGTAAAGGTAAAATTGCACAAGACGGCTCTCCGCGTGAGATTTATGAAGATCCGGCAAACTTGTTTGTGGCGCGCTTTATCGGTGAAATTAACGTTTTCGATGCCACTGTGATTGAGCGTAAATCAGAAAGTGTGGTACTCGCTAACGTAGAAGGTCGTATTTGCGACATTTATACGGATATTCCGGTCGAAAAAGATCAACAACTTCAAGTATTGCTTCGTCCGGAAGATATTGTGATTGAAGAGCTGGATGAACACGAACATTCTAACGCGATTATCGGTCACATTATCGACCGCACTTACAAAGGTATGACCCTTGAATCTACCGTAGAATTCGAGCACAACGGCAAACGTGTGTTAGTGAGCGAGTTTTTCAATGAAGACGATCCTCATATGGATCACAGTATTGGTCAACGTGTAGGGATTACTTGGCACGAAGGTTGGGAGGTTGTACTCAACGATGAAGATAATCAATAATAAATTTCAGAAAATTACTGTTGCGATTATCTTCGGTTGGCTCATTTTCTTTGTGCTAATTCCAAACTTATTGGTATTAGTCGTAAGTTTCTTAACCCGAGATGGTAGCAACTTTTATGCCTCGCCATTTAACGTTGATAACTACATCAACCTGTTTAATCCGCTTTATGCGCAGGTGGTGTGGAATTCATTGTATATGTCGGGCATTGCCACCATTATTTGCTTACTGATCGGCTATCCATTCGCCTTTATGGTCAGCAAAATTCATCCGAAATATCGACCGCTCTTATTGTTCCTTGTGGTATTGCCATTCTGGACAAACTCGCTGATTCGTATTTATGGTATGAAAGTGTTCCTTGGTGTGAAAGGCGTGTTGAATACCATGTTGATGGATATGGGCATTTTGAGTGAACCGATTCGCATTCTAAACACAGAGGTGGCGGTGATCATCGGTTTAGTCTATTTGCTTCTGCCATTTATGATTTTGCCACTTTACTCCGCGATTGAAAAATTAGACGGACGTTTATTGGAAGCCGCAAAAGACTTAGGCGCTAATGCGTTTCAACGTTTCTTCCGTGTGATTTTACCACTCACCATGCCGGGCATTGTGGCAGGTTGCCTGTTGGTATTGTTACCGGCAATGGGCATGTTCTATGTCGCGGACTTACTTGGTGGTGCGAAAGTCTTACTTGTGGGTAACGTGATTAAGAGTGAATTCTTAATTTCCCGCAACTGGCCGTTCGGTTCGGCAATCAGTATCGGCTTAACGATTCTCATGGCCTTGTTAATTTTTGTGTACTACCGTGCCAATAAACTATTGAATAAGAAAGTGGAGTTAGAATAATGAGCCGTTTACTACGTAATATCTTTATGTTTGTGGTATACGCTTATTTGTATATCCCAATTATTATTTTGGTGACTAACTCCTTCAACGAAGACCGTTATGGTTTAAGTTGGAAAGGTTTCAGTTGGAACTGGTACGAGCGTTTATTTAATAACGACACCCTAATCCAAGCAGCAATTCACTCTGTCACCATCGCCTTCTTTGCGGCAACTTTAGCGACTATTGTCGGCGGTTTAACCGCAATTGCTTTATATCGCTATCGTTTCCGCGGTAAACAGGCGGTGAGCGGTATGTTGTTTATTGTGATGATGTCACCAGATATCGTGATGGCGGTATCATTGCTTGCGTTGTTTATGGTTGTAGGGATTTCTTTAGGTTTCTGGTCCTTATTGTTGGCACACGTGACCTTCTGTTTGCCTTATGTCACGGTCACTATTTTCTCCCGCTTAAACGGTTTCGATGCCAGAATGTTAGAAGCCGCGAAAGATTTGGGGGCTAGCGAAGTGACGATTTTACGCAAAATCATCCTACCACTTGCGTTACCTGCTGTGGTCTCCGGTTGGTTGTTAAGCTTTACCATCTCGCTAGATGATGTTGTGGTGTCGTCTTTTGTGAGCGGTGTAAGCTATGAAATCTTACCGTTGCGTATTTTCTCCTTGGTGAAAACCGGGGTGACACCGGAAGTCAATGCACTTGCAACCATCATGATTGTGCTTTCATTATTACTCGTGGTCGTCAGCCAATTTATCGGCAGAAAACACAAAGACATCTAGTCGTAATAATGTTTCACAAATAATTTAATATCACATACAATACGCCTTGACGCACAATCAAGGCGTTTTTTTATACCTGCATTTTATGCAGGTGGTTTTTTTTCACCTCTTTTACGGAGAACAAACAAAAATGAAAAAATTTGCCGGTTTATTCACCGCAAGTATGATCGCTGTTGCCCTGACAGGTTGTAACGAGAAAGATAACAAACAAGCGCAAACCGCACCGGAAGCCCCTAAAGCTGAAGCGCCTGCAAATGATACCGTGTATCTTTATACATGGACTGAATATGTACCGGATGGTCTTTTAGACGATTTCACCAAAGAAACCGGTATTAAAGTGATTGTGTCAAGTCTTGAATCAAACGAGACAATGTATGCGAAATTAAAAACGCAGGGGGCTGCCGGCGGTTATGATGTGATTGCGCCGTCTAACTACTTCGTCTCCAAAATGGCACGCGAAGGTATGTTAAAAGAACTTGACCACAGCAAATTACCTGTTATCAAAGAATTAGACCCTGATTGGCTCGACAAGCCTTACGACAAAGGCAACAAATATTCCCTTCCGCAATTATTAGGCGCGCCGGGCATTGCCTTTAACACCAACACTTACAAAGGCACCGATTTCACCTCTTGGGGCGATTTATGGAAACCGGAATTTGCGAATAAAGTGCAATTATTAGACGATGCCCGCGAAGTATTTAACATCGCGCTGTTAAAAATCGGTCAAGATCCGAATACACAAGATCCTGCAATTATCAAACAGGCTTATGAGGAATTGTTGAAATTACGCCCGAATGTGCTTTCTTTCAACTCTGATAACCCGGCGAACTCTTTTATTTCCGGTGAAGTAGAAGTGGGTCAATTATGGAACGGTTCTGTGCGTATTGCGAAAAAAGAACAAGCACCTTTAGACATGGTGTTCCCAAAAGAAGGGCCGGTACTCTGGGTGGATACTTTAGCCATTCCGGTTACCTCTAAAAATCCGGACGGTGCACACAAACTTATCAACTATATGTTAGGTGCGAAAGCGGCAGAAAAATTAACCTTGGCAATTGGTTACCCAACGGCGAACCTTGAAGCGAAAAAAGTCTTACCAAAAGAAATCACGGAAGATCCGGCAATCTATCCAACAGCTGAAGTGTTAAAAAATAGCTACTGGCAAGATGATGTGGGCGATGCCATTCAATATTACGAACAATATTATCAAGAACTGAAAGCGGCGAAATAATTTGTTCTAACAGAAAAATGAAAACAAAAGTGCGGTCAAAATTCATGAGATTTTGACCGCACTTTATTCTTCGTTACGATTAATCGAAAAAATGATTGAAGCGAATGATTACTTCCCCTTCAATACCTCATCCAGCTTATCTTTATCCAACCCCTTCTCCCAGCGGGCAACAACAATTGTTGCACAGGCATTACCCACCAAATTCGTTAATGCGCGACATTCGGACATAAAGCGATCGACGCCGAGAATCAGCGCCATTCCTTCAACTGGAACACTCGGTACGACCGATAAGGTTGCCGCCAAAGTAATAAAACCTGCTCCGGTCACCCCGGCCGCCCCTTTTGAACTCAACATAGCAACCAACAATAACGTCGCCTGTTCGGTAATACTGAGTTCAATATTGGTCGCTTGTGCAATAAATAATGCGGCCATTGTCATGTAAATATTGGTTCCGTCCAGATTAAAAGAATACCCTGTCGGTACCACTAGACCTACTACGGATTTTTTACAGCCAGCCGCTTCCATTTTTTGCATTAATGTCGGCAACGCCGCTTCCGAAGAAGAAGTGCCGAGCCCCAGCCATAATTCTTGTTTGATATATCGGATCATTTTTAAAATAGAAAAGCCGTTATAGCGTGCCACCGCGCCCAATATAATGGTGACGAATAAAAATGACGTGATATAAAAAGTTAAAATCAATAGCATGAGATTACTGATAGACTGTAATCCATATTTGCCGACAGTAAACGCCATTGCACCCAATGCGCCTAACGGCGCAACTTTCATCAAAATAGACACGACTTTGAACATCGGTGCGGCAGAAACATGTAATAAATCAACAATAGGTTTGGCTTTAATTCTGTGAGGCATATCACAATATTTCATATATCGAATAAAAACATTACCCGTTCTATCACAATAAATGATACATTGGCCGAGATGAATTTTTCGTCATCTATTTAGGAACGGATAAATTTTATCCTGCAATCTATTAATTAAAAGGGAAACAGTATGTTAATTGGTGTACCAAGAGAGCTGCTTGATAATGAAAGCCGTGTGGCGGCGACGCCAAAAACGGTTCAGCAGATCTTGAAATTGGGCTTTGACGTGATCGTGGAACACGATGCAGGTTTTAAAGCGAGTTTTGAGGATCAAGCATTTTTAGACGCGGGCGCGAAAATTGGCACTGCAGCTGAAATTTGGCAATCGGATATTATTTTTAAGGTGAATCCGCCAACGGATGAAGAAATTGCCCAAATGAAAGAGGGCGCGACGCTTGTGAGCTTCATTTGGCGTATGCAAAATCCGGAGCTCATGAAAAAACTGACCGCGAAGAAAATCAATGTACTTGCGATGGATGCGGTGCCTCGTATTTCACGCGCGCAAGCTTTGGATGCTCTTTCCTCTATGGCGAATATTTCCGGTTATCGTGCGGTGATTGAAGCAGCACACGAGTTTGGCAGTTTCTTCACCGGTCAAATTACCGCGGCAGGTAAAGTCCCGCCGGCTAAGGTGTTGGTGATTGGTGCAGGTGTGGCGGGCTTGGCGGCAATCGGTGCGGCAAACAGCCTTGGCGCGATTGTGCGTGCCTTTGACTCTCGTCCTGAAGTGAAAGAACAAGTGCAAAGTATGGGCGCAAGCTTCTTAGAAATTGATTTCAAAGAAGAAGGCGGCAGCGGCGATGGTTATGCGAAAGTGATGTCGGAAGAATTTAATCGTCGCGCGATGGCGCTTTACGCAGAACAAGCCAAAGAAGTGGATATTATCATCACTACGGCAGCCATTCCGGGTAAACCGGCGCCACGCTTAATTACCAAAGAAATGGTGGATTCCATGAAACCAGGTTCGGTGATTGTGGATTTGGCGGCAGCAACGGGGGGAAATTGCGAATATACCGAAGCCGGTAAAGTGGTAACCACAGAAAACCAAGTGAAAATTATCGGTTACACCGATTTCCCAAGCCGTTTGCCAACTCAATCTTCTCAACTTTACGGCACAAACTTAGTGAACTTATTGAAACTGTTGTGTAAAGAGAAAGATGGCAAGATTAATATTGATTTTGACGACGTAGTATTGCGTGGTGTAACTGTGGTTCGTGACGGTGAAGAAATTCCGCCGGCACAAATCCAAGTATCCGCTCAACCAAAACAAGAAGCAAAAGCGGCACCGGCAGCCGAGAAAAAAGAAGCGAAACCGACAGATCCACGTGTGAAATATGGCGTGATGTCAGGCGTTGGCGTGTTGTTTCTGTGGTTAGCTTCTGTGGCACCGGCAGCGTTCTTATCGCACTTTACCGTATTCGTATTGGCTTGTGTGGTGGGTTATTACGTAGTTTGGAACGTCAGCCATGCACTTCACACTCCATTAATGGCGGTGACCAATGCGATTTCCGGCATTATTATTGTGGGGGCGTTGTTACAAATCGGTCAAGGCAACTTCTTTATTAGCGCCCTTGCCTTTGTGGCAATTTTGGTGGCAAGCATCAATATTTTTGGTGGCTTCCGCGTGACACAACGTATGTTAGCAATGTTTAGAAAAGGTTAAGGAGCGCACAATGTCTGAAGGTTTAGTACAAGCGGCATATATTTTAGCCGCACTTTTATTCATTATGAGCTTGGCCGGTCTTTCTAAACATGAAACCGCCAAAGCGGGTTGCTGGTTCGGGATTGTCGGGATGACAATCGCCCTTATCGCCACCATTTTCGGGCCGCATTCAGAAGGTACATTCTGGATCATCATCGCAATGATTATCGGTGGGGCAATCGGCGTACAACGCGCATTAAAAGTTGAAATGACCGAAATGCCGGAACTAGTGGCGATTCTTCACAGTTTCGTCGGCTTGGCTGCGGTGCTGGTAGGTTTTAACAGCTACGGTTTACATCACAATGCGGTGCTGCCGGAAGGGTTGGATGCGGTGGCGCAAGCGGCGTTTATCGCCGAACAAGCGGTGTTGAGCAACATCCACAATGTAGAAGTGTTCCTCGGCATCTTTATCGGTGCGGTTACCTTTACCGGTTCCGTAGTCGCGTTCGGTAAACTTAGTGGCAAAATCAATTCAAAAGCGCTCATGTTGCCACATCGTCATAAACTCAATTTAGCGGCATTAGTGGTGTCTGCTTTATTGATGGTGGCGTTCTTAAACAATCCGGATAATATTTTCCCGGTATTACTAATGACGGCGATTGCCCTTGCATTCGGCTGGCATTTAGTGGCGTCTATCGGCGGTGCGGATATGCCGGTGGTGGTGTCAATGCTTAACTCCTATTCCGGTTGGGCCGCGGCCGCGGCGGGTTTTATGTTGAACAACGACCTGCTTATCGTGACCGGTGCGCTGGTAGGTTCTTCCGGTGCGATTCTTTCTTACATTATGTGTAAAGCCATGAACCGTTCATTTGTGAGCGTCATCGCCGGTGGTTTTGGTAACGATGTTCAAGTATCTTCCGATGAAGAACAAGGCGAGCATCGCGAAACTACGGCAGAAGAGGTGGCGGAATTGTTGAAAAATGCTAATTCTGTCATTATCACGCCGGGATACGGTATGGCGGTCGCGCAAGCGCAATATCCGGTTGCCGATTTAACGGCGAAACTGCGCGAACGTGGCGTGAATGTACGCTTCGGTATTCACCCGGTTGCGGGCCGTTTACCGGGCCATATGAACGTACTGTTAGCAGAAGCGAAAGTGCCTTACGACGTGGTGCTTGAAATGGATGAAATTAATGACGATTTCGCCGATACCGATGTGGTATTGGTTATTGGCGCCAACGACACGGTAAACCCGGCGGCGATGGAAGATCCGAACAGCCCAATCGCCGGCATGCCGGTATTGGAAGTCTGGAAAGCTCAAAGTGTAATCGTCTTCAAGCGTTCGATGGCGGTGGGCTATGCTGGCGTGCAAAATCCATTGTTCTTCAAAGAAAACACGCAAATGCTTTTTGGTGATGCGAAAGAACGGGTAGAGGATATTCTCAAGGCATTAAATTAACGAGGATTGTGTTCCCCAAAACCATAAAAAATGACCGCACTTCAAGTTCTCGTCCTTAATAGGACAGCTCAAGTGCGGTCGATTTTTATTAAGTTTGAATCTGCACTCGATAACGACTAAACACAAATATAGCCGCTTATTACTTCCATCGTTTATGCTTACTCATCTATCAAGCAATCCCCCATTAGGAAATAAACGGAATTGAGAATTTTTCAAATCAAGCACTATCCCAGCTATTCTAAGACAATTAAATGAATATTTCTGATCATAAAAAAGAGAAATCTGCCATTGCATGGAGCCGCTTGAATTGTACTATTTTTTTCTGTAGAATTTGCGACCTTAGACACAAGCGTGCCATTTTGTAATGGCGTAATATTAATCTCATGCGGTGTCAGGGATTGCTTCGGCGATTGGCTTGATAGCGGCATGGCTTCAAATTTGAGGTTTTCTATGAAACAAGGTATTCATCCTGAATATAAAGAAGTTACGGCAACCTGTTCTTGCGGTAATGTGATCAAAACACGTTCTACTTTAGGCAAAGACATCAACCTTGATGTGTGCGGTAAATGCCACCCATTCTACACAGGTAAACAACGTGTTGTTGATACCGGCGGTCGCGTTGAACGCTTTAACAGCCGTTTCAAAATCCCAAGTTCAAAATAATCTCATTTTGCAAGCCCTGCCTATGGTAGGGCTTTTTTACAGGTAATCGTTAATTTTCAATTACTTTTCAAACATCGTTAATGGCATTTAACGTTTGATATTTTAGGTAGTTACACCATGTCCTATCTTCTTTTAGCCTTGTTTTTTTTGGCTGCCGTTATTTTCATTTTTAATTCTCACTATCGCTGGACGTATTTTTTTGCTATTGCGTTATTTCTCTTTTTTTTCGGGGGAATGACCTTCTTTTCCGGACAGTGGCAAAGAGGCGTGAATTTTGCATCAATACTGTTTGTCGTCTTGATGTTATTCCATCGATTAAAAATTCATTATTACAAACAGCCTTTATTGATTTCAGATTTTTTACTGGTCGCCGATTGTCGTAACTGGGAAACGCTCTTGCATTATAAAGGCGCAATTTTGGCGATTTTCGGTTTGATCGGTTTGTTGATTTATGCCATTTTCGGTTGGGCGGATGCAGATATATTGCCGGTGTATTGGCGGATTTGTGCAGGGTTAGTCAGTGTCGCTGCTTTGGGGTTGATGTGGCATTATTCTCGCCATCCTCAAGCGGTGAAAGTTTGGCTAGACTCTTTACCGGATGATGGCAGAGATGTGTTTTTAAATTTGCCAATGTCATGCCGAGGTGTCTTTTTTAGTGTGCCGAATTTTTCCGGTGACGGTCAACAATTTCATGAAAAAATGACCGCACTTTTCACTAATAAAGCGCATTTTCAAGGGGAAACAAAGCCGGATATCGTGGTGTGTTTGCAAGAGTCCACGCTGAATCCGCACCAATTTGATTTTGACCGACAGGCGATTCCACCGCTTTCCATGTTTGAAAAACAAGAAGAGACCGTTTTTATGAGCCCGTTGCGTGTGCATACCTTAGGTGGGGCGACGTGGAAATCGGAGTTTGCTTTCTTGGCCGGGGTGCCATCCACCGATTTTGGCGCATTGGCAAACGGCGTGTTCTATTCCATTGTTCCGCATTTAACCTGCGGATTGGTGAAAAATTTGCGTGAGCAAGGCTATTTTTGTGTGGCGTTATCGCCTTTTACGAAAGGTAACTACAACGCAAAACCAGCTTATGACCACTTTGGTTTTGATTTGATGTTGCAACCACAAGATTTAGGTTATCCGGCATCAATCAGCAAAAATCTCTGGCATATTAGCAGTGAAGAGATGATGTACTACACCAAGCTTATTTTACAGAAACAGCATCCATCATTGGAAAATGTGGAACAGCCAATGTTTGTTTATGTGCTCACGATGAAAGAGCACGGCCCTTACAACACGAACATGCCAAACCACTTTAATTTGGCAAGTAAGCGTTTAGGAGGGAAAGCGATTTCTTGTTTAAATGATTATATTGACCGTATCGCTAGTCTTAATGAGGCGATCGAAGGTTTGAATGATTATTTAAAAGCGCGTGAAACACCTTATGTATTCGGTTATTTTGGTGATCATCAAGTCGCTTTTGATAATCAGCTTCCACCGAAAAAAGGTAACTTTGCGAACCCGGATTATGTGACTCAATTTGTAGTTAGAACTAATCGTAAAACTGACTTTGTTCAACAGCAAGATTTCTTAGATTTAGCCTTTGTTGGTGGTGTATTACTTGATGTGGCAGGTTTATCTCCGAAAGATGACTTTATGCGAGCGAATATTGCTATGCGTCAGTTAAGCCAAGGTAAGCTAGAAGATTCCGAGGATATGGATTTAGTGAATAGCTATCGAAATTATCTGTATCAAGATTTAAAAATTGCGCAATAATAAAAAATCTCGGTTAACGCCGAGATTTTTTTATAAACAAATTTTAACCGATAAGTCTGCCAATTTTACCCACACGTCTTGAGCATATTCTTGTTTGGTTATGCGCTCAATATCTGCTAATTCTTGCAATATTTCAAAGAGCTTTTGATAGGTGAGTCGTTGTATCGCTGCAGTATAAAGATGACGACGATTCTGCCAAATTTTGAGGCGATCAAAATCCGCTTTGAGTGTCTGTGTTGGCAAACTCATTTGAAGAGATGGATTGCGTAGCTGTGGTTTTGTTAATTCTAACAACGTGAGTAGTTCACGCTGTAAAGTACGCAATAAAATGACAGGTTGCACATCTTCAGCTTGTAAACCACGTAAAATTCGCTTTGAGCGGTTTGCTTTGCCTGATAGCAATGCATCAATCCATTGGAAAGGGGTAAAAACAGAAGATTGCTCTACGACTGATTTAACGCGGTTATACGTGAGTTTGTGATCAGGATAAAGCAAATCTAAAAGCTGTAATGCTTGTTTCAATGCCAGTAGATTGTTTTCATAGCTGTAACAAAGCAATTGAATGGCTTCCTCATCAGCTGATAATCCCATATTTTTTGTACGATGCTTCACCCAACGAGAAAGTTGTTCTGAGTTCGGTGTTTGGCAGTTCACGATAATAGCTTGTGGCTCAAGTTGATTCGCCTGAATAAACCACTCTTGTTTTTCGGCTGCTTTAGACAATTTAGGCAAGGTGAGGACAAGCAAGCTATCTTCATTTAATCCACTGATAAATTGCAGAAGGTTTTTCTGCAAAAGTGTGGTCAAATTTTCGGGTAAATTGAGAATGAAAACTTGCTTATTAAAGAAGAGTCCCATAGACTGGCTGGCCTCGATTAATGCGGGCCAGTCAGTATTAGTATCTATAGTGATTTGATTTTTTTCATCAAAACCTTGAAGAAGAGCAGATTGATGAATCAGATCTTCACTTTCACTGAGCAACAGGGGATCTGTCCCAACCAAGAAATAAACTTTCGCTAAATGGCTGTTCAGGTTAGAGGCCAGTTGCTCAGGAAAAATGCGGTTCATTATTTTCCTTGAACTTGATGTTGCAAGGCGGCCATTTTATTAATTAATTGGCGAGCCGCTTGTTCACGCATATCATTCCAAATCACATCACGTTCAGCTGATTTTGCTAATGCAGCACGTGAGTTATCAAAGAAAGTACGGTTGATTTTTGCAGAGATTGGATAGGTTTCTCCGTTTGCCAAACGTACACTTGCTTCAACATCAAGAGTCAGTACTTTTTCTGCTTCACGGCCTTGTTTAAAGACAGATGCGACTTTATCGCTTGAAGTCTGTTTATTTAAACGCAACACTGGCACACCTTGTTTTGCAGGAACAAGGTTTACGTTGTTGCTAAGCAGTTGCTTACGCATTGCCATTGACATTTCACTGTATGGGTCGCTACTTTCAAGAGCCATTGTTTTTAATTCTGCAGGAACAGCCGCACCATTATCGAAGTGCCAACCACAAGCCGTTAAAAAGACAGTAGCCCCAACAAAGCAGATCGTTTTGATTGATTTCATCATAAAAATTACCTGTAAAATTCACCGCACTTTATTTTGTTTAAGAGTCGTTTATGCAACTCTTGGAATAAAATGCGGTTATTTTATGGATTATTGCGGTTTAACCACCACATTTAATAACTTACCTGGTACATAAATCACTTTCACGATTTGTGTATTGTCAGTAAATTTCTTCACATTTTCATCTGCAAATGCAACCGTTTTCACGGTTTCTTCATCCGCATCAGCTGCGACAGTCACTTTACCACGTACTTTACCGTTGACTTGAACCACGATAAGTTTTTCATCTTCTACCATCGCCGCTTCATCAGCTTTCACCCATTCTGCATGGTCGATGTTGCTTTCGTTACCTAAAGCTTTCCATAACTCAAAGCAGATATGTGGTGTGATTGGGTAAAGCATACGCACGACTGCGCTTAATGCTTCTGCCATCACAGCACGATCTTGTTCATTTTCTAATGGCGCACGGGTCAATTTATTCATTAACTCCATCACTGCTGCAATAGCGGTATTGAAAGTCTGGCGGCGACCAATATCATCGCTCACTTTCGCGATCGTTTTATGCACATCACGGCGAAGTGCTTTTTGGTCAGCTGAAAGTGCGGTCATATCTAAAGCAGTTTTTGCAGGATTTTGACTGTATTCATACACCAAATTCCATACACGGCCTAAGAAACGTTTCGCACCTTCAACACCAGATTCTTGCCATTCAAGTGTCATTTCTGCAGGAGACGCGAACATCATGAAGAGACGCACAGTATC
>ERZ772967.1788-NODE-1788-length-14391-cov-2.771345_pt1 | contig 14391 bp, 12 predicted proteins | sample MGYA00511677_ERZ772967 | MGnify/ENA primary metagenome ERZ772967 (study PRJEB29015, sample SAMEA2737931) | human oral metagenome | biome: human oral; feature: human-associated habitat; material: dental | place: China | collected 2146 ...
GGCCTCGCACGGCGCCGCCGGCCACTCATCCGGAGGCCACCTCCGCCCCGCAGGCCTCGACCCCGCATCCGGAGAGCGCACAGGGTCCCCACCTGATCCAGGAGGTCCCCCCTCAGGCTCCCGCCCCGGTCCAGCTCCCTGACGGCTCCTACGAGCCCGTGTTGACGAGGGAAGACCTTAGGATCTGCAGTCGCCGCATGCTGCTCATGGATACGGCTTCCTATTCGTATGCGACCCAGAACGCCCCCTGCTGCGCGTTTGCCGCCTACTACGCGCTACGCAAGATCTACGGCAACGACGAGGACGCCTTCAACGCCGCCATCCTCAACCAGCTCGACTGCGTCTTCAACGCGACGCCGCCCGTCTCTGGCCTGCTGCTTGGCGCTGGCCTGGCAATGGAAGACAAGGGCCACCTTGCTGGCATGCAAGCCGAGAACGATCTCAAGATCGGCCTCATGGGCCCGCTTTCCGGGGTTGGTGACGTTCTGATCTGGATTCTCCCCATGACCATACTGGGTTCCATTGCCGGCTACATGGCCATGCAGGGCAATCCCGTGGGCATACTCCTGTGGGTTGCCGTCTGGGCCGCCATCCTGGTTTGGCGTCTCCAGAACTACGTCCAGGGCTACAATGCCGGCGCCAAGGTGATCACCGGCATGGCCGATAGGATCAGCGTCCTCACGGATGCCGCCTCCATCCTGGGCCTTACTGTTGTCGGGTCCCTCATCTACTCTGCCATTACCATCTACACGCCCGTCACCTTTGCGTTTGGTGACGTGTCCCTGCCGCTTCAGACGGGCGTTCTCGATCAGATCTTCCCGAACCTCCTGGCAGTCCTTGTGGCAGCGCTTGCTTACCGCTTGATCAAGAGGGGCGTCAAGCTCAATTGGATCATTCTGGGCATCATCGTCGCTTGCTGGGTGTGCGCAGCCTTCGGCATCCTTGGCGTGCCGCCTGCGGCATAGGTATGCTCATTGCGGCGTAGTTTCGCGTGTCCCGCCCTCGCCGCACGTCGCGTTGCATCTCGAAGAAAGATTGGGAGTGAGTCTAGCTCATGAGACACGTCGTCCTTGCCTCTCATCACTGCTTTGCGCGGGGACTGGCAGATACCCTCAATTTTCTGGGAAACAGCCAGCCCTTGGACGTCATCTGCGCCTACGTGGACGAATGCCCTCTCGAGTCCCAGGTTGCAGGGCTCTTCGCAGAGTTTCAGGACGACGAGGTGCTCGTGCTCACCGACATCCTTCAAGGAAGCGTAAGCCAGGCGTTCGCCCCCTTCATGAGCGACCACGTGTTTCTGGTGGCGGGGGTGAACGTCGCCGTTGCCCTGGAGCTCTGCCTGCACGAGGGCCCACTGACGAGCGGGCTCATCGACCGGGCAATCGAGACGGGACGCCAGTCCATGCGTCTCATCAACACCTATCAGGCGAACGTAAGCGACGATGACGAGTAGAGGGTGACGGAGCAATGAGAGTCGCTGAGGTCATTCAAGCTGTGAAGGGCTACTGCTCTGGCGTTTCATTCGACTCGGGCGAGCCCATTGACGAGGCCACCACGCGCGACCGTGTTACCTATGGTGCCGGACGCCTGGACGAGGAGTGCACAGGTGTCGTCACCTGCCTGTGGCCTACGGTAGACGTCATTTGTGCTGCACGGCGCATTGGCGCGAATCTGATCATCTGTCATGAGGCCCTCTTCTGGAACCACGGTGACCACCAGGATCTCATTTCTGGCAATGCCACCTACCTGGCAAAGAGGGGGCTGCTCGACGCATGGGGCGGTGTGGTCTGGCGCTGCCACGACTACATTCACTCCAAGGTGCCCATCGATGAGGGGGGAGCTCTTGTCGATGGCATCTTCTACGGCCTTGCGTGGAAGATGGGTTGGCTTGATTGCCGCACCGGGAATCTCTCCATGTGCCTTGACTATAGGATTCCCCCGATGTCTGGTCGGGACCTTGCGCGTGAGGTCGTGCGAAAGCTCGGGCTCAAAGGGACCCGTCTGATCGGCGACCCCCGCGCCTTGGTGGAGCGCGTGCACATCCCGATGCACGTCCTCGGTGTCCCTGAAGTGGACAACCGCGAGACCGCCTTTGTGGACTCCGAGCGCGTCGACGCACTTGTGACCATGGAGTTTGTCGATTTCACCACGAGCGAGTACATCCGTGACGCGGGCATGCTCCATCAGGGCAAGTGCGCCATTACCGTCGGCCACTTCAACCTGGAGGAGCCGGGCATGGAGTACATGGTCTCCTGGCTTCCCGAAGCCTTGGGCACCTCTGGCGTTCCCATGCACTTCGTACCGATGGGCGACACATACCAGTACGTCGTTGCCGAGCGCGGGGACCGGGCATGAGCGTGCGCCCCTGTTCCTGCGCTTCGTGAAATCATCCGTGCTGGGGGACGCTTGCTGGGAGATACTATGTCCTGGTATGCCACGCCATACGGCGGCGCGGGGCTTGCGGTAACGTGGGGCTCGTGACGGCGTGGATCGCGCGGCGCGGGGCTTGCGGCAACGTGGCCCCATCCGCTGCCTCCGGCGGCCTACGGACCCGGCGGCCTGAGGTTTCGCAGGCCGTCACTCCCAGCAGAAAGGTTCATCCAGTATGCAGATCGCAGAAGGCGTCTCCTACATCGGGGTCAACGACCACCAGATCGACTACTTCGAAAGCCAGTTTGCCGTCCCCAACGGCATGGCGTACAACTCCTACGTGGTCGCTAGCGACAAGATTGCCGTCATGGACAGCGTCGAGGCCAGCTTCGGCGACGAATGGCTCGCCAAGCTCGACGCCACCTTGGCTGGTCGCATGCCAGACTACCTCGTCGTTCACCACATGGAGCCCGACCATAGCGCCAACGTCGCCGTCTTCATGGACCGCTATCCCGCGGCCACGGTCGTTGCGAGCATTGGCGCGTTCAACATGATGAGGAGCTACTTCGGCACCGCCTACGAGGACCGTCGCATGGTGGTGAAGGAGGGCGATGTCCTCGACCTGGGAGGAAAGCACCTCTCGTTCATCGCGGCCCCCCTGGTCCACTGGCCCGAGGTCATGTTCAGCTATGACGAGGAGGACAGGCTGCTCTTCTCGGCAGACGCGTTCGGCAAGTTTGGTGCGCTCGACGTGGATGAGCCCTGGGACGACGAGGCGCGCCGCTACTACTTCGGCATCGTCGGCAAGTTTGGCGCGAACGTCCAGAAAGTCCTGGGCAAGGTGGCCCAGCTGGACGTCCAGGCCATCTGCTCGCTGCATGGCCCCGTGCTGTCGCAGGACCTGGGCCACTACCTCGACCTGTACCAGACCTGGTCGTCCTATGAGGCCGAGGTGCCTGGCGTCACCATCGCCTACACCAGCGTATACGGTCACGTCAGGAAGGCCGTCGAGCTTCTCGCCCAGTGTCTGGGCGAGAGGGGGTGCCCCAGCGTGTCCGTCTACGACCTTGCGCGTGACGACGCCTCCCAGGCGCTTGCGGACGCCTTCCGTCGCAGCTGCCTGGTGCTCGCAACCACCACGTACAACGGCGGCATCTTCCCCGCCATGCATGACTTTGCCAGCCTGCTTGCGGACCATGCCTTCCAGGCTCGCACCGTGGGTCTCATGGAAGGCGGCTCGTGGATGCCGGCGGCCGCCAAGGGCCTGCGTGCGGCACTCGAGCCCTGCCGCGGCCTTTCGCTTACCGAGAGCGTCGTGACGGTCAAAGGCTCGCTCGACGACGCTTCGCTCGCCCAGCTTGACGCCCTCGTCGACGAGCTGATGGCCAGCCTGTAGCTGGCTTCCCTTGACATATGTCCGAACTCGGACTATTATCACCCGCTGATCATCCGGGTTCGGACCACGTACAAGGGGAGGGGAGCGTGTCACCTGCGCCCAGCGAGCGGCTGCCCACAGCGCGCGACATCGACATCATCTACAAGGAGACCGACCGCCTCTACTACCGCTTCGCACATGGTTGCGGGCTGTCTGACAGCGCCTTCTGGCTGCTGGTCTCCGCCGCAGCCCGTGGTGGCCGCGTCACCCAGCACGAGGTGGCCGAGGACTACTCGTACTCGCGGCAGACGGTGAACTCCGCCACCAAGGCCCTCGAGGCGCGCGGGTTGGTGTCGCTTTCCTTCGAGGAGGGCAGCCGCCGCAGCAAGGTCATTGTGCTGACGCCCGCCGGCCAGGACTTCTGCCGCAAGAGCATAGATCCTGCCATCGAGGCGGAACGGCGCGCCTTCGACTCGCTCTCGCCTGCGGACCGGCGCGCGTTCGTCCGCATCGTCCGCGCCTACACCGATGCGATCGACGCCGAGCTCTCGGCGCTCGCACGTTCCGAGGGGGATGGGGCGTGATGCCCGCGCGGGACTCTCGCGCTGGGCGCGAATACAGCAAGCGTACGGCATTCGGCCTCCTCGCCAGCCTCATTGCGCCATACGGTAGTCGGACCCTCCTCACGGCCGCCATGCTGCTCTGTGACGTCGTGGGCATGCTCTACGTCCCCACGGAGCTCTCCGCGCTCATCAACGTCGCCATGGCGACGGGCGATGCGTCTCAGGTCGCACCTCATGCCCTGCGCATGCTGGCCGCCTCCGTCGTAGGTTCGGGCGGCTGCATCGTCTCGTACTACCTTGCGTCGCAGCTTGCCGCCGACATTGGTCGTGACCTGCGCATTGCCGTGTACGAGAAGTCGCTTGCGCTTTCGGGTGCGGATTTCGTCCGTTTTGGCACGGGCTCCATGATCACCCGCACCCTGTCAGACGCCAACGTGGTACAGCAGACGCTCCTGATGTGCTTCACGATGATGTTCCCCGTGCCCGTGATCTGCGTGGTCTCCGTGGTGTTGGCCTGGGGGATCGATCCCCTCATGGGCCAGGTGCTCGTCGCGCTCTCGCTCGTCCTTACGGTGATCTCGGCCGTGGCCGTCGCGCTGTCGGCGCCCATCTTCCTCAGGCTGCAGGAGTTCATCGATCGCATGAACGCCCGCCTGCGCGAGACCATCACCGGCGTCCGAGTGATCCGCGCCTTTGGCAAGGAGGCCCAGGAGCGCAGGCGGCTCGAAGACACCTTCGAGGACTATGCCAGGAACGCCATCAGGGTGAACATGATCTTCTCCATCGCCGACTGCTCCACGTTCTTCCTCATGAATATCGTGGAGGTGCTACTTATGTGGCTGGGGGCGGATCGCGTGGGAGTCCACGCCATGCAGATAGGCTCCATCTCGGCGCTGATCGAGTACGCCATGCTCCTGATGTTCTTCATGATGATGGCCCAGTTCGCGATGCTCCAGGTTCCGCGTGCGCTGGCCTGTCTCACGCGTGCCGCCGAAGTCCTCGGCACCCAGGCGGCCATCGCGGACCCCGAGGCTCCCGTCCTCCTGCCCCCTGCCGGGACCGCGACCGACGGCAGCCCCGGCAGCCCCGCGGCCACCGCCGGGTCGGCCCCCGATCCCGCGCACGACGTCCCCGCCGGACCCGTCGTGCGCTTCGACCACGTGAGCCTCCGCTTTGCCGCCGCAGACGAAGACACCCTGCATGACCTCAACTTCGACCTGCGGCGCGGCGAGACCTGCGCCATCGTCGGCAACACTGGGTCGGGCAAGTCCACCGTCGCAAGGCTCTTGCTGCGCTTCCACGACGTGACGGACGGCACGCTTGCCTTCGGGGGGGTCGACCTGCGCGACCTCACCCAGGAAGACCTGCGCTCGCACATAGCCTACGTGCCCCAGAAGGCCTGGCTCTTCTCAGGGACCATCGCTTCCAACCTGCGCGACGGCGCTCCGGGCGCAACCGACGAGGGGCTTTGGCGCGCACTCGACGTGGCCCAGGCCACCTTCGTCCACGAGCTGCCCGAGGGGCTGGGGACTCGCGTGGCGCAGGGGGGCTCGAACTTCTCGGGTGGCCAGCGCCAGCGCCTGGCCATCGCTCGGGCCCTCGTGCGACGGGCGGACCTCTACGTGTTTGACGACTCGTTCTCCGCGCTTGACTACAAGACCGATGCGGCCCTGCGCCATGCGCTCGCAGGGGAGCTCGCAGATGCGGCCGTGCTGATAATCGCACAGCGCGTGAGCACCATCCGGGATGCGGCGCAGATCGTCGTCCTCAAGGAGGGGCGCATCGTTGGCCTGGGGGACCACGCCGAGCTGCTGGATGACTGTCCCACCTATCGGGACATCTACGAGTCCCAGGTGAAGGGGGGTGGCGCACGTGTGTAGCGACGGGGGGGCCGTCGAGCCGACCGAGAGGCCCGAGCCGACCGAGGGCCTCGGGCCCGTAGGGAGGCCAGTGGGGGACGGGGAATCCGAGGTCCCTGCGGACGCGCTGCGCACTGCGGTTCGCCTGTGGCGGGCGGCAACGGGTGAGCGCTGGCGTCTCGTCGTTGCGGCCGCGAGCGCCGTGCTCTATGTGGCCTGCAGCCTCGCGGCGCCTGCATACAGCGCATACCTGCTCGACTTCCTGTGGGTCTGCATCCAGGAGTCGTTCGCCGCGGGGTGGGAGTTTTCGGTCGGCTGGGACAGTGGCGGCCTGCAGATCCTGGGCCTTCTGGGCGTCTGGACCGCGGCCTGGCTGTTCTACAGCATCCAGTCGCTGGTCATGTCGAGCTTCGCCGAACGTCTGAACTTGGACCTGCGCAAGCGCATAGGCGAGAAGGCCGGGCGCCTACCCCTCTCGTACTACGATGCCCATCAGCCGGGCGACACCATCAGTCGCGCCACGAACGACCTTGACAAGATCTCCGAGGTCCTGCAGCGCGGCTTGCTGCAGCTCATCATCAGCTTCGCCACGCTCGTCGGCGCCGTCATCATGATGGCGACCTTCGACCTTGTGCTGACGGGACTGTTCTGCACGTTCATGGCGCTCTCGTTCGCGCTGACCAAGGTCGCCGCCGGCAAGACGCTTGACGCCTATGGCCGCCGCCAGGCCATCTTGGGCGATCTGACGGGCAAGGTCGAGGAGGCCTACACGGGGCGTGCGATCATCAAGGCCTTCGGCCGTGAGGACGCGAGCCTGAACTCCATCAGCTCCGTGGCACGGGATCTGGCCCGCGCGAGTGCGTGGGCAGACTTCCTGACCAACGCCATCGCGCCAGCGATTCGATTTCTGGTCCGACTTTCCCAGGTGTGCATCGCCTTGCTGGCCGGCGGCATGCTGATCATGGGCCGCCTGAGCGTGGGACGCTTCCAGGCGTTCTTCCAGTACATCACGCAGGCGTCCGAGCCGCTCACGCAACTGTCGCTCACGGTCAACATGCTGCAGGGAGCCCTCGCTGCGGCTGAGCGCGTGTTTTCCCTGCTCGACGAGGACGAGGTGGAGCCCGATCCCCAGCTGCCCGTTGTGCTGGCGGGGCCCGTGCGTGGCCGTGTCGCGTTCGAGCACGTGCGCTTTGGCTACTCTCCGGACAAGCCGCTCATGCGTGACGTGAGCCTCGTGGCGGAGCCGGGGCAGAAGGTGGCCGTCGTCGGCGCCACGGGCGCAGGCAAGACGACCCTCATCAATCTGCTCATGCGCTTCTACGAGACCAATGGTGGGAGAATCACGCTCGACGGCGTGGACACGCGCGCCATGACCCGCGCCGACCTGCGTCGCGAGTTTGGCATGGTGCTGCAGGACGCCTGGCTGTTCGAGGGCACGATTGCCGAGAACATCGCTTATGGCAAGCCCGGGGCCACCCGTGAGGAGGTGGAGGCTGCCGCGCGTGCCGCGCGCGTCGACTTCTTTGTGCGCACGTTGCCACAAGGCTACGACACGATGCTCTCCGATGATGCGGAGGGTCTGAGCCAGGGCCAGCGCCAGCTGCTGACCATCGCCCGCGCCATGCTGACGGACCCCGCGATGCTCATCCTGGACGAGGCCACCTCGAGCGTCGACACGCGCACGGAGCAGTACATCACCCGCGCGATGGAGGCCATCATGGAGAACCGTACGAGCTTCGTGATCGCCCATCGCCTCTCGACGATTGTGGATGCCGACCTGATCCTGGTCATGGATCACGGCACCATCATCGAGCAGGGCACGCACGAGGAGCTTATGGCCCGGGGCGGCGCCTACGCGGAGCTCTACCAGAGCCAGTTTGCATAGGGGTCGGCGGAGCGCCCATGGTAGCGGATGGGCAAGCGCATGGGCGCATGCGCGCATGCGCGAGGCAGGTTGCTCGTGTGGTGGGCCTCGCGTGTGCCGTGGGGGCGCGGCGGGCCCCGGGTGCGGTGGGCCCCGGGCGCGTCGTGATTATCCGAAGTGTGCACCGGTACTCACTTCGGATAATTTTGGCAACTCCTGTACCTGCGGAGATCTCGGAGATATACGTCTGATGGATGCGAAGTGTCCCTGGAAAGGCCGAAAAAGTACTCACTTCCGACAAGCGCTCACTTCGCTCACTTCCGACAAGAGTGACGAGCTCGCACTGAGAGTGCACGCCAGCCTTTCGGTAGACGCTCTTCCTGTACGTCGCCACTGTGCTGCGGGCCAAACAAAGCCCGTCGGCAATGGTGGCGACATTTTCTCCGGTGCAGAGCCTTTCCAATGGGATGGCGTCAGACTCTCGCGTCATGATGAGGCATATCAGCGGCACGGCAGAGAATAGCGCCAAAGCAACGGAGACGAAGGTGTGGGAGTCCGCAATAGCGGCCTCGACGGCCACTGTCCCTGTGCACAACGCTATCAGGAAGCCTGCTATGGAGAACATGATGGCGCTTGCCGCGAAGGGAAGGCGTCGGATACGGCTGACATGCCTTGGTGCGAGAACGTGGGCTGCGCCCAAACCCAAGACAAGAAAGACAAGCCATCCCCAGATGCCGAGGAAGGCTAACCTGCTTTCAGCCAATCCAAATACAACCAGTTGTGCGAGCAGTGAAAGCCATTCCGCGCCACCCCACATCCCTTTGCAGCCATGCTACGGCGTCGAGGGGCAGCGAGGAAAGGAGGAGGACGATGATTGAAATGGCAAGGCGGGCTTTACGGGCAAGGGGCCGTCTGCTACTGAGGTTTCTCTCGGCACTCGTTTGCCCACCTGCTGCGACATGCTCGTCTTCCTGAATGGCTGTCTTTGCAAGCGCAATCGCGCCGCTGGCACTTCTGACCCGAGCTTCTTATAGATTCTTGATCGGTATGTGCCGATGGTTCCCATCGAAAGGCCAAGGGATTCGCCCGTTCCCCTCACAGTGGATCCATCCAGCATCTCCCTCAATACCAGCTTTTCTCGATCGGATAGCCCATGACGCTGAGCCAGGGTGTCGGTCATTCCTCCAGCCGCAGCGACGCTCCCGTGGCGAAAAGCGTCGAGCCCAACGCGAGTGCAGGACCGGCCGGTATCGCGAACATGCCCACACTGGTGGATGCGATCGTGCCAGCAAACATGTCCATGCTGGACAACTGCACGAATGATGGTGCGGCGAGAGAGGGGCCTGCAACCATCAGGCCAACGGACGTGCGACGCCTCGCGAGTCGCCCCTGCAGGGAGAAGCGGCAGACTTATCGGCGTCCCCGCCGCGAGTCCGATCAGTGAGCTGATCGTAGACCGGTATCCACCGAGCGCCTCTCGACGTCCTATAGACTCCTGCGCTGGTACAGCCCCACGTCCGCAAACCCCAGACGCCGGTAGTACGCGCGCGTGCCCACGGAGCTGATTACGTTGACGTGTGTGTACCCCGCGCTGCGGGCGATGCCGCAGGCGCGTTCCACGAGCGCGCGGCCCAACCCCTGGTGCTGGGCCGCAGCATCCGCCTTTCCCAGGCGGGCGGCCTGGCCGTATACGTGGACCTCGCGGATCATGGCCTCGCCGGGCTCGACTGGCAGCTCGCTGGCCCGCACTCCGGCCTGCACGTCGGCGCCCCCATCAACATCGGCCTCGTCCCTCTCGACCGACGTTGCGCCGCCTGCCGCTGCGGTCGCGTCGCTTGCAGCAAGCTCCCTCCAGTGTGGCAGCGACAGCCGACAAAAGCCCGCGATGCGTCCCTCGGGCGTGACCCACTGCAGGAAGTGCTCGTCCGTGACGGCGGTCTGGTACGTGACGTCGTCCAGGGCCAGGGAACCCAGATCGACGGCGTCCAGCGAGATCTCCCTGAAGCGAACCTCGCGTACGCCCTTCGCCGTCCCGTCGCGCCGGATCTGACCCTCGACCATCTGGCGCAGGTTGGTGTGCTTGTTGCCCACCAGTATGTCTCCCGCGCTGATGTCGCGGATCATGCGCGAGATGCGGACGTACGGTGGCGTGGCCAGCACATCGCTCGCGAGCACGTCGACAAGCTCCTCTCGGTCGTAGGGGCGCCATGCGCCCCGCTCGAAGAGACGGACCAGCCTCGTACCTGCGACCAGCGCGCAGGGATAGAGCTTGATCTCGTCGGGAAGGAAGCCGGGGTCGCTCACGAAGGTGCGGAAGTCCTCCTTGTCGGATTCCGGTGTGGAGCCCAGCAGGTTCACCATCAGGTGGGCGTGTATCTTGAAGCCAAAGAGGCGAATGAGCGAGAAGGACCGCCTGACCTGTTCGATGCTTGTCCGGCGTCCGTTGGCGTCCAGGGTCTCCTGGCGGGTGGACTGGATGCCCATCTGGATCTTGGTGCAGCCCAACTGCCGAAACAGCGTGAGTGATGCAGGCGTTATCAGGTCCGGGCGCGTCTCTATCGCCAGGCCCACGACGCGGTGGGAAGCGCACTCGTTGCGCAGCTGCTCCGTCGCAAGCCCGTCCAGGGTCGCGCCCATGCGCTTGGCCGCAGCCTGGTGGGGGCGGCTTTCCCGGTAGAGGTCGCGCAGCGCGTCGTTGTAGCTCTTCTCGCCCCGGTCGACCAGGGCCTGCTGAGGTGCGACGAAGGCTGCCAGCCGTGTGGTGTCGTTCGTGAGTCCCAGCTCTCGGTAGCTGCCGTAACGTCGGCGTAGCACCTCGTCCGCAATGGGCCAGTCGTTGAGCGCACGGAACAGCTCGCGCACGAACCAGATCTGGTAGGCGCGCGGGTAGTCGCTCCAAGTGCCACCCAGGATGATGAGTTCGACCTTGTCGACGGAGTGGCCCATCTGCGAGAGGGCGCGCAGGCGTGAGGCCACCTGCAGGTAGGGGTCGAAGAAGTTGTGCTCCGCACGCTGGCAGGCAGGCTCCCCTGCCAGGTAGCTCTTGGGCATGCGCAGGTCGCAGGGACAGTACAGGCAGTCGCTGGAGCAGGCCTGCGGCCTGGTGATGACCGTGATGGTGGCCACGCCCGAGGCCGTGCGGCGCGGCTTCATGCGAATGGTGCGCACCAGGCGCTCCTCCAGCGTGGCGTCGACGTTCCAGCTGGCCCAGCGTATGGGGTCCCGCTGCTTTGTTCGCTGGTAGAAGGGCAGGATGAAGCGCTTGGAGAGGCGCCTGTCACCTTCGCGCGCGCCACGGTTGTGCCGGCGCCAGATGGCGTCCAGCTCCAGCGGGGTCAAGGCATCGCCCGCCCGCTCCGGTGGCAGCGAGTGCAGGTGATCGAGTATGTCCAGCAGGAAGTCTTCCATGCGGCCTCTCTGTACGGGACTCTCCGTGGGGCGCAATTATAGGTGACGCCCCCTCACGTCTGGCCCCGCCGCCGTGTCGACGGTTCATACTGTTGGCATCGTAGCGCCATGGGTACCGTCAGCGTCAACCACATGTGCGCTGCCGACATCGACTGCGCGCTGCCGAGCACCTGGAGGGGAGGGGGGCGCGGCTCTACCACGAAGCGCCGAGGCCACATGAACACTGACGTCGCACGTCGCATGAACAACCTGAACGCGGAGTTCTACCGAGCCCAGGCCAGCTCGTTCTGCCAGACGCGCCAGGCACCATGGCCGGGGTGGGGGAGGGTGGTCTCCCTTGCCGGCATTGCCGTGACCGCAACGCCATCGACGCTCTCCGTCTTGGACGTGGCCTGCGGGAACCTGCGTTTTGGCACCTACCTTGCATCTAGGATGGCATCGTCGCCCGTACCGGCACGGGTCGCCTATTGCGCGGTCGACAGTTGTCCGTCGCTTGTCCGCCGCTGCGCCCCTCCGCTTCCCTGGAAGGTTGACTTCACCCAGATCGATCTGGTGGAACGACTCCTCAATGGTGTCCCGCTGGCGTTCCCTGCACCCGCGTCTGCCCCCGCGGATCTGACGGTCTGCTTTGGGTTCATGCACCATGTGCCCACCTGGGCGGCACGGGTTGCCCTCCTTCGGGCGTTGCTCGGCGCGACGCGTCCCGGGGGAACCTGTGCCGTTTCGCTCTGGCAGTTCATGAACAGCCCCAGGCTTGCGCGGCGTGCGCGCGAAACTACCGTCGAGGCCCTCGGGTCGCTGGGCTTGGCCCCCAGCGATCTCGACGCCGATGACTATCTGGTGGGATGGCAGGGGCTTCCCGACGTCTGGCGCTACTGCCACAGCTTCGATGCGGACGGGATAACGGCTCTCGTGGACGCCGTGTCGGACCTCTCGACCGTCCGGGAGCGCTTCTCGTCCGATGGCCGTACGGGCAATCTCAACACCTATCTAGTCTTCCGCCGTCACGCGGCATGTTGATTTGGGATTCTTTCCCCGGAGTTCGTTTCTGTTGCTATTCCAACGGCAATCGTCCGTACGCTGAACTACCTTGAGATTCCCAGGCTTTTGCGACCGTCGCTTTTGGACGGCTGCCCCTGCGAATGGGACGGGTGAGCGATACTACAGAAAGGGGCATGCCATGAAGCTGCCAGCTGGAAAGGTCTTCTCGATTAGTGACGACATGCCGCCGGTTTCTGGGTGCACCACGTCTCAGACGATTCACCATGCGAACGGCCTGTCCATCACCAACTTCTCTCTCGCCGCCCACACGGACATCAGCGCAGAGTGCTACGACTACCACAAGCTGTTCGTTGTCGAATGGGGTGACATGGAGGTCTACCAGGGTTCAGCTGACCCTACGGGTCTCGCCGGCCCCGCTGGCTTTGCTGGTCAGGATGGTTCCACAGACTTCGCTGGCCCCAACGACCCCACCCGGCATCACGTCAGGGGCCCTGCGCGCGCCCTAGCCGTTGCCTCTGGTGAGGCCGTTGTGTCTCTCCCCGATGTCGCGCTGGGGGTCCGTACGGATGCGGGTTGCGTGTACACGGAAGTCACCCTCAAGAAGGAGGCCGCCATGAACGACACGCTCAAATCAGGGGAGGTCGTCAAGTTGGCGGACCTCTTGCCCTACCAGGACGGCAGGGTCGTGAACATGGACTTGGCCCGCAACGACGGGATGAAGCTCGCCCTCATGAGCTTTGGCGCGGGCACCGGCCTGGACGAGCACTCCGCTCCCGGCGAGGCACTGGTCTTCGCGCTCGATGGCGAGGGGGTCATCGGCTACGAGGGCCAGGAGCACGTCATCCATGCGGGTGAGAACTTCAAGTTCGACAAGGGCGGGCGCCACTTCGTCCGCGCGGACAGGCCCTTCAAGATGGCCCTGCTCCTCACGCTCTGAGCTGCGCTCGCTGGTAGCGCGCGTTGCGACGGGGCGTTGCATGTCGTGATGGGGTTGACCTGCGGGAGGCGGTGGAGCTTATCCACAGTACATCGAGACGTGCCGCAACGTTCGCCGTACGCGCCCGACGCTGGGGCACGTGCCGCTGTGTGGACATGAGTAGAAACATGCATGAGGGTCAACCGGAATCATCCGATTCTGGTTGACCACTCTATTGATCACTCTATCCAATCCGGACCTCGACGGACCAACTATTTGCCCGAAGCCCCTCCCAAGCGTAACGAAAAGTGGTGCTGTGGCGCAGAATCCGTGCCACGGCGCCACAATTTGTCACGGTTTGGCCACGTGGCCCGCCACAGCGCCGTTATCTGCAGCGCGCCCTGGGCCCGAGGGCCTCCTTGGCCTTGGTGGCGATCGCCTCGCCGGTCGCGTTGGCGAAGTGGCATCCCTGGGAGCGCGCGTCTGCGGATGCGCCTGTGCCGCAACGGCGCCTGGGGGTGCCCCTCCCCGGCGGCACGCGTCCTGTGTCCGCGCGCGTCTGCGTGGCAGCTTACCGTGCCTTCGTGCGTTCAGTCCCATTCGACCCCATCCGAGAGGGACGCGCCTACTGAACTGCGTAGCACTTCTGGATGGAAAGGCGCAGCTGGCTGGCAATCAGGACGTTGTCTCCCTCGCGCTCGGGCTCTTCGGGGCGCTCTGGAATGAGGTAGACGTGCGCGAAGGTACCCTTGCATGCCGCAAGGCTCTCCTCAAGCGGCCTGGCCCTCTTTCCCTCGAGTGCGGAGATCACGTTTGCCAGGTAGATGCCGTGCTCGCTGAGATGTTCTCGCACGCCGCGTGCGCCCTCGCTGGTCTTGAGGGGTCCCAGTGGCTTCCTGCCGCCAAATGCGTCGTTTACGATGAGGTCGAAGTGGCGGCCACATCCACGCAGATATGCCCACCCGTCATCGCAGACGAGTCGCAGGCGGCCCGGCGAGGTGTCGCTCGGCGTTGCGTGGGCGTCGCCTGGCGTT
>ERZ772967.1791-NODE-1791-length-14372-cov-4.835021_pt1 | contig 14372 bp, 14 predicted proteins | sample MGYA00511677_ERZ772967 | MGnify/ENA primary metagenome ERZ772967 (study PRJEB29015, sample SAMEA2737931) | human oral metagenome | biome: human oral; feature: human-associated habitat; material: dental | place: China | collected 2146 ...
CGGTGACAAAAAATAGAAAAAGAAGGGGCGGCGGAAAAAGCAGCTGCAAAAGTTAAAGAAGTCGCTGACGATGTTCAAGATGCTATAGAAGGAACAATTCAGGGTGTCAAAAATATTATAAATAAAGAGAAAGAATAATTTTAACATCTTTTCTGCCTGGAGGATAACAAATTTAAACAGCTAAATACTATAATGATAGTAATTTAAAACAGTAAATCAAAAGGTTTACTGTTTTTTTGTTGCTCTGAGAGGGAAAGAAAATCAAAAGAAAAGCGGCAATCAATCAGAAAAGGTACTTGGCAAAACGCGCGCTGGGGAGAAAGGGAGGAAATGTTTTCAGCGGCAGGAAAAAAGAAGAGAAACGACGAAATATTTCAGAGAAAATTATGTCCTGCCCTTGGGGACAGGATAGCGGTTTGGAGCAGGGAGGGTTCGAGAAATGAAGGCAAGGGACATCATGACGAAGGATATTATGACCGTGTCGCCGGATACGCCGGTGCATGACGTGGCACATCTCATGGTGGAACGCGCCGTGCCCAGCATCCCGGTGGTGGACGCGGCGGGGAAAGTGTTGGGTATGGTGAGCGAAGGAGATCTGCTAAGAAAGAAGATCGCGCCCCAAAGGCCGCAGGTGGTGAATGTCTTAGGCGAATACCAGGGGATGGAGGAGTACCGGGAGGCCTTTCGCAAGATGGGGGCGAATACTTCCGGGGAGATCATGACGTCGCCGGTGGTGACGGTCGAGGCGGAGGACGAGGCCGCCAAGGTAGGGGAGACGGTGCTCAATCACCACATCAAACAGGTTCCCGTGCTGGAAAACGGGAAATTGGTGGGCCTTATCTCTCGGGCGAATCTCTTGAAGTGGCTGTTGGCATGAAGGAAGCGCTGCTCAATGAATATGCCCGCCTCGTGGTACGAGTGGGGGTGAACGTACAGCCGGCGCAGCCGGTGGTGATAAATGCGCCTATCGAAGGCGCGGACTTTGCGCGGCGTCTGGCGGGGGCGGCCTATGAGGCCGGGGCGCGGGACGTGACGGTAAACTGGAGTGACGAAACCTTGGCGCGGCTGCGCCTGGAGCATGTTTCGGAAGACGTTTTAGGTGAATATCCTCACTGGAAGAAAGCCCTCTACGAGGATAACGCGGCGACGGGGGCGGCCTTCATCTCTCTTCACGGGGACGATCCGGAAATTTTTCGCGGGATTGCCCCGGTCCGCCTTCAAAAGGTGCAGCGGGCGGCGGGGGAAGCCCTTATGGATTATCGGGCGCGGATGATGAGCAACAAGAACACCTGGTGCGTGGCGGCTATCCCCACCCGCGGCTGGGCGCGGAAGGTATTCCCTGATAAAACACCGGCAGATGCCGTGGCGGCCCTGTGGGCAGCCATTTTAGAAACGGTGCGGGTGACGGGGGACGGCGGCGCGGCTGATCGCTGGCGGAATCACATCGCCTTTTTGCGGCGGGCGGCGGACTTTTTGAACCGCAACGAATTTGACGCCCTTCATTATCGAAACGCGAGGGGCACTGATCTCACAGTGGGGCTGCCTCTCGGGCATCTCTGGGTGGGGGGCGAGGAGGCGACGGAAGCTGCCGACGGAAAGCCGGGGGGCGTTCCCTTCGTGGCCAATCTTCCCACGGAGGAGGTGTACACCCTGCCCGACCGCGACCGCACGGAGGGAGTCGTCTATGGGACGAAGCCCTTGGTCTTTCACGGCAACCTCATCGACGGCCTGCGGCTAACCTTCCGTGCCGGGAAAGTAGTGGACTTCGACGCGGATAAGGGCCGGGAACTTCTGGGCGACCTCCTCGGCACCGACGAGGGGGCGGCGCATTTAGGGGAGGTGGCGCTGGTGCCCTTTGATTCCCCCATTTCCCAGAGCGGCCTTCTCTTTTACAACACCCTCTTCGACGAAAACGCCGCCTGTCATTTAGCTCTCGGCAAGGCGTATCCCACCTGCCTCAAAGGCGGGGCCGACATGGACTCGGTCACCCTCCTGGGGCACGGCGTCAACGATTCTCTCCTCCACGAAGATTTTATGATCGGCTCCCGGGATTTATCCATCACCGGCCGCAAGAAAGACGGCCAGGAAGTGCCGGTCTTTTGGGAGGGGAATTTTGTGGAGTTTTGACGATGCAGGTACGAAGGGCTCTTTCGGTGCCGATTTTATAGGCTGGCAATAAAAATGCCCGCTCTGGTTTAGGCCGGAGCGGGCATTTTTTATTGGGCGGCTCAGAACGCTGGAACGATGGCGCCTTTGTATTTGCTGTCGATGAAGTCTTTAACTTCCTTCGAGGTCAGGGCCTTCATGAGGGCCTCGATTTCGGGGCGTTTTTCATCCCCCTCGCGGACAGCGACGATGTTTACATAAGGAGAGGTCTTGTCCTCCATGAACAGGGCGTCCTTCGTGGGTACCAAGTTCACCTGCATGGCGAAGTTCGTGTTGATGACGGCCGCGTCCACGTCATCCAAGGTGCGCGGCACCTGGGCGGCTTCGACCTCCTGGAATTTGAGGTTTTTCGGGTTGTCGGCGATGTCCTGCACCGTGGCCTTGACGCCGGCGCCTTCCCGGAGTTTCAGGAGGCCCGCCTTTTCCAAGAGGAGCAGCGACCGGCCGCCGTTTGTGGGATCATTGGGGATGGCGATGGAAGCGCCGTCAGGCAGGGCGGTCAGTTCCTTGATCTTTTTGGAGTAGATGCCCATGGGTTCAATGTGAACGCCTCCGGCATTTTTGAGCTTCAGTTCCTTGTGTTCGCTGATGAAATTGTCAAGGTACGGCTCGTGCTGGAAGAAATTGGCATCCAGTTCCTTGTCGTTGAGGGCCAAATTCGGCTGGACGTAATCGCTGAATTCGACGATCTGAAGATCAATGTTCTGCTTGGCCAGGAGCGGTTTGACGATCTCCAAGATCTCCGCGTGGGGAACCGGCGTCGCGCCGACCTTGAGGGTCGTTTTCGCCCCCGCGGCCGGGGCAGCCGAGTCGGAGGAGGCGGCGGGTTTGCCGCTGTCGCCGCAGCCCGCTAAGGCGAGTGTCATGAGGAATGCGGTCAGAAGAAGAAATAGCTTTTTCATAGAGATACCTTCCTTTCGTATGCGTGATATTTTGGGGTCGCTTTATTTTTTGTTCAGCCGTCTCGCCAGCCAGTTGCCGCCGAACTGGATGAGCTGGACGAGGACGACGAGAACGACGATGGTGGCCAGCATGACTTCCGGGCGAAAGCGCTGGTAGCCGAAGCGGATGGCCAGATCCCCCAGCCCGCCGCCGCCGATGGCCCCCGCCATGGCCGAAGCGCCGACGAGGGCGATGACCACCGTGGTGAGCTGGGCGACGATCCCTGGCATGGCCTCGGGGAGATAGACGTGTCGAATGATTTGGAGCGGGGAAGCCCCCATGGCGAGGGCCGCCTCGACGATGCCGTAGGGGACTTCCCGCAGAGACGTCTCCACCTGCCGCCCGATGAAGGGGATGGCAGCGATGGTGAGCGGCACCATGGCCGCCGTGGTGCCGATGGAGGTTCCGGCCACGAGTCGGGTGAAGGGGATGATGGCCACCATCAGGATGATGAAGGGGACGGAGCGCACGGCGTTGATGACGGCGGAGAGAACCCGGTTGAGGGGGAGACACTCCAATATCTGGTGTTTTGCCGTGGTGAGGAGAAGCACCCCCAAGGGAATGCCGATGATGGTCGCCGCCAGCATGGAAACCGCCACCATGCGAAGGGTCTCTCCGAGCGCCTTAACGAGCAGCGCCATAAGATCAGCCGACATAGCCGATCACCTCAATTCTGAGATCTCGTTGGGATAAGTAAGAGAGCGCGTCCTTGACGGCGGGATCCTCGCCGGAGATGCCGATCAAAAGACGGCCGTAAGGTGTATCCTTAATGTGATCGATGTTGCCATAGAGAATGCTCACGTCGATGGGGAAGCGGCGGATGAGAGCAGCGATGACCGGTTCATCGGCGGAGTCGCCGATGAAGGTCAGCCACACTAAGAGCGGCGCCCCCGGGAGCGGTGTTTCGGAGATGGCTTTTCCCTCAAAAGCGGCGGGGAGCTCGCTGGACATAACGGCGCTGATAAATTCTTTTGTCATGGGGCGCTGAGGGTTTGTGAACACATCGAGGACGGAACCGCGCTCGGTGATGATCCCGTTTTCAATGACCGCCACCTTGTCGCAGATATCCTTGATGACCTGCATTTCGTGAGTGATGATGACGATGGTCAGCCCCAGTTTCCGATTGATGTCCCGCATGAGTTCCAGAATGGCTTTCGTGGTCTGGGGGTCGAGGGCGGAGGTAGCTTCGTCGGAGAGCAGCACCTTGGGCTCGCTGGCCAGCGCCCGGGCGATGCCCACCCGCTGCTTTTGCCCGCCGGAAAGCTGGGCAGGATATTGAGCAGCCTTGTCGGAAAGATTGACTAAGGCGAGAAGCGGCTCCACCTTGGCACGGATCGCGTCCTCAGAGAGGGAGGAAAGACGCAGAGGGAAGGCCACATTGTCGTACACCGTGGCCGAAGTCAGGAGATTGAAGTGCTGAAAGATCATCCCGATGTTCTTGCGAGCGAAGCTCGGCCGCGCTCATGGCGGTGAGATCCTGCCCGTCCACCACCACCCGCCCCTTCGTGGGACGTTCTAAGAGATTGATACAGCGGATCAGGGTGGACTTCCCCGCTCCGGAGAGGCCGATGATACCGTAAATCTCGCCCTTCTTCACGGTGAGATCGATGCCCTTTAAGGCGGACACCGGACCGTCGAGGCCGTGATAGTTTTTTTCGATGTGGGAAAGTTCAATCATAATCGAAATGCCTGCTTCCTGTCTGTCGTTTACGGATGTGCTGCCTTCTTCAGCGACGCGCTGGGGAAAAACAAATGTCCCAGTGGTTTTGTAGGAAAAGCGCGCGTCAAGAGAAAACCGCGTCATCAAGTTTATCCCGATGACGGGATAACTCCACACATTATATCATATTTAAAACGCGAAAAACACCGGAGAGAAAAATTATTTTTCCCTCCGGTGTTTTTTTGGCAAAATGTTCAGTTGATCGAGTGTGGCTGCGTTCCGCAAAAAGTAAAGATGGCGCCGCCGTCAGCGGCATTGGCAGCGGTGAGGGCGATGTCGTGGCGGTCGGCGATGGCCTTGGCGATGGCCAGCCCGAGGCCGGTGCCGCCGGCATTGGCCTCGCTTTTTTGGCGGCGGAAGCGCTGGAAGAGGTGCGGCAAAACCGCCTTCGCGATCCCCGGGCCGTGATCGCGAAGGGCGATGGACCAGCGCGGTCCTTCTTTTGTGACGGTGATTTCCACGACGCCCTTCGCGGGGGAAAATTTAACGGCGTTATCCAAGACGATCAAAAACATTTGCCGCAGGCGGCCAAAATCCGCCGTCATCAAAATGGGGGGAAGATCTCCTGAGACGATGGCAATCTCTCGCTGCGCCGCCAAACGGCGGGCCGATCGAATGGCGTCGGACAGCGCGTCAGTGAGGTTCGTCGGGGCTTTCTCAATTTGGAAATCCACGTTTTGCAGGCGGGTCAGTTCGAAGAGATCCCCCACTAAGCGTTCCAGCTGGCGCACGTTGTCCTCCATCTGGGCGAGGTAGCGGCGGCGCTCTTCTTCGTTGGCAAAAAGGCCCGCGTCCAAGACTTCAAGGGAGCCGCGCAGTACAGTGAGGGGCGTGCGCAGTTCGTGGGATACGCTGGTCAGGAAATCCTGCCGCATTTGGGTCAGCCGGGCGCTCTCCTTCGCGGCGTCGGCGAGACGCGCAGCGAGGGCGTCCAGGCTTTGCGCCAAGGAGCCGACCTCGTCCTCCTGGGCGATGCCGGTGCGGGCGTCATAGTGCCCTCTGGCCAGCGCGGCGGCCACCTTTTCCATGCGGGCGAGGGGGCGGAGAAAGCGGCGGGCGAGGAGAAAGGACAGCCCCGAGGCGACGAGGAAAGCGACGGCCATGGCAAACAGGAGAAGGCGGCGTCCCTGATATTCGCCGATATCCACCGCGTTGAGGGTGCGGTGGAGCAGCACCGCACCGATGACATTGCCCGATGTATCCTTTACAGGGGCTCCCGCGGTGACGGAAGGCGCAGTCAACAGGGGATCGAAGGCCTGGCTAGCGGCGGCTTGACCGGAAAATATCCGCTCCAACAACGTTTCGGCCTCAGCGGGCAGATCGTCAAAGGAGGCGCTCTCCTCGGCTCCGTAAAGGGTGATGGTGCGGCTGCCGCGGTCGACGAGCCATACTGTGCCGCCCGCCAACGGCTCAAGCTGGCGAAGATAGAGGCCGCTGCCCGCGGATTCGTTCACGACCCGGCGGCAGTAAGCGTGTGATGATCCTGGATGATCGTGGCCGCCGTTCTTCTCCCGGGGCGTTTTCTCCATCCCGTGGCGGTGCATACCGCCGCCGGATATCATGCCGCAGCCCCCGACGGGGCGGGCGGCCGCCGCCGGCTCGGAGGACCTTTGGCTGCCCAATGGCGCGGGAACGTCCGCGGCGACGAGGGCAGCGACGGCCTCGGCCCGGACGATAAGATCCGCGACCGCCGCCCCCCGGGTGGAAGAGCGCAGCTGCCATTCGTAGATGCCCCCCAACACGAGGGCAAACACTGTCAGTGCGGCGGTACAGTACAGCATGAAGCGGCGCCAAAGAATACTGTTCATCGAAGCACCTCAAAAGAATAGCCCACGCCCCAGACGGTGCGGATCTCCCAATCCGGGTGGGGCGTTTTGGCCAATTTGGCCCGGAGCCGTTTAATGTGGGTGTCCACGGTGCGGGTATCCCCTTCATAATCATACCCCCACAATCGCTCCAGAAGATGTTCCCGGGAAAAGACCCGCCCCTTGTTCTCCGCCAAAAGGCACAAGATATCAAACTCTTTTTTCGTCAAGGCGACAGCGGTGCCGCCGATCAGGACCCGTTCCTCCTCGGTGAGGATGGTTAAACTGCCCCGGAGGAGGGTGCGGGACGGAGTGCCCGTCCTCTCCAATCGCCGCAGAATCGCCCGCACTCGGGCCATGACGACAGCGGCGGAAAAGGGCTTTACGATGTAATCGTCGGCGCCGATGTCCAGTCCCATGATGCGGTCGTAGTCTTCTCCACGGGCGGTGATCATCAGGATAGGAACATCGGAAACGGCCCGCAGGGCACGGCAGACGGCGAAGCCGTCCATTTTTGGCATCGTCACGTCCAGAAGAATGATGTCAAAGTTTTCGGTGCGTCCCGCCGCCAGCGCCGCTTCTCCGTCGGCCACAGCCGTCACCTGCCAGCCGTCTCGTTCGGCGAAAGCCCGCAGGATATCAATGATCGCGGTGTTATCGTCGGCGATGAGCATGTGCGGCATAAAATGTCCCTCTTTCTTTGCGCATATTATATATCTAATGATAAAGGAGAATCATGACGAAAATGTGGCGTCAAGGGAGGTTTCCTTAAAAATTATACCACAGGAAAACCTTAATAACAGTCAGGAATGCTTCGGAGAACAGGATCTTAAACATTGACCTAAGAAAAGTTTAATGGGAATTTCATGAAAAATATATAGATAATGATTCTCATTAGTGCTAATATCAGGACATATCATTAACAATATTTATTATTCTGAAGGGTATTCAGAAATTTATTTGCGATAGGAGGGCAAAGATGCAAAGGACAAAGGTGAAGATGAAAAAGCGCCGGCAGGCGGCCCTCGCCGCCGCGATATGGATATTTCTCGAATCTTCGGCCTTTTGCGCCGAAGAGGGAGAACAGGCCGGCGAAGCGGAGAGAGTGACGACGGAAGCGGTTAACGTCGAAGCGGTTTATGAGAAGGAAATGCTCAAAGAAGCGCCGGAGACGAAGACGCTCATCACGCGGGAGGACATCGACCGCAAGGGCGCAAGGACGCTTTCGGATGCGCTGGCCGCCGAACAGGATATTCAGATGGGAACGGATAACATGGGGCGTAAGACGATTTCTATCCGCGGCGCGGATCCCCGCCACACCCTGATCCTTGTTGACGGCCGCCGTTTGGCGGGGGGACTGAGCAAATTCTACGGCGCCACCGACGAGGCGAATCGTATCGGCCTCGATAATATCGACCATATTGAGATCATTCGCGGTTCGGGGACGGCGCGCTACGGCGCCGATGCCATCGGCGGGGTCATCAATATCGTCACGAAAATTCCCCACAAAAGGGGCGGGACGGTAAGGATGGAACGTTCTTGGATCGGCCAGGGCGGCAGCCAGTATAACCACAATGTCAATTTCGCTACGGGGGAAATCGGCAAAGGTATCTACATGGATTTCTCGTACGGGAAGAGTAAGACGGCGCCGTTCCTTTACGATAAGGACGGCTCCTCCATGCAATATTACGGTCAACGCACACCGATGAGCGCTCGCGTGGAATTTACCTTGGGCAAAGGCGAATCCCTTACCCTTTCCGCCGATCACCTCGACGAGGATCTGGAGAAAGATACGCCCCTTGGTAAGATGCTCAAGATGAACGCCTTGGAAGACGCCTGGCGGCGAAATATCAGCATCGATTGGAAAAAGCAGACGGATGCGGCGGATTTTCGCGTTCGCGCTTATCGGACGCAGCATGATTCCGATGTGAATTATGAAATCGGCCCCATCGTGCCGGGCACTATTCCGTATCACCATTTCTACTTTGATTATTTTAACCGGGAAGACCGTGTTCTGGAAGCGTCTCTGGGCGTGATGCTGCAGGATAAGCATTACCTGACGGTGGGGGCGGATTATCACAAGGAGAGCGGGGAAGGGACACGTATCTATGTGCCGAAGCAAAATCCGCGGCAGGAAACCAGAATATATACGTTCCCAAATCCCAGCGACCCGTCTGACCCGAATAAAAGATCGTACACCGGCGATATCTATGAAACCGATCTGGAGTATTACAGCGCTTATTTTACGGATGATTGGCAGGTGGGGAAGAAGCTCCTTGTCATCCCGGCCTTGCGCTATACGAACCACAGCCATTTCGGCGCCCATCTCTCCCCCTCCATCGGCGCAACCTATAAGGTGCGGCCGAATTTACGCATTAAAGCGAATATCGGCACCAGTTTTTCCACGCCGGGCATCGCCGAGCTCTATCATGACTGGGAAATGTACGAACCGTCGCTGAATCCGACACCGCCGATTCGTAACGGCTGGCTCTTTCAAGGGAACCCCGATCTGAAACCGGAGAAAGCGCTCAATATGGATGTATCCCTGGAGGCGGAGCTTGACAAAAAGACGAGTGTAAAGGTGACCTTGTTCCGCAATGATTTCCGCGATTATATGCAGATCATGTACACAGGGGAAAAGGATAGTAAAAATCTCTACGGGCGTACCTATTTCGATCGAAAAGTGCGATACCCCAGCGTTTGGAGTTCCTTTTCGTATGATGACCTCGTTCGGGAGATACAGAATGCAGGCAGCTGGCAAGATATCGAAGATAATGTTATCGATGAATCGGATATGGTGACGGGGGTTCCCGCCATGGACGATGTGTATACGTATCAAAACATCTCCAAGGCGCGCATGCAGGGACTTGAGCTGGAAGTCAGGCGCGAAATTGCTCGGGATTTCAGCGTCAAGTTCGGCTATACCTATCTTGATGCCCGCGATCGGCAAACGAACAAACGCCTTGAAGGACGCGCCCGGCACACGCTGAATCTTACATTTAATTACAACGACAAAAAACATGGCTGGCGCGCGACTTTTTGGGGCGATTACGCGCGAAACTATCTCGATATCCGGGACCGCATCGCGACGGGACACTTCGTCGGCGGAGCACCGGATCTTGAGTATACGGAATTTACCGATCCGAATACGGGGGAGGTGTACCGCCTCTTCCGCAATGAGACGGACGCGAATAAATATGTGAAAGGCGATGTCGAGCACGGCTTTACGCGCGAGAAGGTCGCCCGCGAGAAAAATTATGGCCTCTGGAATCTCATGTTGGAAAAAGATATCAATCCTCATGCGACGTGCTATTTGGGCGTGATGAATCTCTTCAATCATTTTGACCCCTATCTGGGCATGGCGGGACGCATCTATCTCTTCGGCATGCGCGCCAGTTTCTGATTCGTTTGGGAAAGCCGCCCCGTTAGGGCGGAAATCTTTACTTAAGGAGTGTTTGTTTTATGGAAAATTTTATTCATCTCTTCAACAGCGGCGGCTTTGTCATGTATCCGCTGCTCCTTCTCTCCGTCATCACGCTGGCCATCGCTGTGGAGCGATTTTCCTACTACCGTACCAACCGCCGGGGTTCGAAAGCATTTTTCCATGGCGTTTATCATGCGGCGGCGCAAAAGGATTGGTCCGTGGTTCGACAGCTCTGCCAGGAATTTCCTTCGGCGCTAAGCCGTGTCATCGCCAGCGGCATGGAGAACGATTCTTCCGAACGCGCGATGAAGGCTGCCTTCGAAGATCGCATGGAGATGGAGTCCATCAACTTTCATCGCTATCTTGACTATCTCAGCGCCGTTGTGACGATCTCGCCTCTGCTGGGCCTTCTCGGTACGGTTACGGGCATGATTCAGACCTTCGGCGTTCTCGACAGCGGCGGCGGTGCCGCGGCGATCACGGGCGGCGTCGGAGAGGCTCTGGTGGCCACGGCGACAGGTCTTTGCGTGGCCATTATTGCCTTTTGCTTCTACACGTATTTCAGCCATCAGCTGGATACGCTGGTGACGGATACGGAGCGTCTTTGCTCGACAGTAATCGGCGCGAAAAGAGAAAGCTGGGATAAAGCATGAATTTCACGAAACATCGCCTGCAAAAAAAGCCGGTGTTTATGATCATTCCGATGATTGATATCATCTTCTTTCTGCTGGTTTTCTTTATGATGAACAGTCTGCAGACGGTGGCGCAAAAAGCGCTTACCGTGCAGCTGCCGCAGGCACAAAGCGCCTCGGCGCCCGCGCAGCTGCCGATTATTATTACCCTGGACGAAGCGGGCCATATGACGATTGATAATAAGCCGGTAAGTATTACGGAATCCAGCGGCATTATGACAAAGCATATTCAGGAAAATGCCAACGCGGCCGTCGTTCTGCAGGCGGATAGGCGTACGGCGCACGGGCAGGTTGTCGCTGTCATGGATATGCTGAAGCAGTCGGGCGTGAAGCGCCTCTCAATCGCCGCGGAACAAAAGTAACGGAAGGGATACTATATGGAACGAAATCTTTCATGGCTAAAAGCGTACATCGTTTCCATTGCCCTTCATTTTCTGATCGCGCTGCTTTTCGCGCTGGGATTGGCTGAAGTTGCCGCGGAGAAAGAACAGCAAATGTATGTGGTCGACTTGGCGACATCCGACTTCAGCCAGGGCAGCGGTCATGCAGGCGGCGGAGGCGGAGGCGGCGGCAGCGGCCTGGCGGCTGCCTTCCCTGAACCGCTGAACGCAGAAGAAATGGCGAAGCGCGTGGAAACGGTGCAGCAAGCACAAACCTTTGCCGCTGAAGCGGAGACACTCCCAAAACCCGCGGAAACTCCGTTGACGCCTTCCGTTGTAACTCCGTCCGACGCAGTGGATCCGCGGGAATCAACGGCTGTTCCCGATACTTCGGTATCTCCGGCGGCAACGCCGCTTCCCGGATTAAATCCCAGCGGCAGTGGCTCGGGCGGCGGCTCGGGAACGGGTACGGGGACGGGAACCGGTTCCGGCATCGGATCGGGAAATGGTTCCGGTATCGGTTCAGGCAGCGGGTCCGGCGTCGGCTCCGGAATCGGTGATGGCCAGGGCAGCGGCAGCGGCTCCGGCGACGGGCAAGGCAGCGGCGAGGGAAACATTGCCGGGACCGGCAACGCTCCCTTTGACAGCGCCGGCTTCCGGGCTGCCGTTGATGCGAACAAGCAATATCCGTATGCGGCGATGAAGCGGCATCTCGAGGGCTCTGTTACAGTCAGCTGTATTGTCGACAGCAGCGGAAATATTACCAACGTTTCCCTGGAAGAATCCTCGGGACAGAGTCTCCTCGATGAAGCAGCAGTCGAAGCGGTGCGCTCGGTTGGCAGCTATCCAAACCCTACGGGACAGTCAATTCCGGTTTCTGTTCCGGTAAATTTCCACCTGCGATAAAAAACAAAATATACATGGCATATTATATATAGATAATATATAATATGAAGAAAAGGAGAATTTTATATGCGTACTATTGTAGTATATTCTTCCCGGACGGGAAACACGAAGAAGGTCGGCGAAGCGATTGCCGCCGCGCTGCCAGAGGGAACTCCAGCTATACCCGTGCAGCAGGTTCCGGCGGATCTCCCTGATTATGAGTGCGTATTCCTGGGCTTTTGGGTTGACCGTGGCCAGGCGGATAAGGACGCGGCGGATCTCTTGCCAAAGCTCAGGAACAAACATGTTGCGCTTTTCGCGACGCTGGGTGCGGATCCGCACTCCCCTCACGCCGCCGAAAGCCTCATGAAGGCGGCGGAGCTTCTGCCCGAGGGAAAGAAGCCGGCCGGGCAGTTTATCTGCCAAGGAGCCGTCGATCCGAAGGTAATCGAGATGATGTATAAAATGTTTCCCAAGGGGCACGTACACGGGCAATCGGCGGAGCGGGACGCGCTTCACGCCGAAGCGGCAAAACATCCGGACGCGGCGGATCTCGCCGCCGCCGGGGCGTTTGCGAAGAAAACGATGGAAAACATCGTCAGGGGGAACGTATGACGACAGAAAGTTATAACCTGGAAGGCATGTTCGCCGCGATTTCTGAGGAGCAGCGGCGGCTGCAGTTCGGAACGGCCGAGGGAGATCCCCTGACGGAAGGCTTCCCCCGCAAACGCGTGGTTCATGCGGGCCTCAGCGGGCAGATGGTGCCGCCGGAGGAGGCCCAGGCGGTTTGGAATCGCATTATGGAAACGCCGGCCGTCAGGGGAGAAACCCAGGCGGCTTATATCCATATTCCGTTTTGCAAAACGAAATGCCTCTATTGCGGATTTTTCCAAAACGCGGCGCAGCAGTCGGCAGAGGACGATTACGTCGATGCGCTCCTAGAGGAAATTGAGGCGGCGGGCGAGTACCCGCGCCTAAAGGAAGGGCTCATTCACGCCGTATTCATCGGCGGAGGAACTCCCTCTTCGCTGTCGGCGGGAAATGCGCAGCGCGTTCTCCATGCGCTGCGTCGTGTCTTGCCATTGGCCAATGATTACGAAATGACGCTGGAAGGACGCATCCACGATCTGGTGCCCGAAAAAATGGAAACATGGCTTGCGAACGGTGTAAACCGTATATCACTGGGCGTGCAGTCTTTTCATACGGAAGTGCGTCAGGCGCAAGGCCGCATCGAAACGCGCGAGGAAGTTTTGACGCGCCTTCAGGCGCTTAAGGCGTATGGACAATGTTCGGTGGTACTGGATCTCATCTACGGGCTGCCGGGGCAGACGGTGGACGTATGGCAGCAGGACCTCGCTGATCTGGTCACTTCGGGCGTTGATGGGGCGGATTTTTATCAGCTTAATGTCTTTGAGGACAGCGACCTCAACAAGCGGATCGCGGAGGGCAAGCTCAAGCCGGCGGCGACAACGCAGGAACAGGCCCGGATGTACGCTGTCTCGCACGATTATATGGCGCGGCGCGGATGGCGCCAGATCAGCATGTGTCATTGGAGCCGGAGCAATCGCGAACGCAGCCTCTACAATGCGCTGGCGAAAGAAGGGGTGCCGATGTTCCCCTTCGGTAGCAGCGCGGGCGGATTCCTTGAAGGCTATGCCGTTATGCTGCATCGGATATTACAGCCCTATGCGATGTTAGTGGCGAGCGGGCAAAAACCGATCATGGGCCTTGTCAAGCAGTCGGACATGCAGCCTTTCTCCAACCGGGCGATCAGTATGCTGGAGCGCGGCTTTGTGGACATCGCGGGCCTTGAAGCGCTTTCCCCACGGCTGGGCGGTTTACGCTGGCTCTACGACCTGTGGGAAAAACGAGGTTTTGTGCGTTTCAACGGCGTACAGTATGAACTTACCGTGGCAGGAAAGTTTTGGGAGGTCAATCTCGCCCAGACAACGGCGGAATGTATCCAATACCTTATGACGGGCGAGAATACGCTGAGCCTGGAAAGTATTGCAGCACAAGACACGCAGCGGGCAAAAAACGGCCAGGAAAAGAAACATGGCGTAGGCATGAACGGTGTGCCTTCCATAGAAATGATGCAGAAGATGCAAAAAATGGCGAAGGGAGGCATGCCTTCCCTCAGCGTGCTGAAATCGTTTGCCCGAGAGGCCGGGATCAAAGGTATGCCGTCGATAGAGGAGATGCGCAAGTTACAGAAGATGATGGAGGACAGAAAGCTGCGGGACACCGAACCTTGAGGGGTTAAAACTTTTTAAAAAAGAGCTTGACGAAACGAAGGGGATGAAGTAATATATAGAAGCTGACTCGTGGAAAGACAAGGGTCGGCGGGTGTTCCTTGAA
>ERZ772967.1793-NODE-1793-length-14364-cov-2.496051_pt1 | contig 14364 bp, 12 predicted proteins | sample MGYA00511677_ERZ772967 | MGnify/ENA primary metagenome ERZ772967 (study PRJEB29015, sample SAMEA2737931) | human oral metagenome | biome: human oral; feature: human-associated habitat; material: dental | place: China | collected 2146 ...
CTACAGCAATAGGGAGCCCGTGCCCAAGAGAGCCTGTGGAAGCCTCCACTCCCGGTACCTTGTTCCGATCCGGATGCCCCCCCAATCGGCTATTAAAGTGGCCAAAAGTATCCAACTCACTCATGGGGAAAAATCCCCGATCCGCTAACACCGCATAAAGGCCAACAGCAGAATGCCCCTTACTGACCAAAAGATAATCTCGATCCGTTTTTTTCGGATTCTTCGGGTCAACATTCAAAACAGAATCATAAAGGACATAAAGTATATCCAGAATGGAAAATGCACTGGGAATATGCCCTTCTTTTGTTTTATGGGCTGTTTCCAATATGATTCGTTTCAAACTCTTAGTTTTTTTCTCAGCCAATGAGCAATTCATGCTATCATCCTCCGATTTATGATAATTTCTCCAGATCCGCTTTTACCATCATCTTGACCAATTCGCTAAATCCAATCTTGCGCTTCCATCCCAGCTCTCTCTCCGCCTTCGTGGAATCCCCCCAAAGAAGCTCGACCTCCGCCGGGCGATAGAACTGCTCAGACACATCGACAAGGAGCTTCCCTGTCTTGGCATCATAGCCTTTCTCATCGCTCCCTTCACCTTCCCAGCGGGTCGAAACACCCGTCTCAGCAAAAGCTTTCTCCACAAATTCCCGAACTGTATGTGTCTCATTCGTGGCAAGGACATAGTCCTCCGGATGCTCCTGCTGAAGTATCCGCCACATCCCCTCTACGTAATCCCCCGCAAAGCCCCAGTCGCGCTTCTCCCCAAGATTCCCAAGGGTCAGTTTCTCCTGCAAGCCCTTCGTAATCCGAGCAACTGCAAGCGTAATTTTGCGTGTCACAAACGTCTCCCCGCGACGCGGTGACTCATGGTTGAAAAGGATTCCGTTGCACGCAAACATTCCATAGGACTCGCGGTAGTTCTTTGTAATCCAAAAGGAATAGAGCTTTGCCGCCCCATAAGGACTCTTCGGATAGAATGGAGTTGCCTCGCTCTGAGGCGCCGTCTCGGGCAAGCCCCCAAAAAGTTCTGAAGTCGATGCTTGATAGAAGCGTATCGGCAGCCCGCTCTGGCGTACTGCCTCAAGCAGACGAATCGTCCCAACGCCTGTCGCCTCTGCCGTATACTCCGGCACCTCAAACGATACTGCCACATGAGATTGTGCTGCAAGATTATAGACTTCATCCGGCTGGATCTCCCGAATCAGCGCATGTGCATTGCTGGAGTCCGTCAAATCGCCATAGTGCAGGGAAACACGATTGACAAATAAAGGATCATTCAGGATATGGTCAATCCGCTTCGTATTTTGGCTGCTCTGCCTACGGATAATGCCGTGTACCTCATATCCTTTTTCCAACAGCAACTCTGTAAGATATGAACCATCCTGTCCCGTAATGCCTGTAATCAACGCCTTTTTCATGAAGATTCCCTCCCTATAGCTCACCTGCAAGGATGCATTTTCACCGCTATTATATTAAATACTATCACCTTTCCAGACTCTTCATCGAACTTCATTTCTCATATAAGCTACGATAACTCCCTAATAATTTTTCCATCGAGAAAGATTCCTTATAGAGATTCATCGACGCAAGTTTCTGTCTATCCCTTAGCCCCTCATCTGAAATCATTTGCTCCAAATAAGACGTGGCTTCCTCAAATGAGTGGAACAAGAATCCGTTTCCTTTCACACAGTCGCAATTTCCTACGCAGTCCGACAGTAATAGCGGTATTCCCAAGGACATTGCTTCCAATACAGATATAGGCAGCCCTTCCCAACGAGAAGTCGATATATATATATCTGACGAAGCCATGATTTCCGCCACTTGAGACTGGCTCACCCATCCTGTTGCGGAAAGATTTTCCGTACAAAATATAGCTTCGTGCTCGCCCCCTCCAATCCATAAGAACTCGACATTCTTCCATCCCGCAAAATATTTTGCAATAGCTTGAAACATCTCCGGATTCTTTTGGTATGTCATCCTTCCTGATGAGATAATGAGCACCTTATCGCTTATTCGTGCTGTCGAAGAACACTTCGTCAACGGAGGGCAACTATTATTTACGAAGACAGCTTTTTCTATACCAATCTTTTTGAATGCCTTGCATTCCGATTCAGAGCAACAAATGACACTACCTGATAACGCATCGGCGAAGCGCTCCAACATGATATAAAAAAACTTTTTCTGTCTGGATATGTCCTCACGTAAAAAAGATGCACCATGAGGTGTATATAGAACTTTATCTCCCACTCCTAAGAGAAATGCTGCAATACGCCCTAAGAATCCAGCTTTGCTGGAATGAAGATGTATTTTTTGAACGGAATGGATTCTCTTTAAAATCTGTACCAATAGCACGAGAGCCTTAAAATCCTGAATCAGGCTTATCTCTCGTTGCGCATGACCCCAAGGAATAAATTGCACATCCCAAGGAAAGAGTGTCTCAAAATCACTTGGAAACTCTTTTCTCTGAACTCCATAAATAACGATATGTTGATAATCTGCGAGTCCATTTATAACATGACGTAGGAATGAAAATACACCGCCTCCAAAAGATTCCACAACATGTACAATAACGGGTTTATGACTGTTTTGATTTTCGTGATTCACGCATTGCCCCCTAATCTTTTTAGCATATAGGATCGACCAGTTTTCATTATGCGTTCCATGAACGGATTTCATAAACTGTATAGAGGGACATCATGACCGCAAAAAGGAAAATCGATAGTGCCATTGCTATCCCCATTCCTGCAGCCGTACCTATCGTTTTCATCAAATACCAGCCCGAGCACACAACAAACAAAGAGATAAACACAGCGCAATACATCTGTATACGAATCCTGCCTATCCCATTCAAAAAATAATTCAAACTGGACAGCCAATAAAGGACAATGACATAGATCGCCAAAGACTCCGGAACAAGGAATGGAAGGGTTATCTCCATGTGCAACCACAACTGTATGATCAGATCCAAATTGACATAAATGACGCCAGCAACTGCTGTGACGGGAATCGTGCACAGAAGAATCTTTTTTAGAATTCTCCTAATCCATAGATAGTCGCGCTTTACATAGGCATCTGTATAGGCTGACCAAAGCGGAGTCAATGCCACGGACGCCCCTAACGTTATAATGCTAAAAATCTTGAAAACGATATCGTAAGCACGAACATGTTCAGGTCCCAAACACTGCGTAATCAAAATATTGGAAAATGAATATATAAAGATAGCAGAAATCTGCAAGATAAAAAACTGCAATCCTAATGTTGTGATATCCCTCAGTTTCGCCGAATCGTACCATTGCCACCGAGGAAGCAAATCCTTATGTGATAAAAAAAAGTAGCCTAGGAAGCAGGTTCTCGATGTAATCGCAGCAAAGCCAAAAACGAATACCCACCAAATAATTCCATGAACCGATATCGTCGTAAGACAGTATGCGCCGCTTACCATAAGAACGCTTTGGACGATTGCTACCATTCCTGGAACAGCTGCTTTCTGATAAGCGTAATAAAGTTGGTCTACAACGGACAAAACAAACGTAGCAATAATAAATATTCCAGAAAAAAGGACGGAAATGGTCAATGTGTACTCATCAATTTCGACTGTATTAAACACATCCTGCATATGAAAAAGGGTTACAACACCAAGAAGAGTAATCCCCAGAACAACTCCAATAAAGCAAATGGACAACAACCCTGTAGTCAGGTATGTCCGTACCAGATTTTTATCCCCCTGACTCACAGCTTCAGTCAATCGATTCTTGAGACCGAGACCTATCCCAAAATCCAAAAAACTGATCCAGTTCATAAATGTGAACAACGTAACCCATACTCCATACTCTACCTCGTTCAAATAGTGAACCATAAGCGGATAGAGCAGAAAGGACAGACCAACCCCGAAGCATTTCAACAGAACAGACCATAATATATTCTTCTTGAGAATATCAGATCGTGCGTCCCCCACCTGTCAATCCTCATTTCTCAACTTTTCACAGACACTGCCATACAATGTCAGTTGCCCTTCTTCTGTTCTTGCCTCGTACACATTTCTCCAAGGAAGATAGAAAAACGTGGTGTTTTCCAGATTACGAGACAAAACTTCCTCAGAGTCCATCGGCATGTTCGCAACAGGAAAAAAATCTAGTATGCCTTGATGATCAAAGGGAATTTCTTCCAATTTTTCTCTTAAATCGACCTCTCGTTGGAATATAAGCTCCATAAGATAATCCGTGAGGAAATAATGTATTACATTTTTCTCCTCACTCCAATATTTGTACAGACTATTTCGAGTCAGACAAATTAGTTTCTCTCCCTTTTTTGAAGCCCCTATGACAGGTATTGACCAACGACCTCTGGTGATAATACGACGATTTGCAGGATCTTTTTCTAACCGTATTGTAAAAAATTCACGTGACATAATCTCTTGGTAATCTACGGGGTGAGTCACCATGATGGAAGCATCCAACCACAGTCCACCGTTTTCTGCCAATAGCGAGAATCTCAATACATCTGAAAAAAAGGTAAGCGTCATTTCTTGTCGCTCCATTTTCTCCACAATATATCGGGGTATCGTAACATATTCCTGATAATTCCCATTATCCACCGGAACTATTTTGCAGTTTCGAAGATACTTCTGCAGACTTTGAAAATTCATCGCCACATTCTTCGGAGGATTATCCCACCCTTGTGCCCAATAAACCCACACAACAGGTTCCGTAGATGTATCATTCCCTACAGAATCATAAGACGAAACAGCATAGTCGTGCTTTAACAGATATCTTTTGACGCAATAATCACGAACCCTATATGCTGATTGTATCAGCCATGACGTCTCTGAGAGGATGTGCGAAAAACCATATTGCACAAGCAATGCAAACTCTAACAAAAAAGAGAAATGGTAACATTTATACCATATCCATTGAATCTTACGTAACATGATTATCTGCACCTCTTACTCTTGAAAAAATATCGTTTCAACATCCGTAAATGTAACAAAATATACTTTTTCAGAAATCGCAATTTATACGTTTTTCCGAAGTTCAATCGGACAATCTCATAGTCATCCTTAGCCGTCTGTATCGCCGTTCGTATTCCTTGAACACCACCGTCTCCGCCTCCAGACAATCCTCCCATTCGCATATTTGTCAGCACATCAGAGATAAACTTAAAATTCTTGTTTGCAATGTATGCTCTACAAGTCAAGTCATAATCTGCAGAAACCCTATATTTCGGATTAAATCCACCAATTTCATCATATACCCTTTTTCTGACAAATGTCGCTGGCTCATTAAGTGGCATTTCGTACACAATACACTCCAAGGGTTGATTATATACAACACGAATTTCTTCTTTCTTATATGTCACTAAACGCATTGCTCCACAAAGGAAATCCATAGAGGGATTCTCTTTAAAATAAGTTTTTACAAGCTGCACGGTCGTCGGTTCATAATAATCATCACTATTCAAAAGCCCCACAACATCGCCAGACGCCATGTGAATCCCCTTATTCAACGCGTCGTATAACCCATTGTCTGGCTCTGACAACAATTTCATTGGGAGTCGATCTTCATATTCTTTAATAATCCCGAGCGTGCGATCTGTCGAAGCGCCATCAACGACAATGTATTCAAAATCGTGATCGGTCTGATGTACCAACGACTCCAGTGTATCTCTTATTGTCGCGTCGCTATTATAACACACGGTTAAGATTGTCAATTTCATACAGTGCTCTCCTTTATGAGGCAAAATCAAAACGTCAGTGAATGATAGCCATACGTCTGCCCAAAATAGTATATAAAAGCAATACCTACTATAACGCACATCAAAGCATATCTCGTAGTTATCTTCTTTCCAGCCTTACGAAGATTCTCTATATCCTGTAAAAATAAAATAGGAATGAACAAAATGGCCGGATTAAATAGTCGCAGCATGAATTGATAATTCATCACACTGGAAACAGAAAGCAAAATCATGAACCAAATGAAATTCCGAAAGAGGCGCGTCGAGGTTCGCCATTCAGAAGTGGCGTACCGGCAAACATCTATAAGTAAGTAAACAAGGTAGAGGACTTGTAAAAAAAACCATACATATATCGCAGCTGTCGCCTCTGAAAAGTTAGATACATCCGAATAGACCTCCAACTTACTTTGCATATCTTGAAAGAATATATCCGCAAAACTAATTAAGACAGAAAATATGATGTCAATATTGATAAAGAGTACTCCTGCCAAAACCAAGAAAAAAAGAAATACCAAAAACATTTTTTTTCTCGTCACAGCTCTCATCAGCAAATATATAATCGATCCGGGGTGGAAAAGTGGAAGAAAAAGATACAATATTTTTGCCTTGATAGAGTGACGATGTGCATCAAGGTAAAACAATCCCACAAAAACAGCAGTAGCTATCGGATAGCGAATATTTCCAATGATAGCACTATAGTTTGTAATTGCAACAAGAAGAAATCCAGCTGCGGCAATTGTTTTTTCATCAGCATTTTCCGCTCGACCGATACGATAAAGGATCGTAAAAGAAATCCCATAAAACAGGAAAGCCGAAACAGCTGCAATCAAAGAATTCTCCGAAAACAATGCAAAAAAACTCACATACCATCTAGATAGAGGTGCTGCCATATAGGCAACATAATCATCGCCATATAAGCGAAACATATCAATATCATTAAAAATACGGAATAAATCCGTATAAATTCCATACTCGTAGTACGCCCGAACAGGGTCATATCCATACGCGAGCAAGGATAATACAAGAACTAAAGATGACAGGTAATATTTTGAGGGAACGGGAAAAAAGAGCATCACACCATATACAATGAAAATCATCAGCAATATCTCGTACATCTTCTTCCTCCTTTCCGTCGTTATTACAAACGCCTATTATTGCGAACAGCATATTTCATCAATCAAGCACTCATATTGCTTTGCCATTCCATGTGCACAGAACTGTTCTGATCGCATTTTCCCTGCTCTCGAATAGCGGCTCTGCAGGAGCTTGTCAGACAGCATCGTGCGCAGAGCCTCCAACAAGGAACGCTCTTCCGAAGTCAACTTTTCCGGCAGTTCACCTTCATCTTTCGGAAACGGTTTGCACAAGATACCATATTTTCCTTCGTGGACTCCTTCTATCTCTTCCAAATGCGCCAATTCATCTTCATCTAACAGCAATTCTCTCGGTCCTGACATACAATCCACTGATACAACAGGGCATCCCAGCATGATGGCTTCTACCAAAACATTCGGAAAACCTTCATAAAGTGAAGGCAAGGCAAATAGCGTCGCACGTCGCACATATTGATATGGATTTTCTTTCACCCCCAATAGCTTAACATGTTCCTGTAAACCATAATTACAAATTAATTGCTCTAAATACTCTCTATAATCCCCTGTTCCCAACAAAATCAGTTTTATATTGGGAAACTGTTTCATCAATTCCGGCATAACACGAATTAGATGCCATTGACCTTTCTGCTTAGACAAAGCTCCCACGTTAATGATAACGGGATTGGTAAATAAAGATACCTCCTCAGGCGCTAAGGGCATTTCAGCTTTTTCTTTGACCAAGGCCTCATCTACACCATTGTAAATTACATGAATTTTATTTGGAGAGATACGATAAGCGCGAACTAAATCTTCCCCGATTACGCGCGATACTGGGACAACCACAGTAGCATGATTATATGTCATACGAATGAGAAAATCATATCCTCTATTGATACATTTTTTTAGAAAGCCTCTCCCCATACGGTTTTCAATCGACTTTACGTTGTGCTCTGTCGCAATCACCTTTGTCGATAAAGGTATTAATATACTAATGATGTTGGCGGTCATTCCGAACCCAATGAGAACATCATATTTTTCTTTTTTGCATAACCGGTACAATTTCCATATACGCTTAAAGAAAACAATCCCTTTTTCCAGGTAGTTTTTTCCCTCCCTTACTAAAGGGATAACACTTCCCTGCACCTTAAAATTAACAGGTTTATCTTTTAGTAGAATAATTGTTTGCTCGAACTTATCCTGTGGCAAAAAGGCAGATATATTTTCCAACACACGAGGCATTCCACCTGTATATAAATCAGGAATGACAAATGCTATCTTTTTCAAGTTCACACCCCTTTTTACATACACTCTTCTCAAAACTACCTCGCTAACCTTAAATATTCTTCTCGATATTCATTTAATGCACTATCCCAAGAAAACTTCTTTACAACAGATGATAAATAGGCTAAATTCTCATCGGAGTATGCCGGTAACACATAATTTTCGATATTTTTTTTGTCATATAAATATTCGTCGTGAACAAAGATTTCCGGGAAACTCCCTCCACTTGGAAGAACCGGTATACATCCACATGATGCAGCCTCCAATGCAGCCAAGCCGAATCCCTCGACCTCACATCCGGAGATGAAATAGCGCGCACAGGAATACCATGCACACATTTCAGAAAAAGGTACAGTCTTTAAAAATAGAATATCATTCTGAAGTCCTTTACTCTGCGAAAATCTTACCGTTTCTTCCCACAATTCTCCATCTCCAATGAAAATCAAATATGCTTTCGACAGGTTTTTTCTTATATGAAAAAACATCTCTATAACTGCTTTTGGATCTTTATAAGGAATCATTCTTCCAACGGATATAAATATCTCCCGATCCAACAGCCCATAGCGTTCTCTTACCCTTGCATTTTGCACACGATGCATACTTTCCAAAGAAATCCCATTATAAATCACTTTGGAAGAAATTCCATAGTACTCTCTTAGTTCGTTTTGCGTAAACTTCGTAATCGCATATACACCAGCCGCACGCTTCACAACGACCTTCATCAACTTTTCGCCCAGCCATGCAAGGAATGATTTGAAAAAACCCTCCCCTTTTTCTAAGACAGGATGCGGACAGCCATGAATTGTATAAATATATCTTGCCCCGAAAAAGCTCGCAAAATATGCGGCAATTCCTAAGTTTGCTCCATTTACATGGATTAAATCATATTTCCCCATTGCAAATACCCAAAAGCATTCTATGAGGAAAAAAATCGCACGCAATGCTACAAGGAGCGGATTCCCCTCCGACCAACGTGGTTTTGATAATAGCTGCACGTCAACGTCAGAATCATTGGCAAAAAACCTTTTATACGCTTGGTTGATATTGGATAAATGCGGATCAAAAGCAACTCGAATCTTCTTCATGACGTGCTTTTCTCTCCTCCTGCTCTGCCTCAGTGCCTCCTAACAGACACGCCCTATTTTCTTTTTTACTTGTTTGGTTATCATAGAAATAACTGACATTATCCCCCTCTCTTTTTTTATTCTTCCATACCTGACATATCGTTTTTCAATAGACCAGCAAATTTTCGCCCAAGTCATTCGACATTTCTGTACTTTATGCAAACAGTATAACTTTATAAACCATGCATTCGTCCGGGGAGTAATTGTAACGATATCAAAAACATGTGGCGCTTTTACCAGCTGTAACTTTACAGAGACAACAGAGTTATCTTTCAAAACCAATTCATTTCCTGCTATCTCGGCATCTCCCCGCAGAATCGTCCACTTGACTTCTCCACTCTCTCCATATACACCTAATTTTATTCTTTTTTCTGTTATTCTCCGATTATAGTCATAGACAAAATTATCATAAAAAAGCATCTTGATATACGGGGGAAAAACCTTCTTATGTTCTTTTTTAGAAAACACCTCAATCTCAGCAAGTCCACTCCCCTGTGGCACATCAAGTAATTTTACCTTACAATAGGACGAACGAATTCTCTTCGGCAAAAAGAAGTTCAAGCCTTTCCCCCGTTCAAGTAAGGGCCCCACAAAATAGTTGTTCCCATCCGAAAACGATAGTTCTATCTTTTGAATAGGATTCCCCTCTATATTTCCCCAGATACAAAGAGCCTCAATAACGACCTCATACTCCCATTCCATCGTCAATATTTTTTCTTCATCGTCTTCACGAGGAATCCATAGATAATCTCCAAAAGACTCCTGGTAGGAGTCGATATCCTTCATATTATTCAATCTAAAATCATTGATATAATCTGGATTCCCTGATGTTGCAGAAACTCTTGCATGATAAGATATACTATCTGTTCTACGCAAAAAAAACACTTCATCACTGTTGATGATTCGTTCCGCTTTCAGTTTCAGCTTCTGAGAGTTATGACAAAGCATTGCCTGAAAGATTTTAGTTTTTTCAAAAGAAGCCGTCCCCTCCCCTCTATTCTCTTTCAAAACGGGAATACGAATACGTTTTCCCCAAACGTAATACGATGAATCTATTATTGCTCCACCTGGGGCTGTTTGATGAGGACGTATAGTTTCTCTAAGATTATCTGAATAATAGTCAGGAGGCGCATTGTATGCAGTCGAGTAAGCAAACCGCTTCAACAATATAGGGCGTTTCCCTTCGGGAAAGGAGCGGAAGATATCACATAAAACCTCATCCAACAACAAAGATAGTGCCCTATGATCGGCGTGTAGGTCTAGATCAACACCTACAATAAGATCTGGTGCTATATCTAAAATGAGAGTTCTCATATCACGAAACATACATTCATGGGTATACTTGCTATGAGAACCAAACCGTACATGTGAGTAATCTGTAAATCCTGCTCCGCCATACGTTTCACATCGCCCATTTTCCGCAAGAATAGGTTGTCCCTCATTCCTATAAACATGCCCGCATGAGGCATAGTTCAGGGTGTCCGGATACCCCAAAAAAAGAATACAATCTCTTGATACCCCCAATAGACGGAGAGCTCTTACCGACTCATCAATACGTATGTCTGCTGAAATCTCATAGTCCCCATTGGTCAAAAAAGCAACAAAAACTGTAACTCCCATCTCTTCCAGTAACGGAATAAGATTTCCCGCCATATTGATCTCATCGTCCTCGTGTGGAACAAGTATGAGAGCCGTTCTCTCCGATAAGTTTGTATGATAAAGGGAGTTATCGGATATAATTTTTTCCCCCATAATGCCCCCTACGTATCATTTCATAATCGTACTACGCGTCTGAAGATTGAACTTGGCAACGTCGCAAGCAATAACACCGCTAATTTTATCTTTACACCATAGTATGGAGTTCGAACAAACGAAAAAATATTCTTTTGTAGAACCTTCTTATATGATTTGATTTCTGCCTCGTAAACCAGACCTTTATCACGATATATGGATATCATGCAAGATGCCATTTCCTTTATATACCGTATCTGAACAAGATCTCTTAGTTCGCCGTCACTTAACTCCTGCAAAATTTTATAAAAGACCTTGACGCCCGTGATTCTCTTTTCTGGGGCGACTGCATGCGTGGCACTGTCCTCTCGTTGACAATAGTGGTAACCTGATGATGGAAAGTACGCGACTTTTCTTGCTACTGTCAGTGTACGCCAGCAAAAATCAAGATCCTCTGCCATCGAAATTTCCTTATCAAAATAAATGTCTGTTATGGTCTTCTTTTTAAAGATTTTACTTGCAACCCCCCAACCGACCAGTGTACGCTTCATCAAGCAGTATTTTGCATCAAGGCTCGTCATAACAAAAGGATCTGTACTCATAAAAGGAGACTTGTGAATCTCCCCCCCCTTCTCAATTTTCGCACCCAAAAAAACTATCTCCGTTTGTGTATCTAATATATATCTCATACCTTGCAGGAGATGATTCGGCTCAATCCAATCATCACCATCAACAAATGTCACATAATCACCACTCGCTAATGCGAGACCTGTGTTGCGAGCCGAACTAACACCGCCATTTTCCTTATGTACAATACGAATCCGGTCATCCATATTTCCATAGCGATCGCAACATTCTGCAATGGATGAAATAGAACCATCATCTACTAAAATAAGCTCTATATTCGTATAGTTTTGATATAGGATGCTTTCAATACATTTTTCTAGATATTTCTGCGGCACGTTATATACTGGTACAATAACACTAAGACACGGTTCTAAATCAACCCCCATGTTCTCTTGCACCCCGTATTGCTTTTTTAGTATATATAAGAACGACAGCAATCATGGAAAGAAAATAGTAGAAGAAGCCATAAATAACCATAATATCCAAAGCATTAACAAAGGCACAAACAAGGATGGCAGGCGGCAGGATCCCCCCTATGCCAAGTTCATTTTCTAAACGAACACGTATATCAGATACCCTAGTATTGTCTTCGCGAACATCATATTCCATTGTTAAGACCCCAGCATCTGCCAGCTCACGCTCCGTAGCCTTATACTTATGATAAATAAGACGCATTAAAGTATCTGATGACGATGCTATTGCACCCATTACAATAATCCATACACTTCCAGCAGGTACAAACAGACCACCGCTTTCATAAACGGCAATTCCCATTGCCGTAATCAGGAAGCCAACAAAGATATAACTGCTCATACTATCTGCATACGTTCCAAACGGTTGCTTCTTTACACTTCGCGCCAAATTCCCATCGGTGCAGTCCATAATCAACCAAACGCTGACAAAAACAGCTGCAAGAAGATGTACACGGTAGGATGGATAGGCAAATAGTACACAGGAAAGTAATGCCACAACGACGGAGCAATACGAAACAGTATTTGCACTTATTCCAAGATTTGCAGCAAAACTCGCAGTAAAAAAAGACACCGGTCTATAAAAGATCTTACTCAGAACAGGATCTTTCTGACGTTTCCATGTGGGCAGATTATCTCGAAAATACTTAGCGCTATAACTCATAATCCTACACCTTTTGATTCAACTCTTGCTTGATTTTTGTTGTACTGATCTCTGGCGTGCGCGGTAAATACACCACTTCACACCCCTCATCTTTCAAAAAATCGAACTTTCCTGTCCAATCATCGCCAATGACAAATGTATCGATATGGTATTCATGCACATCGGTAACTTTTTGTTCCCAGTTCTCTTCCGGTATAACTAAATCCACATACCGGATCGCCTCCAGAAGCAATTTACGTCGTTCATATGGAAAAAAACATTTTTTCTGTTTTTCGTTCCAATTAAATTCATCTGTTGATAGGGCAACGATCAAATAGTCGCCACAAGCCTTTGCACGCTGCAGCAAGTTAATATGACCATAATGCAGTAAATCAAAGGTTCCATACGTTATAACTCTCTTCATAATTCTCCCGCCTTCCACTATCTATGATATTTAAAAACTCAATACGCACCTTTTCCAGTAAGCACAATCTTTGCTGTCTTAAACAGGTACATCAAATCAAGCCAGATCGACCAGTTACGCACATACCATGTATCCATGGCAACACGGCCAGCAAAGCTGACATCATTTCGCCCACTGGTCTGCCAGAATCCGGTGATTCCAGGCACTGTAAGGGTAATGGTAGAAAGATATTCGCCGATATCTTCTTTTTCACGGGGGAGGTAGGGACGGGGACCGACAAGACTCATATCCCCTTTGATCACATTGAGGATCTGGGGCAGTTCATCCAAACTATATTTTCGGATCCATTTTCCAACCTTTGTCACGCGTGGATCGTAATCACGGAGTTTTGCGTAAGTATCCCACTCCTCTTTCGCTGCAGGGTTTTCTGCAAGATACTCCTCCAAGATTTTCTGAGAATCCAGATGCATGGAACGAAACTTATAGCAGGTAAATGTTTCTCCTTTTTTTCCAATACGTTCGGCATTAAAGAAGGCAGGTCCCTTCGAATCAAGTTTGATACAAAAAGCAATGATGAAGATAATTGGAACGAGGGGGATACACAGTAAGCTACCAATCACAATGTCAAAGAAACGTTTGAACATTTGGTTGCGGCGACGCGCAAGATTATTTCTGAGGGACAACATCATAATCTGCTCATTGAAGAGTGTCTGAGCTTCGACATTGTAGAGAGGAACACCGATCAAATCGGGGACGAAGATAATATCCCTTACATAAGGCTGTATCCCCTCCAAGAGTGTTTGAAGTTTTTCCTTCTCCATACCGGGAGTTGTAATGATAACCGTCTTGACACTGGAATCATGAATGATTTCTGCCGCGTTTTCCAATGTACCCATCAAAAGAAATTTCTGGGGCAAGTCTTCCGAGATGGGGCTGTCATCCAATATCCCAATCACTCTATAGCGATAGCCCAAATCCTGTTCAAAAGAACGCAATACCTGCTCTGCGGTTTTCCCTGCACCGATTAAAATGATGGGTCTTGTCAACATATTTGTCATCTTAAGAATCTTCAACCATACATAGCGAACAGCATATACGTTGAACAACACCAGACAGGCAAATAGGACGACATAAAGTCTCGATGCCAAAAGACTCGCCTGCATGAAATAAAGCACGATGATGCATGTAACAAGCGCATAGAGAACGGCATAGAAAATCTGCCGCACCGTCTCAAGGA
>ERZ772967.1794-NODE-1794-length-14357-cov-17.736470_pt1 | contig 14357 bp, 12 predicted proteins | sample MGYA00511677_ERZ772967 | MGnify/ENA primary metagenome ERZ772967 (study PRJEB29015, sample SAMEA2737931) | human oral metagenome | biome: human oral; feature: human-associated habitat; material: dental | place: China | collected 2146 ...
GCTCAGAGGCGCCCGGAAGGAGCGGTCCGCGAGCGCGGGCCACCAGCCGGGCGGGGTCGTGGACCTTGACGGAACCAGTGGTCAGGCCGGCGGCGGCATCGAGCACACCGGGCTTCCAGCGCTCGGCCTCACGGCGTACGGGGGTGCCTCCGGCCCAGGCGAGGTAGCCGGCGGCGGCCACCAGCCCGGCGCCGCCGAGGACCGCGACGAGCCACGGCGGGATCCACGGGTGGCCGGCCTCGGCGTTGCGGGCCAGGTTCATGGCCGAGGCGGTGGCCAGGACCAGGCCGAGCAGGGCGAAGGCCACGCCGGCCAGGCGCTGGCGGCGCACGGCCGCCGGCCACGGGGAGCGGGTCCGGGCAGCGGCGCTCTTGGCGCTTCCGCGCCCCACGCCCCAGTCGGTGCCCGAGGAGGAGCGGCGGGGTCCGCGTCCCTTGGCGGGGCCGCGCCCCACCCCCCAGTCAGTGCCTCCCTGGGCTTGGATCTCCTCGGCGTCCAGGGCGTTGGTGGCCGCCTCCCAGGCGCTGGACTCGGCCAGGATGCCGGCGTCCTCCTCGGCCTCGGGCTGGGCCGCCGGGCTCGTGGGCGCGGCGGGGGCGGTAGGGGCGGCACTGGGGCGCGTCTGGTAGCCGCGGCCGCGGGCGGAGGGGGCTGCTGAGGCACTGGGGGCCGAGGCTGCCGGTGCTGCTGGTGCGGGTGCGGCCGGTGCCGCGGTCGCCGACGGCGCAGCCGCCACGGAGGCCGCGGATGCTCCGCTGGGCACGACCTCGGGCCTGCCCTGGGAGATGGTGAAGACGCGGGTGGTGGTGGCTCCCGTCTGGGGCGCGCTGCTCGGCCCGTCAACGGCTGTGGGGCGCACGACGGGCCGTGGTGAGCGACCATCGGCGCTGGCGGCGGCCGCGACCCGCTGCTGGGGGGCCGGGGAGCCGGGGGCGCCGGCAGCACTGCCGGCGCTGGCAAGGAGCGGGTCCGGGGCGGCCGTCGGGTCGGACTCACCCTGGCCCCCGGGGGTGTTGGAGGGCCCGCCGACGGTGTACGGGGTGGCCGGGGAGGCGGGCGAGCCGGCGGACAGGGCGGAGCCGGCCCAGCCGGCGGGCTCGTCGGGCACGTCGGCCAGGTCGATGGCGATGGCGGCGTCGACGGCGTCAGCGGTTCCTGAGGCGATGGCCTGGGCCGCGGCTGACCGCAGGTCGTCCTCCGTCATGACCGCCGCGCCGCCTGTGTCCCGGGCGCCGGCAGAGCTGGCAGCTGAGCCGGCGGCGGAGGCCGCGGAGACTCCCGAGGCGGATGAGGGGGCCGAGGCGGCCGAGCCGGTGGGGGCCGGGTTGTTGCCGGAGCGGACGACCTCAAGCAGCCCGCTGCCGCCGGACCGGGCGGAGGCGCTCTTCGGACGTGGGGTCCGCTTGGGCATGATGCCCCAGTTGACGGGCCCCTGCTCGTTGTCGGGACGTCGGTCGCGGGGGGTCATGAGATCACCTGTCCCAGGATGGAGGCGAGCCCCAGGGCCACGAGCACGAAGCCGGTGGCGCCGAGCAGGAGCTGGCCGACACGGATGAGGGTCTCGCCGGTGGAGGTCCCGGCCAGGCGCTCGTCGGCCGCGCGCCCGAACGACGTCGCGGCCAGTGCGGTGGTGAGGGGGCCGGAGACCACATCGAGGGTGGTCAGCTCGCGCCGACCTGTCGACTCAGGCACGAGCACCTTGGTTCCCGGCACGGTGAGCGTTGCCAGATCGGTGCCGGGCAGGGCTGCGCCGTCGGTTCCCGAGCCCCGCTGGGAGGATTGGGAGCCCTTGGCCCCCTTGCCGCGGGCGCCCTTGGCACTCCCCCCCTTCTTGGAGGACTCGCCGCCCTGCCGGGCCCGGGCCGCGCGGACCCGGTTGCGCTCCAGACGCAGGCGGGGGGCGTTGACCACCAGGGACCGGGCGGAGAGCCTCAAGGAGGCGAGCATGCCCAGCCCCACGAGGACCAGGGCAATACCACCCAGGACGCGGGAGGTCTCGGTGGCCCCGAGGGCGGAGGTGATGGCGGCCGACAGCGCCAGCACGATCGTCACGACAATGAGGCCGACCAGCACGTAGAAGCCCGGCCCCGGTTTGAAGGCGCGGGTGGCGCTCCCGGTATCGGGAAGGTCCGAGGTGGATGAGGTCGTGGTCATGACAGCTCCAGGGGGTGACCGGTCAGCCGCTCGTAGGCCTCGAGGTAGCGGGCGCGGGTCCGTTCGACGACGTCGTCAGGCAGGGCAGGGGGCTCCTGGCCGCCGTCCCGGTCCCAGCCGGAGGCCGGAGAGGTGAGCCAGTCGCGCACGTACTGCTTGTCGAAGGAGGGGGTGACCCGGCCGGGCTCCCAGGCGTCGGCGGGCCAGAAGCGGGAGGAGTCGGGGGTGAGGACCTCGTCGCCCAGGATCAGCTCGCCGTCGGCGTCGGTGCCGAGCTCGAACTTGGTGTCGGCCAGGATGATGCCGCGGTCCCGAGCGATCTCGGCGGCCCGGGAGTAGAGGGCCAGCGTGGTCTCGCGCAGGGCGGTGGCGGCGCTGTCCCCCACCATCTGGACGACGCGCTCGAAGGTGACGTTCTCGTCGTGCTCGCCGAGCTCGGCCTTGGCGGCAGGGGTGAAGATCGGCTCGGGAAGGCGGGAGGCCTCCGTCAGGCCCTCGGGCAGGGCGACGCCGCACACGGAGCGGCTCTGCCGGTACTCGACCAGGCCGGAGCCGGTGAGGTAGCCGCGGGCCACGCACTCGACCGGGTACATCTCCAGCCGCCGGCAGATCATGGCGCGGCCGGCGACCTGGGCGGGAACGTCGAGGGAGACGAGGTGGTTCGGGACGACGTCGGCGAGCTGCTCGAACCACCAGGCGCTCAGGGCGGTGAGGACCTTACCCTTGTCCGGGATCGGGGTCGCCAGGATGTGGTCGTAGGCGCTGATGCGGTCCGAGGCGACCACGAGGAGCACGTCCTGCCCACCCCACGGGCCGTCGGAGGTGGGGGCGTAGACGTCCCGGACCTTGCCGCTGGAGCGGTGCTCCCACCCGGGGACGGTGGGGGGCAGGGAGCCGGCTGCTGAGGCACTGGGACCGACTGAGGCGGAACTCGCGGACTGAGTCATGCCCCCATCCTGCCATCGGCGGGCACCCTGTGTCCGGTCCCGGGCCGCGGCGGCGCCCGCAGGGTTCACCCTTGGAGGATCATCCAAATACCGCGCCATTGCACGCATTTGTCCGGGTCGGGTCGTCGGTGGGTGTCAGGGAGCTACCGGAGTAAATCCCACCGACGGGATGGGAACGGCTCCCACCTTTCACCCGCTCCGGTCGGCCGGACAAGGGGCTGACGTGGGTCAACACCGGCGCCGGAACCCGCCCCTCCCATCCGGTGAGGGGGCACGGGCCTCCCTCAGGAAAGAGCGGTGCAGTGTGCGTTTGGTCTCGGAAGAAGTGCGTGCGTCACGCGCACCGCCTCCAGCGGCCGGGTCTGTTGGCGCGGTCTTCCTAGGTTCAGCGCAGGGCGAGCCGCGCGCCGTGGTTGCGACGGCGAGGAGCTCTACTCGGCCCCGTCGGCACTGGCAGCGCTACCGACACTGCCGACGCTGCCTTCACTGGCCGCCTGGGCGATATCGGTGCGGTACTGGGCGCCCTCAAGGTCGATGCGCTCGACGGCCTCATAGGCGCGTTCCCGCGCCGCCTCGAGAGTTGCTCCCAGGGCGACGACGGACAGGACCCGCCCGCCGACGGCGATCAGTTCCCCGCGCTCGGTGGTGCCGGTGCCGGCGTGCAGCACGTGGACGTCGTCGAGCTCCTCGGCGGTCTCGATCCCGGTGATGGTGCCGCCGGTGGTGACAGTTCCGGGGTAGCCGGGGGCGGCGATGACGACGTCGACGGCGCACTGCTCGGACCAGGTGGGCTCGGGGGCCTCGGCGAGGCGACCGGTGGCGGCGGCGTGGAGCAGCTCGGGCAGGGAGGAGGTCAGGCGGGCCAGGACGGCCTGGGTCTCGGGGTCGCCGAAGCGCACGTTGAACTCGACCACGCGCAGGCCGCGGCTGGTCAGGGCCAGACCGCAGTAGAGCAGTCCGATGAAGCTGGTGCCGCGGCGGGCCATCTCGTCGACAACGGGTTGGGCGACCTCGCGCACCACCTGCTCGGTGAGGTCCGCCGGGGCCCAGGACAGGGGCGAGTAGGCGCCCATGCCGCCAGTGTTGGGGCCGGCGTCGTCGTTGAGGAGGCGCTTGAAGTCCTGGGCGGGGGCCAGGGGGCGGACGGTGGCGCCGTCGCACACGCAGAACACGGAGGCCTCGGGGCCGTCGAGGTAGTCCTCGACGACGACGCGGCCGCTGCCGCGGGTCAGGCAGGCGTGGCCGTGGGCCAGGGCGACGGGACGCTCGTCGGTGACGACGACGCCCTTGCCGGCGGCCAGGCCGTCCTCCTTGACGACGTAGGGGGCCCCGAAGCGGTCCAGGGCGGCGGACAGCTCGGCCTCGGTAGTGCACACGGCGGCCTCGGCGGTGGGGACGCCCGCTGCGGTCATGATCTCCTTGGCGAAGGCCTTCGAGCCCTCCAGGCGGGCGGCCTCCGCGCCGGGGCCGAAGCAGGGGATCCCGGCGTCGCGCACGGCGTCGGCGACACCGGCGACCAAGGGCGCCTCGGGACCGACGACGACGAGGTCCGCCTTCATCTGCGTGGCCAGGGCCACGACCTCCTCAGGGACACTGGGGTCGATGTTGAGGTTCGTGGCGATGGCCGAGGTACCGGGGTTTCCCGGAGCGACGATGAGCTCGGAGGTCTGCGGATCACGGGCGAGGGCACGGGCCAGGGCGTGCTCACGCGCGCCGGAGCCGAGGAGCAGGATCTTCACGGCGACAGCCTAGATGATGGAGGCCGCCTAAGGCCCGGAATCGCGGGCCCCGCGCGCCCCCGCCCGGAGGATATCTCCGATCGGCGGACGACCACGGTCCGGTCTCTCCGGGATGACGCCTCCCACCATGAAGAGCACACACAAGAAATCATCAGCACGACAAAATATGCTGAGGAGTACGCATTCAGCACACAGGGGCTGACGACGTTGAACGGAGAGATCTTGTGAGCAGCGTGGCGATCAGCACTGTGAACGGTGCATTGAACCCTGAGGTGGAGATGTCCAATCGCGTGGCTGCACTCATGGGAACCACCTTGACCGAGGCCGACGTGCACCGGTTCCTGCTCGAGGCCGCCGATCTCCTGGGAACCGAATCCCTGTCCATGTATGGGCCCAATGTGTTCTTCCGCTGGCAGCTCGGGGAACGAGTCATCGAGATCGAACCGGACTATCACCCGTGGGGCGAGAAGTACTCCTTGAGCGTGGACTCCTACAACCGCGGGTTCCCCATCGACACTCAGGAGCGCCTGACTTACAAGTACGGCGATGCCGAGCTGTACCCCTATCTGTGGAGGGTGGACCTCGGTGGCGAGGTGAACGACTGGTGGGGACCCGGAGAGGCCTACATCGTCAACTGGGACCTGTTCGAGGAGACCACGGCGAAGACCCTCGGTGGCCTGCCCAATGACATGGCCCTCATGCCGCCGCAGTGGCGCCGCCCTTTCACCTTCCGTTGGGACATGGGGGAATCCGGGCTCGGCCTGGTCTCCTTCACCGGCACGATCGATGGTCTGAAGGTCACCGCCGAGTCCACCGGGGAGGAGATCCTCATACCCCGCAATCTCCTCGGCAGCGAACGAGGCCAGATCAGTATGCGCGACGTCGTCGCCGGCCTGGCCGGAGGGCGTGCTCTCATCGATATTCGCTTCGCCGGCTCCGAGGGCTTCGGCGACTACGGAGTCTTTGCCGCCAGCCCCAGCGGGGACGAGGATGAGTTGGCGAAGGGCAATATCAAGTTCCTTCTGGAGGATCGGGGGAAGGACTCGCCCGGACCGGCGATGACGATGGACGAGCTTCGTAGGCTGGCCGCCTCGACGCCCGCACCCACTGGTCCCGGCCGGCCACCGGTGAACTGGCAGGTCATCCCGATACGGATCGGGCTGTCCATTCCCCAGATCCTCTCCGTCGTCGAGCAGGTCCTCAGCGGAGCAGCCGTCGAGAGCGTGCTCAAGAGGTTCGGCGGACGCCCCGATATCAGGTGGGACGAACCCATCCTGCGCGGAGACGGCTGGGCCGCAGAGCGATCGCGATTCTCCGGCACCTGGAGCATCGAGGTGGTCACTCACTCCGAACGGGAAGCGGAGGAGCGGCTGTGCTTCGACAAGCGCCACGTCGCCGACTACGCCTGGCGCATCGCCCAGGCACTGGAGCAGCGCTACGGCTTCCCCTACGGGATACGCACTACGAACGATGGGTTCTTCATGCGTCTGTTCCAGGTCGGGGACCATGGTGTCAAGGTGACCGGCGGCTTCAGCTCGGTGGAGGTGGAGATCGACTCCCTCAAGACGCTCCTGGAGCACTCCTACGGACGTTTCTGAAGCAGCCAGCCGCTCCCGGCTCCCCCGCCTCCGCTAGGCTCAAGCCGGTTCCGGGGAACGGAGTCCCCGGACAGCGAGGTGTCAGGAGGTCCCGTGGCAGTCAGTCAGTCCTCTGCGACGACGGCGACCGACACCGGAGCCGGCACAGCGGTCGCCCCTGTCTCCGGTGCTGAGGCGACCGCGGAGCTCAACGCGGTGACGATCCGCCGGCTCGGGGCCGTCTATATCCCGTCGGCCACCGGTGGGCCGGCGCCGTCGTGCTTCGCCTCACTGCAGGAGGCGCAGCCCACGCCGCAGCGGGGCGCCGACGCGGGTGTCGATACGGCCCTGACCACGCTGCGCGCCCTGGGGTACCGGCTCTCCGACCCGGCCCGGGAGGCCCTCACCTCTCCCGAGCAGGCTTGGGCGCTGGTCAATGCTGCCGCCTGCCTCAGTTCTGGTTCCCCGTCCGCCGAGTACAGGCCCTTCTACCCCGACTTCCCCGTCCAGGTACGCAGCGCCTCCGAAGCCGCGCTGCTGGTCAATGCCGCCCTGCACTACCTGGGCGACGTCGTCGGGGTCCGGATCCTGCCGGACTACCGGCCCAGCCCCCGCGAGCCCCTGCCGAGAGACGACGGCGCCCTCACCGAGCTGGGCCTGGCCACGGCGCAGGACCTGGAGCGGATCGTGGCCGACCTCGCCGCCCAGGCGACCCCCTTCAGCGCCCAGGACCGCGCGGACCTGACGGCCCTGCGCGACTTCGGCCCCGGGCGGGCGCCGCACGTGGCGGTCAAGGAGAACCTCGCCGTCCTCACCGTCGCCTTCCCCGACCTGGACTTCTCCGCCTCCTACCGCACCGTCACCGACGTGCTGCGCCTGGCGGTCGCCATGGCGGGCGGCGATGTCTCCCTGGCCGAACCGTGCCGGTTCCCCTCCTTCTCCCGTGCGCAGCGGCGCCGGCTGCTGGGTCTGCTTGACGCCGTCGGGCAGGTCCAGGACGGCCGCGACAGCGCCGAGGAGATGGCTCGGCGCTGCGAGCGGTGGAAGCGGCTGGCCCGCCACCTGCGCCCCGGCGACTACGCGCGCCGATTCCCGCGCGCGGCCGCGCTCCTGCACCAGGTCGCCTCCGGGGACGCCGAAGCAGGTTTCACCTCCCGCCTGGAGGAGGCCCTGGCGCGCCGCGACGTCAAGGGCGCTCTTCGCCTGCTGACCACCCGTCCCGGGGTTTTCGCCCGCCGACTCAACCACCTGCTGCGACTGTGCGCCGATGATGTCGCCCGCGAGCGCGTGGTCGCCGAGTTCGCCCGGGTCGCTCCCGAGGTCTCCCTGCCGGTCCTGGTGCGCCTGTGGGAGTACTTCTCCTCCCCCGGGCCAGATGCCTTGCCGTGGCGGGTCGTCGCCATCAAGGCGGCTACGGGCACCAAGACGACGCTCATCCCCTCCACCCGCCGTCCCGGCCCGGCCGACGCGGCGGTGGTTCGCGCCGTCGAGGAGGCCCTACGGCAGCGGAGGCGCCTGGGGCGGATCGCCGTCGACCAGGGGATGTACGAGGGCTACACGGCTCCGATGGGTTTGCGCTCGGCCTCGCCGGGTATGCGCACGGCGGGGCGCGGCACGCGGCTGCCTCTGCCCGAGGGCGAGACGATCCGCTTCTTCCTGCACTGGTGCGACCTGCCGGAGGCCCCACCCGAGGCCCCGGGGCCTGCCGGGCCTGCCGGGCCTGCTGCCAAGGCGGACAGAGATACCCGGGTGGATCTGGACCTGTCGGCCTTCTTCGTCTCCGAGGACTTCGCGCGCACCGAGCAGATCGCCTACTACAACCTGCGCTCGACGGCGGCCGTGCACTCGGGTGACCTCACCTCGGCGCCCGACGGGGCAGCCGAGTTCATCGACGTCACCCTGGCCGAGGCGCTGCGGCAGGGGTGGCGCTACGTCGTCATGACGGTCCACTCCTTCTCCCACCACCGGCTCAGTGAGGTGCCCGAGTGCTGGGCGGGGGCGATGGCCCGCGGCGCGGACCCGCAGAGCGGCGAGGTCTTCGAGGCCTCCACCGTCATGCAGCGCCTCGACCTGGTCTCGCCCACGTTCAACGCGACGCCCTTCGTCATCGACCTCGCCGAGCGCCGCCTCATCTGGTGGGATCTGCCCGTGGGTGTGGGCGAGCACCAGGTGGCGAATCTGGATCGCAGCAGCAACCGGGTCCTGGCGCACTTGCTCTACCTGCTGGAGGGGCGGCGCATGCCGCTGGCGCACTTGCTGGGGCTCCTGGCCGACGTCGTCGTCGAGGACCCAGATGAGGCGCAGCTGGTCTTCGGTGAGGGCGGGATCCTGCCGTGGCAGACCGAGCGGATCCTGGCGCTGCTGGGCCCCGCGGAGGTCGCGGCGGAGAGGAATCCTGACGTGGATGGGGGCGAGGCGGGCCGGCAGGCGGAGTAACCTGGGCAGGGTCCGGCCATGAGGGTGCTTCCTTCTGCTCTTTCACAGCATCTCCAGCGCCCTCGCTCTCCGGACGCATTCGGGCGGGACCACCAGTGGCCCCGCCCGACTAGTGCGTGAGGATCAGAAGGTGGTGAGCAGGAAGCGCGCACCGTGCGGGTCGGCAACCTCCACCATGCGCCCGAACGTGAAGTCGAAAGGCTCGACGATGACAGTTCCTCCCAGCTCGCGCACGCGCCGGGCTGCGGCGTCGGCGTCCTCAACCCCGAAGTAGATGCGCCAGCGCGAGGGGACCTCCTCTACCCCGAAGTAGCCGGCCCGACCGACACCGCTCACGGATCTGCCCCCGACGACACTCGTGTAGAAGTCCTGCTCCTGGTCGGCGATGGTCAGCCGGCGGGTGGGCCACCCGGCGGCCTCCCGGTAGAAGCGCTCGGCCGGCTCCAGGTCACTGGCCAGGACGTCGAACCACACCGGCATCCCGGCCTGGTAGGGGTAGGGCCCCTCGCAGTCCTCATCCTCCAGGAGCCCGACGACGTTGCCGTCGGGGTCTGCGGCGAGGGCGTAGGCCATGGTCGCCGTGACGCCGGTGGGCTCCACAACGACGTTCCCACCGGTCCTCTCAGCGGCTGCGGCTGCGGTGCGGACGTCGTCGACCATGAAGCTCACCTGCCAGCCGGGGTCCCCGGGCGCCGCGTCAGCAGGCTCGAAGGAGGCGATGAGCCGACCGTCGTGATGCACCTCAGTGGTGAGTGGCTCACCCGGTTCGGCACGGGTGATCTCCCAGCCGAGAAGGTCCCGGTAGAAGGCGGCCGAGGCATCGATGTCCGGTGTGTACAGCTCGATCCAGCAGGGAAAGCCGGCAAGGCGCTCGGTGGGCAGGGCGTTGGCGGTGGCGTCGGTCATCGGTGGCTCCTTTGCGTATCCAGCTGCGTGTCTGGGGACATCTTGACGTTCCATGACGGTAGACCGATCGGCACACAGCGGACGACTCCGATCCTGCTGTCCTGCCCCACAGGGCATCGGACGGCCATCAGACCACTATCGCTGCCAGTGCCACGAGGACCGCCGGGTCCCATGGGAGAGCGGCGCGCACCGGCAGGGTGATGGGGCCGGGGACGGGCTCCGCTGGAACATGCAGCCGCGCAACGAGGGGGCTTGTGGGGGCGAGTTGCTCGTGGACGTCGGCGCCGTCGGGAAAGATGGTGGCGAGGATCCAGGGGGAGCCTGGGACCACGGGCAGCTCGACCTCATCGATGTGTCGACGCAGTGAGCCGCTCGTCGGCAGCCCACTGGGGACAGGACGGGGAAAGGTGCCGACCCACTGATAGGGGGCAGGCCCGAGCGTGCGGCGCATCTCCTCGGGAATATCAAGGCGGATGCGGATCCTTCCCGCCGCCGGTACCAGAAGGCTCACGGCCGGTTGGGTCCGCTCGGCCACTCGGTCGGCAATGCCACGCAGGGAACCGGGTGGCGTTCCGACGTCACGCAGGAAGCGGCGGCTGAAGGTGCCCACCGAGGTGTAGCCGACCTCGTGGCAAGTCTCGGCCACGCCCAAGCGGTAGGTGATGAGGAGCTGCTTAGCCTCGTGCAGTCTCCAGGCGGCCAGGTAGTCCATGGGCGAGGTGCCGACGACGGACGTGAAGACCCGGGTGAGGTGGGAGGGGCTGTAGGCGAGGTGCTCGGAGAGGTCCCCGACGGTGACACGTTCACGGAAACGGGTGCGCAGATACTGGGTGGCTCGCAGCGCCAGGTCGGCGGCGGTCTCGCCAAGCGACTGACCCGTCTGTGCGCCGTCGACGGCCGGAACCGAGTGGGCCGACCCCGGCGACATGAGTCCGTCAGGTGGGTGCTGGCGCATGACAACACGTTACACAGCGGTGACCTCCAGAACGAGGGCCCACCTCTTCCTATTCATCTCCAACCCACTGTCCGGCATCGGCACCGGCCCGAAGTGGTTGCCCGCTCCGCCGAGCGAGATCAGTCAGCTGATGACCGACCACTGGCCATCACATGACAGATGCACTAGAGTCTACATCATCTGATGACGATTCTGATGCAAGGAGGTATCGTGCGAACCACCGTGACACTCAGTGATGACCTCATTGCCAACGCTCAGGAACTCACGGGCATCACTGAGCGCACCGAGCTGCTGCGGGCCGGCCTGGAGACCCTGGTCAGAGTGGAGAGCGCACGTCGCCTTGCAGCTCTCGGCGGCTCTGATCGGACGGCGAGCGCCGCTCCACGACGTCGGACGGCCAGCCAGTGATCCTTGTCGACACCTCGGTATGGATCGATCACTTCCACCACTCGGACCCAGTACTCGTCAGCCTGCTGCACGAGGACGAGATCGGAGCCCATCCACTCGTGGCGGAGGAGCTGGCGATGGGATCACTCAGGGCCAGGAATGACGTCCTCAAGCACTTAGCGCACCTTCGCCAGTTCCCGGTCCTCTCACATGACGAGCTGCTGGCTCTGGTCGCAGCTCATGCGCTGTGGGGCCGGGGACTCAGCCCAGTCGATGCGCACCTGCTCGGCTCTGCCATGCTGGTCCCTGGAGCCCGCCTGTGGACACGCGACAAGCGACTGCTCCGCGCCGCCGAAGAGCGCGGAGTCTCCTTCACCGAAGGAACCGCCGGCTGAGGCCCTGAAACAGGCCGGGTCACCGAATACCTGACTTGCTACGCTACAACGGCAGTCGAAGCACCCCCAGAAGACGGACCGATGTCAGCTCCCCAGAATCAGCCCCCGTACCAGCCGCCATACCAGCCCCAGTATCAGGCCGTGCCTCCCTATGGGCAGCAGCGCCCCCGCCAGACGCACGTCGGAAAACTGGTCGTGGCGATCATCCTGTTCGTCGTCGGCCCATTGATGGGACTGGCCATCTGGGGCATCGGGTCGGTCATCGCCGTCGCCAGCATCGCCACCAGTGGTGACGTCGTCACCAACGGGCAGCAGGTCAGCCTGAGCAGCAACGACGAACGTGCTCTATACGTATCGAGAACCGCCTCCGCCAACAACTGCACCGTTGTGGACCCTGACGGCAAGGAGGTCCGCACCTCCCCCGGCGGCGGGATGAACATCTCCAACAACGACGGCGATTTCAGCTCGGTTCTCACGTTCAAGGCCGACAAGTCGGGAGACTACCGGGTCTCATGCGAGGGCCTGGATGACACCGACGCGATCCTCGTGGGCCCCACCCTCACGTTCAGCAAGTTCGCGGTGCCCCTCGTCGCCGGCCTGGCCGCCGGAGCGATCTGCTGGATCTTTGCCACCATCCTGCTGATCTGGCGCCACCGGGCCGTGGCCGCCCAGAATCAAGCGAGCTGACCCCGGCGAGGAACCGCTAAACCGATCCCGCGTTCGAGAATCTCCCGCTCCTCCTGCATGCCTGCATCTGCGAGGGGAACATAACGGCCGGTCTCCCGGGTCGCGCCATGGGCGACCCCCCAGAGCCAGATCGCCTCACACCTGGCGACCAGCTGCTCCTGCCGGCGCCGAAAGCTCCCCCACGTGACACCGGCGCCATCCAGGGCCAGGTGCCTCCCCTTGCCGTAGACGACGAAGATCCGGTCCCCGGCGACGAACAGCCCGGAGCGGGACTCCGGCCAGACGCACGAGCGTCTTCCGACGCGAATCCCCTGTTCATCCACGATCACTCGCGGGAAGCATTCGTAGATCTTGTAGAGCGGATACGCCATGGTCACCGGTCCGAGCAGAAGACAGAACACCGCGAAGGCGATATCCGAACCGCTGAGCGGCTTGGTCTCGAAAAACAGCTGTTGACCACCCATCACCAGGAACAGCGCCCCCATGGCGATGAGGAAGAGCCCGCCGTTGCACAGGTGCTCCTTGATCCTGCGCCAGAGCGGGGTGCAGAACACCAGACGGCTGCGCTGCAGCGTCTTCTCCGCCCCGTGCCGGACCCTGGCCGCCGCAAGATGAGGGTCCTCGCTGACAGCGGCCTCCTCCGAGACACCCCACCCCCTCGCATAGATGTAGTACTGCAAGTCCCCCACAGCCGCAGAGGCGCGGTCCTCCGAGCTCCCCCAGGTCATCCCGATGACGCATCCGGGAAGCCGAATGGCATCATCGCCGTCGCCGTTCTCAATCGCGATCCGAGTCCGCTCAATAAATCCGCTGTACGACGATGGCCCCTCAGTCAGGTTGAGCGTCGACAGCGTGAACCTCGAGCCCACCGACTCCCAAGGACGACGCTCGGTGAACAGCAGGCGTCGCATGGTGATGCCGTCCTTACTCAGCACCGTTCGACGCCGCAGGGTATTGATCGCCCAAACCACCGGAACGCCGAACATGATCGCCCAGATCATGGCGTCCTTGACTTCATACTCGGTGATGTAGGGGCTCATCAGCGGCAGCGCGTTGTAGACCACGCCGGGCACCCCCACCGCGAGCGCCACCAGAGCACAGCAGCGGATCATCACCGAGCGGCGCAGGATCAGGCGCCCATCAGCCGTCTCCGTCGCCCACCACCGCATCGACTTCCCCAGCGTCTCATCGAACAGGTCTCCCCGACCGCCACCGCGGTCGTTGTCCCGCCATTCCATGCTCCGCCCCTTCCACGCCGCTGCAGGTCGCCGGCACGCTGAGAAAGCAATCCAAGCTCCCACCAACGACCCCTCGTCACTGTAGTAGCGGTCGCGGCACCGATTCGCGTTCTCCGACGGGCACCATTCACCATCCCGTCTGCGACGTCGTCCCGCGTGGACGCACCATAGGGATCGAGCACTGTCCCCGACGCTCATGTGCTGTCTCATGACTTCTGAGAGTTTCGGACGTCATGACAATTCAAGACACCGGCGGGGCAGGTTTCCCGGCGCGAGAATTGTTACTCCTGTGCCGGCAAGGGCTGGTTCGGTTGCTCACAGTCGTTCTGAAGGCGTCTGGCCTGTGCTGCACGAGGGGCGGGTACTACTGGAAGAGGGTTGGGCGTACTCCACCTAGGTCGGGGGTTCGTGCAGTACGCACGACCCTTGGCCAGTGCATCCCCACCTTCGTGCAGTAGGCCACCCCGGAGAAGGCTCGGGCCGGAGACGGCGTCGAACCATGTATACCCCCTGCGCAGGAGCCAGAAGGAGCCAAACCGCGGCAGACAAGATCGGACACCGAGCAGGCGGGTTCGGTGTCCGGATCCCGCCACAAGGACCCGAGCTCAATCATGCGCGTGGCTCGGTGCCCACGCAGCGGACACCAGCGGCCCCGCCATCGATGCACCCGGAAGACATCCCCGGAATTCTGCGGTTCTTTCTCGGTCTACGCCGCCAGTGCGGTGTTGATGTCCTCTCCATGGCCACCCGCACCAGACAGACCTCTTCCACCAGCTCACTGACGCGCCCAGAACGACCAGACCCACCCTGAATTCCCGCCGGAGCAAGTGTCTCAGATGCCATGACACTCACATGCCTCAGAAGTGAGGAGACAGCACACCTCACCAAGGATTCGAGACGGAAGCGGATCGCGGGCGTCCTCGAGTCCGAGGACGC
>ERZ772967.1801-NODE-1801-length-14329-cov-3.536710_pt1 | contig 14329 bp, 11 predicted proteins | sample MGYA00511677_ERZ772967 | MGnify/ENA primary metagenome ERZ772967 (study PRJEB29015, sample SAMEA2737931) | human oral metagenome | biome: human oral; feature: human-associated habitat; material: dental | place: China | collected 2146 ...
CGGCGATCCTGAGACGGAGGTCGTGCTGCCGCTGCTTCGCGGCGATCTCGTTGAAATCATGCTGGCGTGCGTCGATGGGACGCTTGACGGGGTCGATATTCCCTGGAGCAAGGGGGCGGCTGTCACTGTTGTTTTGGCGGCGGGCGGCTATCCTAAGGCTTATGAAAAGGGAGCCCCGATCGAGGGCTTGGCTGAGGCGGCGAAAGAGGGCTGCCTCGTGTTCCATGCGGGTACAGCGGAAAAGAACGGTGTTGTTGTTTCTGCTGGAGGGCGCGTTCTCAATGTCGTTGCGGAAGCGCCGGACATTCGGTCAGCCATCGCGAAAGCCTATCGCGGCGTCGGCTGCATCCATTTTAAGGATGCGTTCTGCCGCAGGGATATTGGGCATAGGGCTCTGGAAAGGATGAAATAAATCTATATGAAGTTGAACCTGAAGGAAAACGAGATTCTCCATGGCTTCCGCCTGCTCAAGCAGCAGGCGGTGCCGGAGATTGATGCGAAAGCCTATGAGTTCGTGCACGAAAAAAGCGGCGCACGGCTTTTCTTTTTGGAAAATGACGACGACAACAAGGTCTTTTCCATCACTTTCCGCACGCCGCCTGCCGACGATACGGGCGTGGCGCATATCGTCGAACATTCCGTGCTCTGCGGTTCCAGGAAATACCCGCTGAAGGAACCGTTCGTCGAGCTGGTCAAGGGTTCTTTGAACACGTTCCTCAATGCCATGACGTTTCCAGATAAGACGATGTATCCCGTGGCGAGCCGCAACGACAAGGATTTCCAGAATCTCATGGATGTCTATCTGGATGCCGTTTTTTATCCTGCGATGCGCGAGACGCCGGAAATCTTCCAGCAAGAGGGCTGGCACTACGAGATCGAGAGCCCTGAAAAGCCGCTCGTTTACAGCGGCGTCGTCTACAACGAGATGAAAGGAGCGCTGTCCGCGCCGGACGATGTGCTTGAGAACAAGATCATGGCCGCGCTCTATCCCGATACGACATACGGCTTTGAGTCGGGCGGCAATCCTGAGGCGATTCCGACATTGACACAAGAAAAATTTGTTGCCTTCCACAGCCGGTACTACCATCCGTCAAACAGCTATATTTATCTTTATGGTGCGATGGATCTCGCGGAAAAACTCGCCTATCTCGATGCGGAATATCTTTCGGCTTTTGAGCGCATTGAGCCGAATTCCGCTATCGAAAGGCAGAAGCCTTTGGCAGGGCTGGCGAAAATCGAGGAATCGTACTCCATAGGCGCGGGGGAAAGCGCCGAGGAAAAGACGCTGCTCGCCTTGAGTTGGCTTATGGGAGACGCCGTTACGGCCGAAGAGCTTTTGGCGTTGGCCGTCTTGCAGCACGCGCTTTTGCAGACGGAGGCGGCTCCTTTGAAGAAGGCGCTGATGGATGCAAAAATCGGCAAGGATGTGGGCGCTTCCTTCGAGGATGCCGTACTGCAGCCTTATATGAGCATTGTCGTCAACGGTTCCGAGCCTGAGCGCGCCGAGACGCTGCTTGCGGTGACAGAGGATACGCTGCGCCGTCTTGTGGAGGAAGGCATTGACAAAACCTTGCTTGAAGCCTCGATCAACTTGATTGAATTCAAGATGCGCGAAGCGGATTTCGGCACGTATCCCAAAGGGCTTGTCTATAATATCAAGATTATGAACAGTTGGCTTTATGATGAAGATCCTGCACTGTACCTTTATTATGAGAAACTCTTCAAAAAGATGCGTGAGGGGCTTGAAAGCCGCTATTTTGAGGAAATGCTTGAAAAGCGCTTGCTTGACAACACGCATCGCGCGCTCGTGATCCTGAAGCCGAGCAAGACGCTGGCCGGGGAGCGCGACAAGGCGCTTGCCGAGGAGCTGGCAGCGAAAAAGGAGAGTCTCAGCCCTGAAGAAATCGAGCGCATCATTGCGTTGAACAAACGCCTCAAGGAGCGGCAGGAAAGCCCCGAGACGCCTGAGGCATTGGCGAAGATTCCGCTTCTTTCGCTTTCGGACATCCGGACGGAAACGGAGCGAATTCCTCTTGAGGAACGCAGTCTTGCAGGCTGCAAGGTTCTCTTCAGCGATATTTTCACGAACAAGATCGCCTACGTCAACCTCTATTTCGATGCGCAGGGCGTGCCGCAGGAACACATCCAGTATCTCTTCCTGCTGACCGACCTTCTGGGGGCGGTCGATACCGAGAGCCATACGTACGCCGAGCTGTCGAATCTCTCGAACCTCCATACGGGCGGCATATCCTACGAAAATTCCGCTGCCGTCCGAAACGGCGAGCCGGATTCCTGCATGCCGATGTTCCGCGTGCGTGCGCGCGCCTTCGGGCGCAATCTGCCCGAACTTTTCTCGCTTCTGTCAGAAGTCCTGACCGAGAGCAAGTTCACCGACAAGAAGCGCCTTGAGGAACTTTGCGGGCAGTGCCGCGCCATCCTGGAGGCGCGCGTCATGAGCGCCTCGCAGCGCAGCATGGCGGTGCGCATCGCCTCCTATCTGTCGCCGGCAGGCGCGTACAACGAGCAGGCAATGCTGTCCTACTACGGTTTCCTCGCTGACCTCACTGACCACTTCGAAGAGCGCTTCGAGGAGCTCTCCGAGACGCTTGCAAGCCTTCTGCCGCTCGTCTTTACAAAGGGCGGTCTGACCGTCGGAGTGACGCTTTCTGAGGCGGAATACGTCTCGTTCGCCGAGGAAGCCGCGGAGTTCTGCCGCCGCCTGCCGCAGGCGAAGGCAGAGCCGCAGGTGTACCGTTTCGACGTGCGTGCGAAGAACGAGGGGCTTCTGTCGTCGAGCCGCGTGCAGTATGTGGGCAAGGCGGCGAACTTCCTGCGCCTCGGCTTCTCCTATACGGGAAGCATGAGCGTTCTGGAGACGATCCTGCGCTACGACTACTTCTGGACGAAGATCCGCGTGCAGGGCGGCGCCTATGGAGCGTTCACACAGTTCAATCGCATCGGTTTCCTGTTCTTCGGTTCGTACCGCGATCCGAACCTCAGGGAAACGCTCGAAGTATTTGACAAGACGGCGGATTATCTGCGCGGGTTCGACGTGTCCGATCGCGAGATGGTGAAGTTCATCATCGGCACAATCAGCACGGTCGACGCGCCGCTCACGCCGCAGCTCAAGGGACTTGCCGCGCAGGATGGCTTCCTGCGCCATGTGACGGAAGCCGACCGTCAGAAGTCGCGCGATGAGATTCTTGCGACGCGGCAGGCGGACATTCGCGCGCTGGCGGATGTTGTCGACGCCTGCATGAAGGAAAATGTCCTATGCGTCTTCGGCAATGAAGAAAAACTGAAGGAAAATGCAGGTCTTTTCGGCGGGCTTCTTCACGCTCTGGGCAGTGCGGCTGATTGACTTTCTTCCCTTGTCATGCAATAATGGAAGGAAACGCTGCACACGTCGGCGTTTCTCTCTACATGAGATAACATCAAGGGGGACTTCGGAATGAAAGAACCAATCTTTACTGGTGCGGGCGTCGCCATCATCACTCCCTTTACGGAAGATGGCGTGAACTTCGAGGAGTTCGGCCGCATCATCGAAGATCAGATCGCGGGCGGCACGGACGCCATCGTCGTCACAGGAACGACGGGCGAGGCGGCAGCCATGAGCGATGCCGAGCACAAGGAAGCCATCAAGTTTGTCGTTGAGACAGTCGGCGGACGTATCCCCGTCATCGCGGGCACAGGATCGAACGATACGAACTACGCGATCCAACTTTCACAGTATGCGGAGAAGGCGGGGGCGAACGGGCTGCTGCTCGTGACGCCGTACTATAACAAGTGTACGCAGGGAGGCCTTGTCAAGCATTTCTCGAAGATTGCCGACAATGTCAATATCCCGAGCATCGTCTACAACGTGCCGTCGCGCACGGGCGTCAACATTCTGCCCGCGACGTATGCCCGTCTCGCCGAGCATCCGCGCATCAACGCGACGAAGGAAGCGAGCGGCAACCTCGCGGCAGTGGCGCGCATCCGTAAGGCTTGCGGCGATTCGCTCAACGTCTATTCGGGCAACGACGATGAGATCGTGCCGATCCTCTCCGTCGGCGGCAAGGGCGTCATCTCCGTTCTTTCCAACGTCGCGCCGAAGGCGACTCACGATATGTGCCGTCTATACTTCGAGGGAAAGGTTGAGGAAGCAGCGAAGATTCAGATTGACTACATGGATCTGATCGAAGCGCTCTTCTCCGAGGTCAATCCGATTCCCGTCAAGACGGCGATGCGCCTCATGGGCTACAAGACGGGGCACTTGCGCATGCCGCTTTCCGAGCTGGAGCCTGAGCATCTGGAACCGTTGAAAAAGGCGCTGAAGAGTCACAGCCTTTTGCAGTGACCTCATGCCGATTGAGAAAGAGTCAAGGAGGAAGATTCAATGAAGAAGATTGTCCAAGTCATGCTTTTCGTCTGCCTGACCGTGTTCGGCATGCAGGTCGCTTTCGCCAACTCCGACAAGGTCACGATCCCGGAGGGCGCCGATATCGTCAGCGTCAAGCGTCTTGCTCTCGCAGCGCCGCTCTACACGCCGACGAAGGACGCTCCGACGAAGGAAGAATTGCTCGCTTCAATGTATGAGGCAAGCAATGTGGCGCGCAGCTATGTGCTTTCCTATGATATGGTTGCCGCTGACATTCAGAAGAATAGAGGCGTCGACATCAAGTCGCTCGACCGCCGCCAGGCCGCAAAGGTCTACAAGGAAAACGTGGCCGCCGATGCCGATGCCTACGTCGTTTTGACAGTCGCGAACAACAGCCGCATCGTCTTTTTCTTCGATGTCTACCGCTCGGGCACGAACGAGCTTCTCTACACCTATCAGATTGTAGCGAACAGAAGCCAGAAGGCGAATACGGAAACGTACAAGGCTTTGTCGGAGCAGTTCTACAAGAACTTCGAGCGCTCCGCTAATGAACAGGCAAAGAAATAAAAGGAAAGGGGGCTGCGCATAAGCCGATCGGACTTGTGCGGCAGCCCCTTCTTTATGCGGTGGAATGCAGCTGAAAACCTGCACGGACAATACGGATAGAAAGGATGATCGGATGATTTCAGCGAATCGCTTGATGCGCTATCTTTGGCTCGGCGTCGGAATGACTGCCCTCGCCTTGGGCACGGCAGGAATTGTTTTGCCGCTGTTGCCGACAGTGCCGTTCTATCTTCTGGCGGCGTTCTGCTTTGCCAAGAGTTCGGAGCGTCTCCATCGTTGGTTTGCCGCCACCAAATTGTATCAGAAATACGTCGTCCCATTCAACGACGGCAATGGCATGACGTGGCAGGCGAAGCTCAAGACCATGGCGCTTGTGACGGGCGTCATGAGCGTCAGCGGCTACTTCCTTTTGGATAATCACATGGGACTGATGATGCTTGGCGGTGCATGGCTCCTCCAGTGCGCCGCAATGCTCTTTTTCGTCAAGACGAGGAAGCGTGAGAAGGCTCCTGTCGGTCAGTGTGCGAAGTAGAGCGGCTTGATCTTGGCGGATTCTGCGACGGACTCCGTGATGCAGCCCGTCCGCACCATGGCATCGAGCACAACGATCTGCCGCTTCTTTGCAAGCATGAAGTCTACGTAGGGCGAATAGACGGAAGGCGCATTGGGGATTCCTGCAAGCATTGACGTCTCGGGCAGGTCGAGTTCGTGCGGCTCTCTGCCGAAGTAGCCGACAGAAGCCTCGTGTATGCCGTAGAAGCCTGAGCCGAAGTAGATCGTGTTGAGATACAGCTCCAGAATCTCATCCTTGGAGTAGTGCAGTTCAAGATCGAGCGAAAGCAGCGCTTCTTCCAGCTTGCGGTCGAGGGACTGCTCGTCGGACAGGAAGAGGTTTTTGGCGAGCTGCTGTGTGATCGTGCTCGCGCCTTCCTCGATGCGTCCGTATTGCAGATTGACGAGCGTCGCGCGTGCGATCGCTTCGGGATCGAAGCCGTGATGCGAGTAGAAGCGGCTGTCTTCGACGGCGACGACGGCGTCGAGGAGCGAGTCGGGCATCTCGTCGATCGTCACATAATGCTCGCGCTGCTGCACGCGCTCGGCGACCGCATCGCGCAGAAAGATGAGGCGGCGAGCTTCCTGCATCTTCGGCAAGGAGTCGAAGAACGCGGGACGAAAGATCGCCGCACTGCCCGTGACGAGGAAGGCGAGACAGAAGACGGTGAGGAGAAAGAGGGAAAAGCGCAAGAGCCGCTTGATTTTCTTCATGATGGCGGAAGCGTCCTCCTTTGATTCGTAATAGTATGCAGATCTTATTATAAATTATACTGTACTTTTTTGGAATACATTTCGCAAAACAGCAATTATACAATTCGTTTAGAAGATAAATCCCTCAAACCTATTGCATAATTATGCAATAAAATGTATAATTATAAACATCGTTCGACAAAGGAATTCGGGAAGGGGCGGTCGAGCACATGAGAGTGAGCATTATCGGAGCTACGGGCTACGCGGGGGCGGAGCTTCTGCGGCTTCTTTACGAACACCCGCAGGTGGATGTCGTGCACATCACGTCGGAGAGCCATACGGGGGAAAAGATTTCGAGCATCTATCCGCATCTTCGCGGCATTTATGATGAAGAGCTTGAGAGCATGAAGGACATCGTGCACATCGGCAGGGACAGCGACTTCGTTTTCATCGGCCTGCCGCACGGTCATGCGATGGCGGCGGGCAAGGCGCTCGAAGCCGAGAAGACGCGCATCATCGATCTCGGCGCAGACTATCGCTTCGCTGACACAGCGGTCTATGAAGCGTGGTACAAAGTCAAGCATACACACAAGGATGCTGAGCGCGTCTACGGTCTGGCGGAGCTCAATCGCGAGGCGATTCGCGGCGCGAAGATCATTGGCAACGCAGGCTGCTACACGACGGCGAGCATCCTCGCGCTCGCACCTCTCGCCAAGAATCACCTCGTCGACATGGTGAGCATCGTCGTCGACGCGAAGTCCGGTGTATCGGGCGCGGGGCGCTCGGCAAAGCAGGCGAATCTTCTGCCCGAGCTTTACGACAGCTTCAAGGCGTACGGTGTTGCCACGCATCGCCATACGCCTGAGATCGAGCAGGCGATGACGGCGCTTGCGGGCGAGCCGTGCATCCTGTCCTTCACGCCGCACCTCGTGCCCATGTCGCGCGGCATCCTCGCGACATGCTATGCGCGGCTGAAAGAAGGTGTCGAACCCAATATGGTCGATGCGGCATACGAAACGATGTACGGCGAGGAATACTTCGTGCGGCTTCTCGGACGCGGCGGCTATCCGGCGACGAAGGCGGTGCGCGGCTCGAACTTCTGCGACATCGGCTGGCATATCGACGAGAGGACGCGTCGTGTCGTCGTCCTCTCTGCCATCGACAATCTTGTCAAGGGGGCGGCGGGACAGGCCGTGCAGAACTTCAACATCGCCTGTGGCTTCGATGAGAAGCTCGGGCTTGATCATATCGCAGTTTATCCATAATACAGGAGGGTATACAACATGTTTTCTGATACAGCAGCAAAAAAAGGCGTGACATTTCCCAAGGGATTCAAGGCGGCGGGCGTCAAGGCCGGCATTAAGAAGAGCGGCAATCTCGACGTCGCCGTGATTTACTCGGAAGAGGAGGCTGCCGTCGCGGGCGTCTTCACGCAGAATGCCGTGGCGGCGGCGCCCGTCTACGTTTCCAAAGCGGCGGTCGAGGACGGAAAAGCGCGCGCCATCGTGGCCAATGCGGGCTGTGCGAACGCCTGCACGGGCGAGCAGGGCATGGAGGACGCGAAGCGTACGGCGGATATTGCAGCCGAAGCGCTCGGCTGTGCGGCAGGCGACGTCATCGTTGCCTCGACAGGCGTCATCGGCGTGAACCTGCCGATGGAAAAACTCGAAAAAGGCATCAAGGATGCAGCAGCGAGCCTGTCCGATACAGGAAGCGTCGATGCAGGAAACGCCATCATCACGACGGACACCCATTCCAAGGCTTGCGCGGCCGAGGTGGAAATCGGCGGCAAGAAGGTGCGTTTTGGTGCGATTGCCAAGGGTTCGGGCATGATTCAGCCCAATATGGCGACGATGCTCGGCTTTGTTGCCACCGATGCCGGCATTGCTCAGCCGCTGCTGGATGCACTGGTTAAAGAAGCAGCTGACGAATCCTTCAATTGCATCACCATCGACGGCGATACTTCAACCAACGACTCGTTCATCCTCATTGCCAGCGGCCGGTCGGGCGTAGATTTTACGGCAGCGGATGCCGCCGGCTATGCGGAACTGCGTGCCGCGGTCATCGGCGTTGCCCGTGAATTGGCGCAGGCTATCGTTCGTGATGGTGAGGGCGCGACCAAATTCATTACCGTTGCCGTCAAAAGTGGCCGCGACCGCGAGGAGTGCAAAACGGTTGGCTACGCCGTGGCCCATTCGCCGCTGGTCAAAACGGCGTTTTTTGCCTCCGATCCGAATCTTGGCCGTATTCTTGCCGCAATTGGTTATGCCGGAATCGACAGCTTGGATGTCGATAAAGTACGCGTCTGGCTCAGTAGCATGGGCGAGGAAACGCTGGTTGCTGAAAAGGGCGGCCGCGCTGCATCCTATTGCGAAGAAGACGGCGCCCGCATCATGCAGTCGGCGGAAATTACCGTGCGTATCGATCTTGGCCGTGGCCAGGCATGCGGTGTGGTTTACACCAGTGATCTTTCATACGAATACGTCAAGATCAATGCCGATTATCGGAGCTGACCGGAAATCACTTGTCAAAAATTCCGATAAATTTTGCAAAGTAAAGCCCACACGGGTTTTCTGTTCTAAAGCGTACTCGAACATTGCTTGGGCCTTTATTCAAGGCCATGTCGGCTATCCATTATTCCGGCCAGTAATTTTTGTGATGCTTGCGCCGCGGTGAAAAGTGATACTTAAAAGTTAAGCGTGGTGACGGCTGTTTTAGTGGTTGGGGAATTCAAGAGAACCTTGTGAAGCGATGAACGATGTTTGTTTTATCGCTGTTGGTTACTTTTGTTAGGCGCTATCAGTGCCCGCTGCTACGGGAAGGTACGGCGTAAGGCTGTGCTTATGCGGTTTATGAGTCTTCCTGCGGAGTTTGCAAATCTTTGGGCAGGACGAAGGTGATGCCTTCTTCTGCTCCCTCGATCTGACTGACCGGAGCGGCATTGTCATGCGTAAGCGCGTCGACGACCTCTTTGACCAAAACTTCCGGCGCCGATGCCCCGGCTGTGACGCCGATGTTTGCCGCGCCCTCAAGCCAAGCCGGGTTGATCTGGCTGGCGTCATCGATCAGATAAGCGTGCGTGCCCCGTGTTTCGGCGACTTCGCGCAGGCGGTTTGAGTTCGAGCTGTTTTTCGATCCGACGACGAGCACGATGTCGGTTGTGCCGGCCAGCGTCTTGACGGCATCCTGCCGGTTCTGCGTTGCGTAGCAGATGTCGTCTTTCCGGGGGCCGGTAATATTGGGGAAGCGTTGCTTCAGCGCCGCGATGACCTGTGCGGCATCGTCGACCGAGAGAGTTGTTTGGGTCACATACGCCAGCCTGTCCGGGGCACGGATGTGCAGCGAGGCAACGTCGGCTGCGGTTTCGACGAGATAAATGCCTTGCGGACTTTGCCCCATCGTGCCTTCGACTTCCGGATGGCCCTTGTGGCCGATCATGACAATCTCGCGCCCTTCTTGACGCATGCGGGTCACCTCGGCGTGTACCTTGGTGACGAGCGGGCAGGTGGCGTCAAAGACGCGGAGGTTACGCCGCCTGGCTTCTTCGCGCACGGCCAGAGAGACGCCGTGGGCGCTGAAAATGACAGTTTCTCCCGGCGGGACTTCGCTCAGCTCCTCAACGAAAATGGCACCCTTGGCGCGCAGGCCATCGCAGACGAAGCGGTTATGCACGACTTCATGCCGGACGTAGATCGGCGCGCCGAATTTTTCCAATGCCCGTTCGACGATGGCGATCGCCCGTTCGACGCCGGCACAAAAGCCGCGCGGGTTGGCGAGGATGATCTGCATGTGCGGCGGCGTGTCAGGAATCGGTATCGGAGTCGACACGGCGATCGTTTTCCGGTTTTCCAAACAGCTGGTCCCAGATAAGCAGCGCAGCGCCCAGTGTAATCGCCGAATCGGCGAGATTGAAAGCGGGCCAGTAATAGCCGGCAGCATGCCACTGAATAAAATCGACGACGGCGCCAAAGCGGACGCGGTCAATGACATTGCCCAGCGCTCCGCCCAATACAAGCGTGAGCGCCAAGGCCAGGCGGCATTCGCCGGCGTGCCGGCGGAGCAGCACAATGATCCAGACGGATACCGCCAGTGAAAGAAAAGTGAAGAACCAGCGCTGCCAGCCGCCCGCACTGGAAAGAAAGCTGAATGCTGCGCCCGAATTGAACGTCAGTACCCAGTTCCAGAACGGCGCAAAATAGCGCGTTTCACCAATGCGCAGTGCATCGAGCACTACCCATTTACTGGCCTGATCGAGCAAAATGATCAGGCCAGCCAGGCCAAGCCAGGCTGGCCAGCTGCAGCCGGTATTCCTCCGGCGCTGCGCCATAGATTGCTTATGCGCAGGCACGGGGCTCGCCGTCACCGTATAGATTGCTGACGCAGCGCCCGCAGATTTCCGGATGTGTCGGGTCGGCGCCGACATCCTCGCGTACATGCCAGCAGCGCTCGCATTTTGCATAGGCGAGTGGCGCGCAGAGGATTTTCTCCTCGGCGTCGCGCACCAGCGTCGTCTTCGAGCAGATGAGGACGAAGCGCAGGTCATCGCCCAGCGAAGCGAGAAGATCGTATTTGTCGCCGTCGGCGTGCACGATGACCTCGGCTTGCAGCGACGATCCGATTTTGCCGGCGATACGCAGGTCTTCAAGCGCTTTGGTCACCTCGGCGCGATAGGCGCGGAGCTTGCTCCATTTATCGAGCAATGCAGCCTCGTCGTCGATAGCCGGCAGCGCCTGCCAGGTGTGCAGCATGACCGAATCCTCGGCATTGCCGCTTATGATTCGCCAGACTTCTTCGGCGGTGAAGGAAAGGATGGGCGCCATCAGTTTGACGAAGCTGTGTGTGATGTGCCACAGCGCGCTTTGCGCCGAACGGCGCGCACTGGAATCTGCCGCGGCGGTATAGAGGCGATCCTTGAGGATGTCGAGGTAAAAACCGCCCAGGTCTTCCGAGCAGAAGGTTTGCAGCGCCTGGACGACGCGGTGGAATTCGTACTTGCCGTAGTCCTCTGCGCATTGCGCTTGTAGGCGGCGTGTCATGGCCAGTGCGTAGCGGTCGATTTCCAGCCATTCGGCTGGCGGCAGCATGTGCGTGTCGGCATCGAAGTCGGAGGTATTCGCCAGCAGAAAACGCAGGGTGTTGCGGATGCGGCGATAGGCTTCGACGACGCGCTTGAGAATTTCATCCGAAATCGACAGTTCGCCCGAGTAGTCGGTAGCGGCGGTCCATAGCCGCAGGATTTCGGCGCCAAGGGTATCGGAAACCTTTTGTGGCGCAATGACGTTGCCCATGGACTTGGACATTTTGCGCCCCTTACCGTCGACGACGAAACCGTGCGTCAGCAGTGACTGATAGGGCGCGCACCCGTCGATGGCGCAGCCGGTCAGCAGCGAACTCTGGAACCAGCCGCGATGCTGGTCGGAACCTTCGAGGTACATATCGGCCGGATATTTGCAATCGCTCTCGTGTGAGCCGCGCATGACGGAAAGGTGCGTTGTGCCCGAGTCGAACCAGACATCGAGCGTATCTTTCATCTTGCGGTACTGATCGGCTTCGTCGCCGAGCAGTTCTTTGGCATCCAGCGAAAACCAGGCTTCGATGCCCGATTGTTCGACGCGTTGAGCGACCTGTTCGATCAGCTCTGGCGTGCGCGGGTGCAATGCACCGGTTTCCTTGTGCAAGAAGAAAGGGATCGGCACGCCCCAATTACGCTGGCGCGAGACGCACCAGTCCGGGCGGGTCTGGATCATGGCTTCCAGACGGGCGCGTCCCCAGGCAGGGAAAAACTGTGTTGCATCGACGGCGCGCTCGGCAATCGTGCGCAGCGAAGGTTCGCCTGCGTGTGCGCAATGTTCCATGCTGATGAACCATTGCGTTGTGGCGCGGAAGATGATCGGCGTTTTGTGCCGCCAGCAATGCGGGTAGCTGTGCTGGATTTTTTCGCTGTGCAGCAGGCGGCCGCGTGCCTGGAGTTCTTGCAGGACGAGCGGGTTGGCTTCCCAGACGGTCTTGCCGACCAGCGGTGCGACCGAAAGCGGGAGCGTGCTGGGCAGAAAGCAGCCATCGTCGCCGACCGGATTGTCTACGGGTAGACCGTAAACCTTGCCGATCAGGTAGTCGTCGGCGCCATGCGCCGGTGCGGTATGAACAAAGCCGGTACCCGCATCGTTCGTCACATGCGTGCCGCAGATGATGGGTACGTGACGCGCGTAGAACGGGTGCTGGAAGCGGATGTTCTCCAGCGCCTTGCCGGAGGCCGAGGCGAGCGTTTTACCGGTCAGGGCATAGCGTTGCAGGCAGCTTTCGGCCAGTTCGCGGACAAGGATCAGGGCGCCTTTCGGCGTTTCGATAAGGTCGTAAACGAAATCCGGATGGGCGCTGATCGCAACGTTGGCGGGCAGCGTCCAGGGCGTTGTCGTCCAGATGACGGCGAAAGTCGATGTGGGCAGCGTGTCGAGGCCAAACGCTGCGGCCAGCTTGCCGGCATCGTCTGCGGCAACCTCAAAGGCGACATCAATGGCGTCCGACGTTTTATCTTCGTAATCGACCTCGGCCTCGGCCAGCGCCGAGGCGCAATCCAGACACCAGTTGACCGGCTTCAGTCCTTGATAGAGATAGCCTTTCTCCAGGATTTTGCCGAGCGCGCGGATTTCGTCCGCTTCGGTTTTGAAGGCCAGCGTCAGGTAAGGGTTGTCCCAATCGCCCAATACGCCCAGGCGGATGAAGTCCTGCTTCTGACGCGCCACCTGTTCGTTGGCGAAGGCGCGGCACAGCGCGCGCACTTTGTCGGCGGGAATGTGTTTGCCGTGCAGTTTTTCGATCTGGTGCTCGATTGGCAGGCCGTGGCAGTCCCAGCCGGGAACGTAAGGGGCATCGAATCCGGCCAGCGTTTTCGAGCGAATGATGATGTCCTTGAGAATCTTGTTGACGGCGTGACCGATATGGATGTCGCCGTTGGCGTAGGGCGGGCCGTCGTGGAGTACGAAACGCGGGCGGCCTTTCGCCTGTTGGCGGATCTTCTGGTAAAGCTTTTTCTCCTGCCATTCCTTAACCCATTGCGGCTCGCGTTTGGCGAGGTCGCCGCGCATCGGGAAGGTTGTATCGGTCAGGTTCAGGGTGTGCTTGTAATCGGACATGGTGGTCACTCAGTGCGAAAAATAGTGTTTTGCAGAAACGATATCCTGGGCAATCTGCTGCCGAAGCGCATCAAGGCTGGCAAATACCTGCTCATCGCGCAGCTTGTGCAGAAAGCGGACGCAAATGTGGGCGCCGTAAAGGTCGCCGGAAAAATCGAACAGATGGACTTCAAGTGTCGGCGCCATTTCGCCGCCAAGGCTTGGGCGCAGGCCAAGGTTGGCGACGCCCGTACGGCGGCCTGCCGGCAGACCGTCCACTTCGACGGCGAAGACGCCGCTCAGTGGCGGTTTGTGGTGCTTGACACGGATGTTGGCCGTCGGTACGCCCAGTCGCCGGCCCAATTGCCGCCCAGGCACGATGCGGCCGCTGATCGCATAGGGTTGGCCGAGAAGCTGGGCGGCAGCTTCCATATCACCGGCCTCCAGTGCCTGGCGTACCAGCGAACTGGAAACCCGTTCCCCGGCACAGGCCACGCCGGAAAGCGTTTCGACCGTAAAGCCATGCTGTTGGCCCAGGCGCTGGAGTAGCGCGATGTCTCCGGTGCGTTGCGCGCCAAAGCGGAAGTCGTCGCCAACGACGAGATGCGCGACACGTAGCCTATCGACCAGAATATCTTTGACGAAATTTTCAGCCGGACAAGCGGCCAGCGCGGCGCCGAAACGGCAGACATACGCGCGTTCGATGCCTTGGCCGGCGATGCGTTCCAGTTTTTCGCGCAGCGTGGATAAACGAGTCGGCGCGGTGTGCGGCGCAAGAAATTCACGCGGATGTGGCTCGAAGGTCAACACCGCCGGACTCAGCGAGCGGGCGTTTGCGGCGGCTTTGATCCGGCCAAGCAGTGCCTGATGCCCCAGGTGGACGCCGTCGAAATTGCCGATGCCCAGCGCCGTGGGCGCTGGAGATCGTCGAACAAAGTCACGGGAGCCGCAAAAGCCACGAAAAACGAGCATGGCAGGTCGCAAAAATCAGGAAAGTCAGGAAGGCCCAGGGGGCTGGAAAAATGGTGAATTGTAATGGATTTACAGG
>ERZ772967.1803-NODE-1803-length-14321-cov-3.455629_pt1 | contig 14321 bp, 13 predicted proteins | sample MGYA00511677_ERZ772967 | MGnify/ENA primary metagenome ERZ772967 (study PRJEB29015, sample SAMEA2737931) | human oral metagenome | biome: human oral; feature: human-associated habitat; material: dental | place: China | collected 2146 ...
TAATTTTTAAAATCAGGTAAAACACCATTTACGCAAGTTTAATGACATTCCTAAAGCGCATTTAGAGCTGTATTTGAAGGAATGTAAATGGCATTTTAATCACAATGAAATAAAATCTCAAATTTCTATTTTAAAACAATTGGTTAAGGGGAATTTAGCATAGCTATCTAGTACAGCCCCAAAATTTTAATTAAGAAGATGATTATTTTGTCTTAAAAAGCTACAATTTACTAAATAAAGTTTATAAAAATAACTACGCTGAAATTAAATATGAAAGTTTTCAAAGCAGAACAATGGAATATCCAAGCGCTTTTGCCATTATTTGAGGAATATCGTTTAAATAATGGGATGCAAGAAAATCCTGAGAGGACATTAACTTTTTTAACCAATCGAATCCGTTTTAATGAAAGTATGTTTTTTATTGCACTGGATGATAATGGTCAGGCAATCGGATTCGTGCAGCTCTTTCCGCGTCTTGCAACGCTTCAGCTAGAACGCTATTGGCAATTAACTGATATTTTTGTCCCCAAAGTGCCTGATCAGCAAGAAATCTATCGCCATTTAATCACAAAAGCCAAAGAATTTGTGCGCTATACACAATCGACCCGTCTCACCGCTGAATTACCTCAATCGCAGCGAGATATTTTAGAATCTGAGGGGTTTAAGTTAAACCCAAAGAAAAGCATTTTTGAATTGAGCCTATGATGCAGCCTGTTCTTCAACGCTACTGGGATCATTTGCGCATTGAACGCCGCTTAAGTGTGCATACGCTCAGCAATTATCAGCGTCAACTCAATCAAATTGTACAAATTTTTAATGCGAATGGTATTACAGATTGGGGCCAAGTAACCCCTAGCGCGGTTCAATTTATGTTAGCGCAAAGCAGAAAACAGGGTTTACATGAAAAAAGCCTAGCGCTCCGTTTATCGGCATTACGCCAATTTTTTTTCTATTTAAATCGGCAAGGAGAGTTAAACATTAATCCGGCTTCCGGCATCTCAGCGCCGAAACAAGGAAAACATTTACCCAAAAATATTGATAATGAGCAAATTCAGCAACTTTTAGCCGATGATAGTAAATCTCCTATTGATCTCCGTGATAAAGCAATCTTAGAACTTATGTACAGCTCAGGCCTGCGGCTGTCGGAATTGCAGGGGTTAAATTTAAATAATATTAATATCCGGGCACGCGAAGTTCGCGTAGTGGGTAAAGGGAATAAAGAAAGGTTACTCCCTTTTGGACGCTATGCTTCTCAGGCAATTCAGCAATGGCTGAAAGTGCGGTCATTATTTAATCCAAAAGATGAAGCATTATTTGTCAGTCAGCTTGGAAATCGACTTTCGCATCGCGCGATTCAAAAAAGAGTTGAAACATGGGGAAGACGACAAGGTTTGAACAGTCATCTTAATCCGCATAAATTACGCCACTCCTTTGCAACACATATGCTGGAAGCCACTTCGGATTTACGAGCCGTGCAGGAGCTATTAGGACATCGTCATTTATCTACGACACAAATTTATACTCACTTAGATTTTCAACACTTAGCGAATGTTTATGACCAGGCGCATCCTAGAGCAAAAAGAAAAAAATAAGTACGTCAAATTCACTATAAATTTATCATATTAAATCCATTACATTTTAGCTAAGGAGAAACTCATGGAAACATTTACAAAAGATCAGGTACTCACTGCGTTTAATTATCGTTCTGCCGTTCGATATTATGATCCTACGCGCAAAATTACTGACGAAGATTTTAATTTTATTTTAGAACTTGGTCGTCTATCGCCAAGTTCTGTCGGATCCGAACCGTGGAAATTCTTAGTTATCCAAAATACGGAACTACGCGAAAAATTGAAGTCTTTTAGCTGGGGAATGGCAAGTCAATTAGATGATTGTAGTCATTTGGTCATCATTTTAGCTAAGAAACATGCTCGCTTTGATACGCAATTTTTTCTTGAAATAGCTAAACGCCGTGGCTATTCCGGCGAACAATTACAAGCCGCTTTAGCACGTTATCGCGCTTTTCAAGAAAATGATATGAAAATTGCTAATGATGAACGTGCATTATTTGATTGGACTAGCAAGCAAACTTATATCGCATTAGCCAATATGATGACGGGGGCAGCTATGATAGGAATAGATTCCTGCCCGATTGAAGGGTTTAATTATGAAAAAATGAATAACGTACTGGAGCAAACCGGCACCTACGACCCAATGGAATATGGTGTCTCGGTTGGCGTGACTTTTGGCTATCGAATTAAAGATATTACTAAAAAATCACGTAAACCTATCCAGGAAATTGTTAGTTGGATCAAATAGATATTAAAAAACTAGCACATAAGAGTAGGCGTATCAGGCAGTTTTAAAAGTGGGTTAAAGCCTTGTGTTATAAGGCCTTAACCTACAGCTGTTCAACCATTTTGTCTACGATGACTCCCAAGGCTATTCGTAAACGCCCGTGTACACCCTTTGGTTATTCTGCTTCTGAATGCGTGTTTGTTTACAGATCAAAGTGCGGTCGATTTCGGTGGAATTTTTGCCAAAATTTCGGTCAGGAAATGCCAATACGCCTGTACGGAAGCGATGTTGACTTTTTCAGCGGGAGAATGGGCGTCACGAATGGTCGGTCCAATTGAAATCATTTCTACATTCGGGTAGTTTTTCTTTAGTAAGCCGCATTCTAGGCCTGCATGGATGACTTTAATTTTTGCGTCTTGTCGGAATTGTTCTGTATAGATTTTTTGTGCAAGCGCTAAAATTTCGGTCTCGTATATCGGTTGCCAGCCCGGATAAGAATCGGAAAATTCTACTTTACCATCGGTTAGCGCCGCGAGGGAACTGAGTAGGTTTCCAGCGTACATTTTGCCGCTGTCGATTAATGAGCGGATTAAAATTGTGCCGCAAACCTGCGCCTGTTCTGTTGTCAGTAAGCCGATACTCAAAGAAGTTTCCACCACATCATTAATCACTTCGCTGTAACGAATGACGCCGTTCGGCAAAAGGTTTAGCGCGTAGATAAGTCGTTTGGCGGTTTGCGGCGTAAAAACATCATGCGGTTTTTCAAGCATGTGACAGATAAAGTGTAAATTTGGTTCGCTTAATAAAAGTTCCTGCCGCAATAAAACGGCAAAATTGTCGACCGCACTTTGTAATTCATCCGGGCTGCCGTTAAAGCTGATGATAGCGGTTGCTTCGCGCGGAATAGCATTGCGTACGGAGCCGCCGTAGAGGGTATTTAAACTGAAATCAATGTTCAAATTTTGTTGAAGCTCGGTTAAAAAACGGGCGAGCAACTTAATTGCATTGCCACGTCCGGTGTGGATATCACAACCCGAATGGCCGCCGCATAGTCCTTTGAGGTTGAGTTGCATACTGTGGGAAAAGGTGTTGACTTGGCGTTGAATCGGGAAGGTTAAATTTGCATTTTCGCCGCCTGCACAACCGATATAAATTTCACCAAATTCTTCCGTATCCGTATTGATTAAAATTTCGCCCTGTAACCAATTCAGGCGCAAGCCGATTGCGCCGACCATGCCGGTTTCCTCCGTCATTGTCAGCAAGACTTCAAGCGGCGGATGTGCAAGATGACGGCTTTCCAGTACAGCCAGCGCAGAAGCCATGCCGATACCGTTATCGGCTCCAAGCGTCGTCCCTTTTGCCGTGACCCATGCCTGCTCAACGTAAGGTTGAATCGGATCGTGAATGAAATCATGCGGTATACCTTCATTTGCCTGCGGAACCATATCCAGATGAGCTTGTAAAATAACCGGTTTGTTATCTTCCATGCCGCATGTCGCCGGTTTGCGAATCAAAATATTGCCTACTTCGTCGCGTTCCACCCATAAACGCTGTGATTTCGCCCAATTCACTATTAACTGTGCCAGGGCCTCTTCGTGGCCGGATGGGTGCGGGACGGCGCAGATACGTTCAAACCATTGCCATAGCAATGGGGGCTGTAATGTTGAAAGTGCGGTCATATTTTCTCCTTTTTGTTTAAAACATTGAGGAATGCATAAAAAACTTAGGAAAGCATAGCATAAATGTGGGTTTCAGGTTATCCTTACGGCATTTTTATTGACCGATAAATTCTAGGGAATTGCTATGAGCGAAAAATATGTTGTGACGTGGGATATGTTTCATATGCACGCACGTAAATTATCCGAACGGCTATTGCCTGCTGCGCAATGGAAAGGAATTATTGCCGTCAGTCGCGGCGGCTTGTTTCCGGCGGCGGTGTTAGCCCGTGAGCTGAATTTGCGTCTGGTGGAAACCGTTTGTATTGCCAGTTACGATCATGACCAGCAGGGGCAGTTAAACGTTCTGCATCGTGCGGCAGGTGACGGCGAAGGAATGATTGTCGTGGATGATTTAGTGGATACCGGCAATACGGCGCGAGCAATTCGTGAAATGTATCCAAAAGCTAAATTTGTCACGATTTTTGCTAAACCGGCCGGGGCGCCGTTGGTAGACGATTATGTACTGGATATTCCGCAAAATACATGGATTGAACAGCCGTGGGATTTAGGTTTAGCCTTTGTTCCACCGTTGGCGAGAAAGTAACAAAAAATAAGGAAATGCGAGGGAGACCTCGCATTTTTGCTTTATTGAGCCGTAAAAAAAATCTCGTTAAAATAGACCGCACTTTTGTTTTTTAAGGATTGTTCAATGTCAACTCAGCCCCGTTTTGTTCATCTTCGTACCCATACCGATTTTTCGATGATCGACAGTATCGTTAAAATTAAGCCATTAGTTAAGGCTTGTGCGGAAAATAATATGGTCGCGATGGCATTGACCGATTTTACCAATTTTTGCGGTGTCGTACGTTTTTATAGCGAAACCCTTGCCTCCGGTATTAAGCCGATTATTGGTGCCGACGTGAAAGTTAAAAGCGTGTTATGCGGAGATGAGTTATTTGACTTAACGTTGCTGGCAAAAAATAACGATGGCTATAAAAATATTACGCTGCTGCTTTCCAAGGCTTATCAGCGGGGCTATGTCGATTTGCCTTATATCGATCAGGAATGGCTTATTGAGCATCGTCAGGGCGTCATTATTTTATCGGGCGGAACACAAGGCGATGTCGGTAAGAAATTGCTGAAAGAGAATGTGGCGGAAATTGAAAGTGCGGTCAGTTTTTACCAAGAATTTTTTGCCGACCATTTTTACCTTTCATTGGCCCGAACGGGTAAACCTAACGAAGAACGTTATATTCAAGCGGCATTAAAGTTGGCGAAGGAAAAAAAATTGCCCTTAGTCGCGACCAACGATGTGGTATTTTTAAAACCTGACGATTTTGAAGCGCATGAAATTCGCGTAGCGATTCATGACGGTTACACGCTGGACGATCCGAAGCGCCCAAAACATTATACTAATCAGCAATATTTTCGCAGTGAGGAAGAAATGTGTCGGTTATTCGCCGATATTCCCGCCGCGTTAGAAAATACGGTGTTGGTTGCTCAACGTTGTAGCGTTACTTTGCGATTGGGACAATATTTTTTACCGCAGTTTCCGACCGGTGAGTTAAGTACGGAAGATTTTTTGGTTAAAAAGGCGAAAGAAGGGCTGGAAGAGCGTTTGCGCTTCCTTTTTCCGGATGAAAAAGTGCGGTCGGAAAAGCGGGGAGAATACGATCAGCGTTTGCAAGTTGAACTAGATGTGATCAATCAGATGGGGTTCCCCGGCTATTTTTTAATTGTGATGGAATTTATTCAATGGTCAAAAGATAACGACATTCCCGTTGGTCCGGGTCGAGGTTCCGGTGCGGGGTCATTGGTGGCTTATGCGTTAAAAATCACTGATTTGGATCCATTGGAATTTGATTTGCTTTTTGAACGCTTCTTAAATCCGGAACGTGTTTCTATGCCCGATTTTGATGTAGATTTCTGTATGGACGGGCGAGATCGCGTAATTGATCACGTTGCCGAAACTTACGGGCGAGGCGCCGTGTCGCAAATTATTACGTTCGGTACGATGGCGGCAAAAGCCGTGATCCGCGATGTCGGACGCGTATTGGGGCACCCTTACGGTTTTGTCGATCGCATTTCAAAACTGGTGCCGCCGGATCCCGGCATGACATTGGCAAAAGCCTTTGAAGTCGAACCGCAATTACAGGCTGCATACGACGGCGATGAAGAAGTTAAAGCGTTGATTGATATGGCGCGTAAACTAGAAGGCGTAACCCGTAATGCCGGTAAACACGCCGGCGGGGTAGTGATTTCGCCCGGCTTGATTACGGATTTCGCGCCCTTGTATTGTGATAACGAAGGAAAGCATCCTGTTACTCATTTCGACAAAAATGATGTTGAATATGCCGGTTTGGTCAAATTTGACTTTTTGGGTCTACGTACGTTAACCATTATTAAATGGGCGTTGGATATGATTAACGCCCGCTTAGAAAAAGGAGGACAGCCTCCGATTGACATTGCGGCTATTCCGCTTGACGATCAGGCGTCCTTTGAATTATTAAAACGCTCGGAAACGACAGCGGTGTTCCAATTGGAATCGCGCGGAATGAAGGATTTGATTAAACGCTTACAACCGGACTGCTTTGAAGATATTATCGCGTTAGTCGCTTTGTTCCGCCCTGGTCCGCTACAATCGGGTATGGTGGATAACTTTATCGATCGGAAACATGGACGGGAAGAAGTGTCCTATCCGGATGCGACCTATCAACATGAAAGCCTGAAGCCTATTTTAGAGCCGACATACGGCATTATTTTATATCAAGAACAGGTTATGCAAATTGCCCAGGTGTTAGCGGGTTACACATTGGGAGGGGCAGATTTGCTGCGCCGTGCCATGGGTAAGAAAAAACCGGAAGAAATGGCCAAACAGCGCTCCGTTTTTGAGGAAGGCGCAATAAAAAATGGCGTAGACGGCGAATTAGCAATGAAAATTTTTGATTTAGTAGAAAAATTTGCCGGCTATGGTTTTAATAAATCCCATTCCGCCGCCTACGCCTTAGTTTCTTACCAAACCCTTTGGCTGAAAGCCCATTATCCCGCTGAGTTTATGGCCGCCGTTATGACCTCGGAAATGGACAACACAGATAAAATCGTAGGGCTTTATGACGAATGTTTACGTATGGGCTTGAAGGTCACACCGCCGGATATTAATGTCGGAAAGCATCATTTTAGTGTGAACGAAAATGGCGATATTGTTTACGGTATCGGCGCCATTAAAGGTGTTGGAGAAGGCCCTATCGAAGCATTAATTCAAGCGCGCCAAAGCGGCGGGATTTTTAAAGACTTGTTCGATTTGTGCGCTCGGGTGGATTTAAAGAAAATTAATCGGCGCACCTTTGAAAGCTTGATTATGTCCGGTGCCTTTGACAAGCTGGGCCCCCACCGTGCCGCACTGGCTAAAAATCTTGAAGATGCACTACGGGCATCCGATCAGCACGCAAAAGATGAAGCCATCGGGCAGGCGGATATGTTCGGCGTGTTAACCGAAACTCATGAAGAAGTGGAAAACGCCTATGCCAATACGCCGCCCTATACGGAAAAGCAAATTTTAGACGGAGAGCGGGAAACTTTAGGTCTATATTTAAGTAGCCATCCGGTAACCCGCTACCTTAAAGAGCTTTCTCATTATAGCCCGACTTTATTAAAAGATCTGACACCAAACCGACGCGGGCAAATCAGCACAGCTGCAGGATTGCTTGTCAGCACCCGTTTTGCTACAACAAAGAAAGGAAATCGCCTCGGTATTGCGACCCTTGATGATCGTTCCGGCCGGCTAGAGCTGACTTTATTCGGTGAAAGTTTAGAAAATTTTGCCGAAAAATTGCAAAAAGATACTGTAGTAGTGGTCTCGGGACAAATCAGCTTTGATGACTTTTCACAAGGATTGAGAATGTCTGTGCGCGACATGATGACTTTGGACGAAGCACGCACCCGTTATGCCAAAAGCTTGGCTATCAGCCTTTCCGAAGAACAAGTTACATCGACGTTTATTAATCAACTCAAAGTAATTTTACAACCTGCAATGGGAGGAACTTTGCCGATAAACGTGTATTACCATAGTTCCAAAGGTCGGGCATTGCTGCGATTAGGCATACAGTGGTCGGTAACAGTAACGGATAACATGCTTTCCGATTTGGTTACTTTCCTCGGTGAAAATGCGGCAGAGCTTGAATTTGAATAGCTTTATTGGAACTAAGTGCGGTTAAAATCGATGTGCTTTAAAACAGCAAATTTTTGACCGCACTTTAAGTATTTTAGAGAGTACTTTTATTTAGCCAGAAAATAGCTTAGTGCTTGGTAAATGGCATTAATTTCCTCGTTTGGCAATGTCTTGCCATCTTCATCAGTAATTACGATGCAGCTTTGACTACCTAATGTAGAGAGTTGCATATAATATGTGCCGTTATCCAACTGCGGACGATTCATTCCGAAAGCCGACCACTCGCCTTTATCTAATTCAGAATATTTTAATTCGCGCTGTCCGCGGCCGACAGTCTCTTCTTCAATATTGAATCCGACTTTTGGTAAAACCGTACCTAATTTTTCCCACGCGCGGTTAAAGGACGCATTGAGTACTAATGCCGCTCGTCCGTTCATATCTCGACCTAACGCGGATGATATTGGTCCCGTATTTTGATTTTCCAACGCTTGTATTTGTTGATTGTATGCGCTGGTCAATGAAGAGACGAAACGATTTAGGCGTGCAGAGGCATAACGTTGTTTTTCAGCCAACGTTGGGGTAAAAAGAATACCGTCGCGACGCATTTGTGATACCGATACGGCAAGTGCACTAGAGCCTGGCGCATGAATATGTTCCACCTGATAACGAATTTGTGTATTTTCGGATTCATCAAGACGATCAAGCGGCGCCCAATCGGAAATTAAGGTTGCACCGTTAATCTCGGCACCAATGCCTTCTTCTTTTAATAACCGCCGGATTTGTTGCAGATTATATATGGAGGCTTGTTGCTCAGGATAGACAATGATCGCCCGCTCGCCGTCAAATCGGGTGAATGAATGGTTAATAATGGCTAATGGAATTGTCGGCGGGCGAATATCAACCTGAGCACCTTTAGCAATCCGCACCGCAGGCAAAGCATAAGTGTCATCGGCTTGAGGTAAGTTGACACCACCGCTGGATAGTGGCGCAAAAGTCGGCAATGAAGCGTCTGATTTTTGGTAACTGTCGTTAGCGGATTGTAATTGTTCGGGGCTTGCCGAGCAGGCCGCTAATAAGCCGATAGAAATAAAGCTGACAACCTTTTTCATGGTAAATCCTTTTAAAATTAAAGCTAAAATGACCGCTCTTTGACAAAATAAAATTTGAAAAGTTTAAGGTTTATGACAAGCCCTTAAACTTAGTCATATTATAATAAGCCGGCTGTTTTCAGCGCTGCATCCACTTTTAGTTGAGCAGATTCGCTTAAGACGGTTAGGGGCAAACGTAAGTTCGGATATTTAATTAAACCTAATCGATAGGCTGCCCATTTCACCGGTATAGGATTTGATTCGATGAAGAGATCTTGATGCAACGCCATTAAGCGTCGATTGATTCTCTCTGCATTAGCAAAATCACCGTTTAACGCATAACGGCACATATCTGCCATGTCTTTGGCGGCAAGATTATTGGTGACAGATATAACCCCTTGGCCGCCTAATTTCATGGATTCCAAAGCGGTTGCATCATCGCCGCTTAAAAAGATAAATCCGTCGCCCGCCAATTGTTTAATTTGTTGAACTCGGTTCACATCACCTGTGGCTTCTTTGATGCCGACGATATTTTTAATTCGAGCCAAACGCCCCACGGTTTCAGGCTTCATGTCGCTTCCTGTGCGCCCCGGCACATTGTAAAGAATTTGTGGAATATCGGTACATTCCGCAATCGCTTTAAAATGTTGATACATTCCTTCCTGTGTTGGTTTATTGTAATAAGGCACGACCGATAAACATCCCGCTACACCGCAATTATTCAGTAATTTTGTCATCATAATAGCTTCGCTGGTGGCATTCGCTCCCGTTCCGGCGATAACCGGAATGCGGCCTTTGGCAAATTCTACGGTCTTTTGAATGACTTTCACATTTTCATCAATGCTTAATGTTGCCGATTCACCTGTTGTCCCGACGGATACAATAGCATCGGTTCCGGCTGCAATATGAAATTCCACCAATTTTTGTAAGTTTTCGAAATCGACTTCACCGTGATTATCCATTGGCGTAATGAGCGCAACGATACTGCCGGAAAATAAAAAGTCGCGTGATAACATAAGGCCTCCAAGGTATACAATTTATCATTTGGAAAATTAGAGTTAGGATCGCTAAAATGGTACCGTTTTGCAAACGGTTTTTTTAATTTTAAAGGATTTTTTATGAAAACATTAAAAGTCGGCGAAGTCGCGCCGGACTTCAGCTTGCCGGATCAACAGGGCCATTTGGTGTCGTTAACAGATTTTCGCGGAAAAAAAGTGCTGATTTACTTTTATCCTAAGGCATTGACGCCCGGTTGTACCACACAAGCCTGCGCTCTACGCGATAGCAAGGCCGAGTTCGATGAGCTGGGAGTGGTCATTTTAGGTATAAGTCCCGATCCGATACAAAAACTGGCACAATTTGATGTGAAAAAAGCCTTAGGCTTTACACTGCTTTCCGACGGCGATCACCATGTCGCCGACCTATTCGGCGTATGGGGAGAGAAAAAATTCATGGGGCGGATTTTTGACGGTATTCATCGAATCAGCTTTTTAATTGATGAAAAAGGCAACATTCAGCAAGTCTTCGATAAATTTAAAACGACCGATCACCATTCCGTTATATTGGATTATCTCAAGGAACAATAACTCCACCATAACCGACCGCACTTTTTAATTTAACGAGAAGTGCGGTCGGATTTTTTTACATTTCACCAAATTTATATTTACGCCATTTTTTCCTTTTGCTAAAATTCAACAGAATTGAAATTAATTCTCAATTGCCTAAATTTTACAAAGGAAGACAAGATGCCGCAGCTTTTTGATTTTTTACAACAATATAGCGACTACATTATTATCGGATTATTGCTTTTAATGAGTGTTATCATGTTAGCAATGGTCATTGAGCGATTTATTTTTTTAAAACGAGTTAATGTTAAGAATTATTCAAATATTCACGCCCTTGAAATCGATCTGAATCGCAATATGACCATTATTTCAACCATCGGCGCCAATGCGCCTTATGTTGGCTTATTGGGAACCGTTATCGGCATTTTGCTGACTTTTTATCAAATCGGTCAAGAGGGCGGTGATGTGGATGCCGGTTCGATTATGATGCATTTGTCGCTTGCCTTAAAGGCAACCGCGCTCGGCATTTTAGTCGCGATTCCGTCAATGATTTTCTATAACGGCCTAGGACGTAAAGTTGAGGTTAATCGATTAAAATGGAAAGTATTAAATTCGCAAAAAGATAAGGAATAAGCGGTGAAAAAATTCGACGAAATCAACATTATTCCTTTCATCGATATTATGTTGGTGCTGTTGGCGGTTGTGCTTATTACGGCATCATTTATTTCTCAGGGAAAAATTCAGGTAAATGTTCCTAAGGCAAGCAGCACGGTGGCATTTAAGTCTGATGAATTGGCAAAATTATTAACGGTTACCGCAGATGGCCAACTTTTTTTCAATGATAAACCGATCGAGCAGGAAGCCTTAGAGCAGGAAGTTGCCGGTTGGAATAAAGCGCAGAAAGTGACGTTAAAAATTGATGCCGAAGCCACTTTCCAAGATTTCGTTTCTATTACCGACATTTTAGCCAAAAATGAAATTAAAAATGTCGCAATCGTTTCTATGAAAGGAAATGCACAAAACACCTCTTATGATGTAAAACATCCCTATCACAAAAGACATGGTGATGGTCGTGGAAAACGCATGTACGAGCCGCAGCATAATCCCGATTTTTCACCTGCCGTAAATTAGGAAAACCATGCAAGCAAAACGTTCACTTATAGGTTTGCTCATCTCGTTGATGATTCATGGCATAATCGTCGGCGCGTTATTTTATTCGTGGTATAAACCAAGCGAAAGCGCCAACAGTGTGGCCGGCGAGCTTGCGACGACAATTTCCATGGAAATGTTGCAGGGGATGGTGGTTGAAGAAACCGCGCCGGCGCCTGAACCGATAAAAGCAGAGCCTAAATTGGAAGCCCAGGAAACCGTCGCCGACCCAACGAAAAAACCGGAACCCGAAAAAAACAAAACGCCGGAAAAGAAAATAGAAAAGCCGAAAGAAAAAATAAAAGAAGAATCGAAGGAAAAAACACCTGAAAAGCCGGTTATCAATCCGAAAAAATTGCCCAAAGGTGATCATAATGTGAATTCCGATCATGCTGTTAATTCAAAAGCCACAAGTATCGGTGCAGTTAATTCGCAGGCTAATGTCGCCGGTTCCGGTGCGAGCAGCAGCGAACTTGATGCTTATCGAACTGCACTTCGTCGTGAAATTGAAAAACATAAAGTTTATCCGGCGCGGGCAAGAATGATGCGTAAACAAGGCGTTGTGAAAATTGCTTTTACTATTGCGACTGACGGCTCATTAAATGGCGAGCGGGTTATTCAATCGTCAGGGGATGAAAGCCTTGATAACTCGGCGTTGGAGGCGATACGCCGCTCAAGATCCATCGGTCCCCGCCCGGCGGGTTTAGGCGCAAGCATGACAGTGCCGATTAATTACAATTTGCAATAAAATTATCTACCGTTTAACGGCACGGCATAATAGATCGCACTGAGCAATGACCAAGTGCGGTCAAAAATGACAAACTTTATGACAACCACTGACTATCGACCTCTTTCGTGGGTGGCGGCGATGGCGCTGTTTATGCAGAGTTTAGACGCCACAATTTTAAATACCGCATTACCCACGATTGCTGCTGATTTACATGAACCGGCATTTGAAATGCAGATGGTTATTATCAGTTATTCCCTTGCCGTCGCCTTATTCATGCCGCTTACTGCGTGGATTTCGGCAAGATATGGCGCTCGTTCTATTTTCCAGACCGCGGTCTTTTTATTTATTCTAGGTTCGATTGCTTGTGCCGTGGCCACTTCGCTGGATATATTGGTTTGGACTCGGGTATTACAGGGTTGCGGCGGTGCTTTTATGATGCCGGTTGCCCGCTTGGCTATTATTCAAATCGTCCCGAAACATCAACTTCTCTATGCATGGAATTTAATGGCTACGGCGGGATTAATCGGTCCTATTTTAGGGCCTATTTTAGGCGGCTGGTTTGTTTCACATATTAGTTGGCATTGGATCTTTTTAATTAATATTCCAATAGGTATAGCAGGCATTTTTGCGGCTCATTTGGTTATCCCGAATATCCGCGGGGAAATCCATAAGTTGGATTGGAGCGGCTATTTATTGTTTGCATCGGGTCTCGTCGGCTTAACGCTCGGGTTGGATTTATTAAGCGAAACAACTCAAAACAACTTAATTGCATACCTGATATTAGTTACCGGATTTTTGTTAATGGGCGCTTATTATCAATTTGCCAAAAATAATGAAAATGCGATTTTGCCGCTCTCTTTATTTCAAGTGCGAACCTTTAAATTAGGGATGATTGCCAATGCCTGTATTCGTTTATCGGCTTCAGGGATTCCGTTTTTGCTACCGTTAATGTTTCAACTTGCTTTCGGTTATAGTGCCGAGATGTCGGGCTGGCTTTTGGCCCCGATTGCGGCCACATCTGTTGTGTTTAAAACCTTTGTTGTGCGTATTTTGGCTCGTTTTAACTATAAGACGACGCTCATTGTCGTTTCAATATGCATGGGACTTTCTATCGTGTCAATGGCGTTTTTACGCGCCGATACACCAATGTGGCGAATTGTCCTCAATCTCGTTTGCTACGGCGCCTGCATGTCGATCATTTTTTCGGCAATCAATACGTTGACCGTCGGCGATCTTAGTTCACAGCAAGCCGGCGCCGGTTCAACGATGTTAAGCATTATGCAACAAGTTGGCATTGGATTTGGTATCGCCGTTTCATCTATTCTGTTAGCCATCTTCCGTTATTTCTACGGCGATACGGGTGAACGACTTCAATTGGCATTCAGCTATACTTTTATTGCATCTTCCTTATTCGCGCTGTTATTAGTTTGGACATTATCGTTTTTAAATAAAACAGACGGCGATCATTTACGCCACAAAGTTTAGATGAATGGGTTATACGAACAAGATTTTTATTTTATAGATAACCTTTTTACCTATACCTTGAGCCACGTTTAGGGGTTACGGCAATAAAATAGTAAAGTGCGGTTAAACCGAAAAACTTTTAACCGCACTTTAGATTTATTGAACCCGCTTATTTTTCGTTTAGCACTCGTGGAAATAGAA
>ERZ772967.1806-NODE-1806-length-14308-cov-8.616993_pt1 | contig 14308 bp, 15 predicted proteins | sample MGYA00511677_ERZ772967 | MGnify/ENA primary metagenome ERZ772967 (study PRJEB29015, sample SAMEA2737931) | human oral metagenome | biome: human oral; feature: human-associated habitat; material: dental | place: China | collected 2146 ...
GGGATCACGGTTGCGGAGATGCACCTGTCATGCCGCGCTCACCCTGGCAACCGACCTGAAGATGTGTCTTCGTCTCGTCCTCGTTCTCCATGGGGGACGGGGAACCCATCGAGAACACAGGCGGGCTGAATCCGTGAATACCTCTGACTCGAAGAGCATCCGGATCACCACCCATCCAGTCCCTGCTACAGGCGCCATCGCCGAAGAGCTTGGGTGGACGCCCCAGAGCAGCCTTGGGATGGCCCAACTCCACGCGAAGCATACGAACGCCTACTCGTTGCTTCCACCACTTGACACCAAGGCGTCCACTCGATCAACTTCGAGTTGTTCATCACATCTAATCCCGAACTCCACCACATCCGCCTCGGCGCCGGACGCCAGCCCCCACAAATGCGAGTTCGACTCGTTGACCTACACCCAAAGCTCCTGCGCTTTTGTAGGGGCTCCCAAAGATCATTGGGGTGAGATATCATCTGACCATGGCCATCGACTTCGGAGCGCTGAATCAGCCGCGTACTGCCGATACACTCATCGACCCGCGCGACATCTTCAACGCGCTTCCCGCCAAAACGCCCGGAATGAATTTCCTCCGGGGCCCACAGGATCAGGTCCTAGAGAAGTGGTTCGCTCGGCGGTCACAGCGAGACGTGGTGGTCAAACTCAACACCGGTGGGGGTAAAACTGTCGTCGGCCTGCTCATCGCCAAGAGTTCACTCGCCGAAGGTAACGGTCCCGTCGCCTACCTGGTCCCCGATAAATACCTCGTAGACCAAGTCATCGCCGAGGCTAACAAACTTGGCATCTGCGTGGTTAACGACCCCAAAACCTTCGCCTACTCCCAAGGGTCAGCCATCTTGGTTGACACCTTCCAGAAACTGTTCAACGGAAAGTCTGTCTTCGGCGTCGGCGGGAGCGTTGGGCGATCGCCCTCAGTTCGCCGTCCTAACACCGTCATCATTGATGACGCCCACGCTTGCCTAAACAAGGCTGAGCAGGCCTTCCGGCTCGCTATCCCGAGCGAGCATGACGCCTACAACAAGCTCCTAGCGCTGTTTGAGTCAACGCTCGAAGATCAGTCACCAGCCGGATTCGTTGCGCTCAAGGCAAAGTCGAGCAGCGGTGTTCAACAGGTCCCCTATTGGTCTTGGGCCGAGAAGCAGCGCGAGGTCATCACCACCTTGCAGCCCCTGACGAACGAAGACGACTATCAGTTCTCGTGGCCGCTCATCGCTGATGCACTGCCAATCTCCCGCGCGGTGTTTACCTCCGACGCACTTGAGATCGAAGCGCCATGCCTGCCTTCCGACATCGTTACCGGGTTCAGCCAGGCCGAGCGCCGCATCTATTTGACGGCAACGCTCGCCGACGACGGCATCTTGGTAAGGCACCTAGGTGCCGACCCAAAAGCCGTGGCAGATCCGATAACGCCGGCCAGCGCCGGCGATATCGGTGATCGTCTGGTCCTCATCCCACAGCAGACACACCCCACAGCAGCCGACGATGAGATCCGGGACCTCATCGTCAACCTCGCCGCCACGCGCAACATCGTCGTAATCGTACCGAGCACGCGTAGAGCGGAGTACTGGCGGCCCTACGCCAAGTCTGTCCTAACCAAAGACACGTTGGCGCAGGGCATCGACCAACTGCGTCAGAACCCGGACCTGGGTCTGGTCGTTCTCATTAATCGGTACGACGGCGTAGATCTTCCCGGCGACGTCTGTCACGTTCTCGTGGTTGACGGTCTTCCGGAGGCCATGTCAGGAACAGAACGAGTCGACCAGTCGCAACTGGCAGGCTCCGACCTACTGGTGGCTCGACAAGTGCAGCGGCTTGAACAAGGGATGGGCCGTGCTACACGCTCCAACGACGACCACTGTGTCGTCTTCCTGCTCGGCAACCGGTTGGCTGAGCGCCTGCACGGGGTCGGAGCGCGCGGCTGTTTTTCCCCCGCCACCCGCGCTCAGCTTGAGCTGTCCGAAAAGATCGCAGTGCAGTTGGAAGGTACCGGCCTGGAGGCGTTGAAGGAGGCTGCCCTCCAGTGTCTCAACCGTGATCCAGAATGGTTGGCGATCAGCCGTGCCACTCTTGCTCCTCTGCGATACGAGCAGGCCAACGTCAGTGAGCTATCGGTGGCCAGCCGCAAAGCCTTCGAACATGCTGTCGCTGGCGATTTCAACAATGCGCTGAAAGCAATGCGGCAGGCAGTCGAAGCCGCGGACGGCTCGGCTGCGGAAGGCTACGTGCTGCAGCAGTACGCTGCCTACGAGCATCACATCAACCCTGCTCAGGCTCAGCAGACCCAGAAGTCGGCGAACCGGAAGAATCGCAGTGTCCTGCGCCCTATGGAAGGCGTCGAGTACGAAAAGCTGTCGGCACCGACGCTGGAGCAAGGCGCGTCGGCATCAGCCAACCTTCAACAACGCTACACCTCAGGCAACGAGTTGCTGCTCGGTGTCAATGCGCTGTTGGAGGACCTTTCGTGGAATGTGCGCGCCGAAGCTTTCGAGCAGGCATGGCACAACTTGGCGGATCATATCGGCTTCAACGGCCAGCGTCCCGAGCGGGACACCGGCCGTGGACCAGACAACCTGTGGGCACTGACTGATAGGTCCTTCCACATCATCGAAGCTAAGAACCAAGTAAAGGAGTCGCACCCGGTCTACAAGAAACACGCCGAGCAGCTCTCCAACGCGATGGACTGGTTCCGGCAGTTGTACGGCGCGACGACCGCTGCGACGCCAGTGCTGGTGCACGCTAACGCGATGTTCGACAAGAAGGCTGCCGTCCCGAGCGGCTGTCGTGTCGTCACCAAGGAGAAGCTGGACTCCCTCCGCAGCGCCATTCATAACTATGCGATTGCTCTTGCTGTGAACGACACCTTCCGCGACGCAGCTGGCGTCGGGAAGTTGCTCACCTCGTTCGGACTTACGGCCAAAGACTTCACCAATAGGTTCACTTCACCAGCGCGACGCGATAGCTGATCCTTCCGAGATAACACGGATCCGAAGCGAGACCAGCAATGACCTGAAGCACCAAGTTTCCCAGGGTTTGCGTGGCCAGTCCGTAGGAATTCGCTACATCACTAATCGTGCGAGACTTCTCAATAACTTCAAAAACGAGCCGCCCAACCTATCGGTTCATAATAGACTTCCAGACGGGCTCAAGGGATCGGTGAATAAACCTCAACAGTCGATCAGCTCATGAAACTGCTCAAAGGCGCTCGTATCCCCGGCCAAGGCTATGCACCTATCCGGGTGGAGCAGTTGCAAGAGGCACTGCGGCTGGAAGGATAAGAGGGGCAGGGCTCGTGGGGTGTGGCCAAACCTCCTACCAACCTACGCTACCCGCCGATACGCTACCCCCACCTTAGGCGCGGCCTGTTCAATCCATTCTTCATGGAGACCAAGTTGATGATCAATGGCACTCTCTTCAATTTCGCGCGTCTGTTGCTCGCCATATAGATGGTCAATATGCCCGCGTACATCATCAATCTGTCGCTCGACTGCGTCAAACCGACTGTTCATACGCTTCTCAAGGCCGTCCATATCATCTTTGATGAGGCGGTAGAGCTTGAGTACTTGTTCATCATTCATACTAATTACTATAAGAAAAATGGATATATAAATCAAGGTTTAGCGTAAAGCATTGAGACTCACCTGCTTTCATGCATTGACTAGATGAATCGGCGATATCTGGCTCTAGTCACTCGCAGGCTTTTGGTATATAATCATAACCAGTAGTGCCGCACCCAAATCCTGACAATAAGCCATCGCTTCACGCTCGTCTCCGCAAGACCAAAGCGGCGCTGCTGGCAACAGTCCTGACGCTGGCTGGTGTGCTGCTCATCATGCTGAACGGCTGGCTTTCTAGCCTCAATCTCGGCAACTGGTCGTGGCTCCACGCCCTGCCACTGGGCGAGCTAGGCGGCACCCTCTTTGGTGCTGGGCTCCTCGGTACGCTCTTTGAATACTCCTTCCGCAAAGACCAAGAAGCCGCCACCACTCACCAATTCCGCCAGATCATTCACGATGAGGCGCCGGCGATGCGGGATGCGGTGATTGAAGGATTCCGCTTCGACACACAGGACCTCAGGCGGATAGCCACGCCCCGGCTGTTGGATGAGTTGGCGGTCAACAGTTTGGGTATGCGTTTTGGTGATGCGGCCTTCGGGCGGGAAGTCTATGGAGACATCAAGCACCAAGCGATCACGGCCGAGGAACGCTGGTATGACGCGCGAGTCGACGCGACCCTAGGTATACCTAGGGTTAGGAGCATAGCTCCTAACCCTTTCTTTGACTTACTGGTCCGTTGGGAATACACGGTGGTGCCCAAGCATCGGTTCCGGAAGTTTGCCGTAGTCTCAGACCGTCAGCGGTATGACCAGATGGTGGCTGAGCGCGGGGAGACGAGCGTGTGGTTTCGTCGACCTTCTCCTGGGTTCAAGGTGAACGATCCTGAAGTGTTCAGCCTGACCCAATTCACCGTCGATGGCGTGGAGTTGCCCTTCGAGCGGCAAACGGACGATGTCTCACAGGTCTATGTGGTGGACCTTGGTGAAGAGCGGGTCCGTCAGGGGGAACCAGCGGTGGTGTCGTTCACGTTTAAGACCAAGACACCGCGCGACGGACGACTCGTCCATATCGATATTGACCGGCCGACGAAGGGGCTCGAGGTTGAGATGAAGTATGACCCGTCAGTAGTCGCCGCCATGCGAGTCATGGACTTTGCGTCCCGCGGCGATGGAGGTCGGGTATCTGAGGAGGCCGATGCTTCCGCGCTCCGCTACCGCTACGACGGCTGGCTGTTCCCACGCGCTGGCCTGGTGTTCGCCTGGACGTTAGCGGACGAAGGCGCGATCGCTGCGCCACAAGCTGCAGTCGAAGCTTCCCACCCCGAAGCGCCGAAACGTTCCGTACCGACCGCTCGCACTAACCCAACGCCCAAAGGCGACGAGCACGCCGCGTCGAAGATCAAGAGGGACGCCCGCCACCGCCAAGCGGCATAGCGGGCGACTTGTGCGCTCAGGGCGCGTCTTGCGCGGTCACAGTGGATTACTCAGTCGCCACCCATGGTGGTCTCCTTTCCTTCGTGGCGGGGTTCGGTCTCGGCGGTATTGACCTTGTCCTCTAAATATTGCCATACATGTATGGTGGCGGCAAGGCTGGGACGCGGGAACGCTGGGGTGCATGGGTGGACCCGACCGAACCGACGCGGCTTGGTGGGAGTTCGCCCGCGGTCTCGGAGTCAAGCTCCAGCGGGCACGCTTGGCTAAGGGTATGAGCCAAGAAGCTGTTGCTCACGCCGCTGGCATCTCCACCTTCACTTACCAGAAGTTCGAGAAGGGTGAATCCAAACCCGGGACACCTATGAACCCGCGGTTGCGCACCCTCTTGGCCCTCGCCGAGACCTTAGATGTGAGAGTGGGGGAGTTGGTGGACTGAGGTTGCCAGAAGCCACCCGTCCCTGGAGCTATAGAGCAAGTGGCTTGATGGGATTCATGCTTCGTGATGCGTGATATCCACAAGGAAATGTGGTGCGGCGTTGATTAGAAATCAAATAGCTCGCGGCACAGGACCGACAGGTCTGCGCTCAACTCCAGACTGGATCAGAATGTTCAGCACCGTGGTGCGACTGACGCCAACCTCGCCCGCCACGTATCGGGCTGAGCGTCCCGACTGGTACAGCTCCACCACGCGTTGGCGGACACGTTTGGTCGCGCGACGTTTCGTGATGACGGGCCTGCCAGTGAGTCGAGCGGCAGGCGGACGAAGCTCAACGGGGGTGTTGTGGGTGTATTGAGCTAGGGCCACCACAAGCGACTTACACGAAACATCACCCAAGTGAATGTGGGTGCCGCCCTCCGGGAGTTCCTCCTGGAGGGTTTTTTGGTTGCCGGGGAGCTGGGTGGCGGCGGTGTTGACGCGGCCTACGCCGCCTCGTCCCAGCACTCGGTGTCATGGTGGCGATACTGGCGGTTGCGGTGATCGGAAGGGCGGCTCTACGCCACGGGTGGGCGAGGCGAACTGGCGCCGCCGCGAGTCCCACGGGTGATGCAAGAACCGGCCGCCATCGGCTACGCGCCACCTCGGCGCGCGATGCCGGCTCCGGAGATTTTCCCCGATTGTGCTCCCTGCGGGCAGGGAGTGTTGATCAGATGATCTTGAAGTCTTCGGAGCGCGCGGCGATTTCCACCGCTTGACGCCAGGACTGTGCCGTGAGAGTGCTGTAGTTGAGGGCCAGGTCCAGCATTTTGGCCGTTGACGTGTAGATCACGGCCCAGTGTGACCCTGTGCCCAGGCGTCGTGCCAGCGACGGGAGGCTTGTGACCACGTCGATGTGATCGGTGATTTCGTGGTGAATTCCGTATCCATGTGATGGTTCACCGCTCTTGGTGTGGGCTCTGAGCTTCACCCAGCTTCCGCCGTGCAGCCTCACCAGGCCTTCACCGAGAAAGGCCTCGTAGAGCGCCCTCGTCCGGTCCGCCTCTGCGTCCGAAAACCGTGCATATGCCTGTTCCGCTGCCAGAAGCGATGCTTCCGACCATGGGGTTTCCTGATCGATACCCGGGATCTCCGCTCCGTGGGTGTCGGTGAGGTCACGAAAACCGACGACCGTTGGGTGGTCGTGCGGCAGGATGACGAAATCATCGTTGTTGAGCACAGAGCTGGCGCCGAATCTGCCGGTGTCGCGGTGCGCGCCGTTGCCCGTCCGCGTGTCACTGCGAGGATGATGGGAGGGGTGCCGTGGGTTAGACAATTCCGAGATCCTTGGCGCGGGCAACGGTTCCCGTGCGGGAAGAGCTGCCGAGTTTCGAAGCGGCGGACGAGAGCCTTGCCTTGATCGAGGATTCCGAGAGGTGCAACGCCTCCGCGATCTCACGATTGGATTTCCCCAGGGACAGCAAATGCAGCGCCTCCTGCTCCCCCGGGGTCAATTCGTCGACCTGTGACGGCCCGGCGGGACGGTTGTCAAAGAGCATCTGGAGAACGATCTCCGAGAACACGAGGAGTCCTGAAGCAGTCGCACGGATGGCGCTGATCAGCGTATCCGGTTCCGCGTCCTTGAGAATATATCCGGAGGCGCCCGCCCCGATCGCTTTTCGCAGGATGCTCTGGTCACAGTATGAGCTGAACATCAACACGCGAGCCTTCGGATCCAGGGCACGAATCTCGGCGGCGGTGCTCACACCATCCATGTCCGGCAACTGAACATCCATGAGAACCAGGTCGACCGCCTCGGAGGCAAACATTTCAAGCGCCTGGGTGCCGTTCTCAGCGAATCCGGCCGTGCTGATTCCCGGAGTGCGCGAGAGCATTTTCTGGAGACTCTGCCGCACGAACAGGTCATCGTCAACCACCAAAACTCTGATGTTCATTCTCTCCGAGCACCCCTTCCTCACATCTACTCGCGCTGGCTCGATCCTCTCAGCGTACGACAGGCATGTCCGGTTCGCCGGAACATGATGAAAAACTGTCCAGAAGGACAGCAGGGCTGCCCGGGTGGTCATCGATCACGGATCGCGGAGTCCATGTGGTCGCTTCTGGGCGCATGTCGGTCCATCTGGGTGCCTGATCGGTCCGATTGACCGTTGCGCCCCGCAGTGTGGTGTTGGAAGGCTGTTTCCCGTCCCGGAATCAACCAGTCATCGCAGAGGAGTTGACATGACACTGACATCCACGTTCCGCTCTCGCGTGAAGAGAGCAGCCGTGACGTCGCTGGCAGGGACGATCCTGCTCGGCGGGGTCGGCCTCGGAGTGCAGCAGGCATCCGCGACCACGAGCGGCTCGCCCGCGGTCCTCACGAACGACCAGAACGGTACACGGACCGCCGGGGACATCAGCGCCACCGACTGGGAAACCATTGCGCGCCAAGCGGAAGCGGCAGGCGATCGAGAAGGTGCTCAGGCTGCCCGCAAGGTCGCCCAGCGAGGTGGCGTGGCTGGCAATGGGCAGGAGTCCATCTTCACTATCGCCAAGAAACTGGCCAAAGTGGCCTTGAAGCATGGGCGTATTTTTTTGCCAAAGACTATTCGTTCTTGGGCGGACAAGATCTATGGCTTGATAGACTCCATTGAAGCCACGACCGAGCTGGGTATCGCAACCTTCCTCGTACAGAATGGCATCCCGGCGGATGTGGCCATCGAAATCGCGCGGTGGATCGTGACGTTCGCCTGAACGAGAGGGGCCAGAACATGAGCTCGAAGGATCAGCCCGTCACCTTCTGGGGTGCGATCATCATGTTCTGGCTCCTCGTCGCCGCCATCATCGTCTCCACCATCCCCATGATGGTGGGGGTCGCGATCGTCGCTCTCGTCCCGGGGGTTGGAGAATTCCGGAGCCTCAACCCGTGGCTTCTTCTTCATTTCCTGTGGATGTATCCAGCTGTTTGGGGGCTCAGCATAGTCGTTGATCCTGTCCTGAACCATCTCTTCGCTACGGGAAGGTCGAAGAAGGTTGGAGAACTGCTCGGGAACGTTCTTGCGTGGCTCTTGATCTCGTGGTTTTTCACCGTCTTTTTTCGCGATCCCTTGGGGGCTTTGCTGGCCGGTCTGGTATCAGCCGTCACCATGAAGCCCTTTGTGACGTGGCTGGAGAAACACGCCCCGAAGGATGAGGACGACCCCGGTGATGATGAAGCCGGCAAGGAGGGGGTGTCGGAGTGATCGTGTCCGGGGAGGCGGTGGTCGGTCGTCGATGTGCCGAGCCTGCCGCTGCTTTTTTGAATGTGTGATCGGAGGGAGTGGGATCGTGGCGTCGAAGGATCAGCCCGTCACCTTCTGGGGTGCGATCATCATCTTCTGGCTCCTTGCAGCTATCAGCGCTGTTGCCGCCGTACCGATGGCTGTGGGCGTGGTGAGCGTCGCCCTCATCCCGGGCGTCGGTGAGCTGCGGAGCCACGATCCATGGCTCTGGCTCAACCTCCTGTGGATGTTTCCTGCTTTCTGGGTCATCACCACGGTCATCGACGCGTTCCTGACCGCTCTTCTCGTCACAGGAATTTTCCGAAGAATCGACGACGTCTTCGAGGACCTCCTCATATGGCTCGCGGTCGCATGGTTGTTCACAACGTTCTTCCAAAGTCTCCTCGCGGCGCTGACGGCCAGCCTGATCGCTCTCGTCCTCATGGAGTTCCTGCTCGACTGGTTGGAGAAGCACTCTCCGAGAGACAACGAAAAACCGGCACGAGAAGCCGCCGCGGAAAACGGTTCGTGACCTTCCGTACCCCCGACGGAAAACCTGCCAACAAGGCGTGGCCGCTCCGCCCACGCGCTGGGGGCGTTTGCGGTTATTCGTAGATTCCTTCGAGCACGGCCCACTGCAGGACGTGCCCCTCGATCGCGCGTTTGAAACCCGCCAGGCGGGTTCTGGAGGGGATCGTCAGGTTGCAGTCGAGCGCGTGGACGGTGAACCGGTAGGTGTGTGTCATGCCCCGGGGAGGTTTCGGGCCACGGTACCTGTGCCACCCGTAGGCAGTTCCCTGGACGATCCCCGTCGAGGGATTGACGCGACCCGGTGGGATGGCGGCCGGTATCGAATCCCCGGGAGGGATGTTCCATGCGACCCAGTGGGCCATGGAGCCGAACAGGGGATGGGTCAGGTCCTCGAGCGTCACCGCCAGGGTGCGGGTGTTCGGGTCGAGGCCGTCGAGGCGCAGCTTGGGGGAGATGTTCCTGCCCCGCCCGGTGAAGTCGGTTCGGAAACGTCCATCGGAATCGATGCAGTCCGACCTCACGGTGAGCGTGGTGTAGTCGTCGGAGGTGCCCATACCTCCATCCTAGGAACCCCCCCAAATGGTTGATTCCGCAATTGTTGCTCCCGTGATCACGCGAAAGGTCGGGAGACCTGCCGAGGCAGGCCTCCCGACCACCGATCCGCGGCCCTGGGGAAGGGGATCAGGAGAAGTCGTTGACGGTGAGCTGGACTCCTGACGGCAGCGTCGCGAATGCAACCGGGGCGAACAGCGCGCCCGAGCCGTCAGCGTCGAAGAACAGCGTCTCCCCCTGCTGATACACCCGCGTGGTGGCGGTGACCGTGCCGGTGGTGAACCAGTTGCCGTTCAGCCCGCCGAAGGTGGCCACGGGCAGGCTGATCCTGTCCTGTCCCGTGGTGAAATCCGTGATCTCGTCGACGTCACCGTTCAGTTGGCCGTCCAGGACGAACCTGTCATGTCCCGCGCCACCGGTGAGGGTGTCCTTTCCCTGACCGCCTGCCAGGGTGTCATCGCCAGCGGCGCCGTCAATGACGTTGTCTGCGGAGTTGCCGCGCATCGTGTTCGACAGGTCGTTGCCCGTGGCCCGCAGCGGACCGCTGCCCAGCATCCGGAGATTCTCCACCCCCGACGGCAAGGTCGAGTCGACGGCGGCATTGAGGGTGTCGTTGCCCCCGGCGTCGGTCACGGTGTCGTCGGGGGAGTCGACGACGAGATTGGTGTCCTTGCCATCGCCCTGCTGCGTGGTGATCCGGGAGTGATGGGTGCCGATCGTCCGGTCGGTGTAGGTGACGTGGGCCGTGCCGACGCCGTCGAGGGTGCCCTCGTGCTGAACCAAGGGCTTGTCGACCGGGTAGCCGGTACCCGCCAGCTGGTTCCCGGACAGGTTCAGGCCCGTATTGTTGCCGATGAGACGTTCGGTGCCCTCCGAGGCCCTGGCGACGTCATTGTTCTCGACCTTCAAGCCCTTGGAGACATCGGCTGCCACGTAGAACGGGGTTCCGGTGGGCAGCATCACATTGCCGGTGATCGTGGTTCCCGTGAGGTCCCTTCGTCCCCCGACATAGTCCACCTCGATGGAGGTGCCCGGGTATCCCGGTTTGGTTCCCATGTACGAGTGTGGGTTTCCGCTCACTTCGCCGGAGAATGAGGATTTCTTGTCCCAGATGGATTCCACTGCGACGACCGACCTCTTGGCCTGTCCTGAAAGGACGTTTCCGCTGAAGGTGTTGTTGTCCGAGTGTGGGCCGACGTACAGCATCCAAAAAGGTTGTTTCGGAGTTTTGACAATCTCTCGGGGTTTGTCTTCCTCCCCAGGGTTGGGTGCCTCGAAAACCTGTACCGTCTTGTCCTCGAAGACCTCGATGGTGTTGTCCCGGAAGGTGTTGTCGTGGCTGCCCTGGTAGGCCTGGAGCAGCCCCTGTCCCAAGGAGATGCCGGTGACGATCGTGTTGCGCTGGATCGTGTTGCCGTGTGACCCGTAGGCCAGGTGGATGGATGAGGAAATGCTGTAGTTGAAGTGGTTGTCCTCCACCGTGTTCCCGTGGGAGCTGTCCTGCATGGACAGATTGCGGGTGTTCATGGTGGAGAAATTGTTGCTCACGACACTGCAGCCGACCCCGGAGAACTCGATGCCGTAGTACCCGCCCGTGACGCGGTTCCCGGAGACGGTGACCCTGGTCGCCCTGTGGGTGAGTTTTGGCACCTCGCCGGTTGTCACGAATCGGTCGTAGACCGGCCTGGAATCCTTCGAGAGACCGGAGTAGACGCCGATCGCAACCACCCCTTCGGTGCGTTGAAACTCGGGCCGTACCGTGACCTGGTTGTTCTCGATGCGGATGTTGTCAACATCGCCTTCGCGCCCCAGCACCGCGATACCGCGATACCGGGAATTGACGATGGTCAGACCGCTGATGGTCACATCGCTGATATTCTCCCCACTTCTTGCGAAGGCCAGCACCCCACGGGTGAAGGTATCGGAACCTGTCATGTCGATCGTGGTATTGGTCAGGGTCGTTCCGCTGGAGCCCGGGGCGATTCGGAAAACGTTCTTCGGATCATTGCTGGTCCCGCCCTTGAGTGCGGCTGTGATGGTGGCACCCGCGCCGTCGAAGTACGTGAGTCCCTTCGGAAGCTGAAGCTCTGCGGAGACGGTGTAGCTCTGCGACGGGCTCAGCCGGACCCCGACGCCACGCTGTGTGGCGAGCTCCAGGGCGGCCTTGAGGGTGGACGTCGCATCGGCGGGAATGTCCTGCGCCAGCAGGGGAATGAACCCTTCTTTCTTGCCGTCCTTGACCTCTTCGAAGGTGGTGGCGTAGGTCGTGTCATTGATGGTGACCTCACCGTCCCCGGTGCCCTTCGCGTAGGTGAGTGAGGTGATGCCATCGGTCAGGACGAAACCCGTCGAGTCCTTCGGGAGCTGCGTGCGCGCATCGGCCAAGGAGTGGAACTCCGGCAGGCCGGCACTCGACTGGGCAGCTGTCGATGTGGGCGCGGACGGGACGTTTCCTACCGAGGCCGAATGGGGCGACGTCGGAACGGGTCCGGGACAGGTGTCCTCCGAAGACTGTGGTGCTGCGGAGGCCGAGAGCGAGTCGGCGGGACTCAGCGCTTCCCGTGCCGTGGGGGAGGCGCAGCCCGTGAGTGCGACGAGGGAGCAGACCAGCGTGGTCAGCAGCGGTCGCGATGGTGAGTTCATGTGATGGCTCCAGCTTCATGTGATGCTCCACCGCGGAAGCGTTGACTGGGGTGCTGAGCGCAAGAGTAATCACAAGGCGGGGTACTAGGGAAGGGAAGCTGAGGAGCCGGCTCGAAATCGGGGCGGGGTAGGGGATCAGCCGGATCCGGGGGCATGCCCGCCGGTTTTTCTCTGGTGGATACAGTCACGTTGTATCACTGTGCCGCCGCAAGGTCCTGGGCAGCGCTCGGCTCTCGACCACGTTCAGGACGACCAGGGTGACGGCCAGCAACACGACCGAGATGAGTTCCCAGACCCGGGTGGCCAGCAGGAACAGGGCCGGGGCGACGATTCTTCCGATCCCGGCCGCGACGGCGACGATTTCCGCGATGAGCGCCAGATGCCCGTATGACAGCACGGGACGAGTCAGGTCTATGCGGGTTTCGGTCTTTTCCCGAGCGGACTGGACGGTGTCTGGTTCGAAGGAGAAGTGTCCCGCGTCAAGCTCTCTGGTGGGCTGGTTGTGGAGGCAAGACTTGGTGTCTGGGGGCAGGACCGGGCGTAGAAGCTGCTGACTTCTGGCCGGTAGGGCGTGGAAAGGCTGCAGGGCATGGGTTCACGAGGGTACTGACTCGCATCGCCCCCGTGAGGCAACACGCCTCGGGCAGTGGAGTGCCAAGCATTTTGTGGGCAGCGACAAGAGACGAATTAATCGAACTTGCGAAGCATAATTCTGTGTCGCGCCGGCGCTGGAGCGCGGCCGGGAGTGCGAGAAGCAGGCTGTGGCGGGGGGCCTTTGGGTGGTTTCCGAGGCGATTCGTCTCGCTGAACCCGTCGCTGAGTTCCCGGCCTCGGCGTAGTACAGGTATTACCTCATGTGTTCGATTATTTCGGGTTTTCGTCGTGTCTGTGAGGTGCGTGGGGGTTTGGGCGTCGCGTCGGGGGCGATTGCTCTGTGAGCAGGTCGAGCGGGGTCACTCCGATCCTCTCGGCGTAGCGTTCCACAGTGGCCAGGGTGAGGTTGCGTTCCCCGCGTTCCACCGCGCCGACGTAGGTGCGGTGTATCCCGATGAACTCGGCGAAGGCCTCCTGTGACAGGCCCTTCGCCTTTCGGTGGGCGCGGAGATTCCTGCCGACTGCTCGCTGCAGGTCCCCGATAGCCACGCATCTCAGTTTCCGGCTCTGCTACTTGTAAATCTACATACTTATAAGTATCATTATGCTGGCCGAAGGCAAGGATTTGGGTGTGTGTTGTGCTGAGTGATGCTTGCGAGGGCGCAAGAATTCGGTCAAGGAGCTGCTCTGCAATGCCTTTGCGGGGCAGCTCTTGTCCGCTCCGGGAGGCGTGGAATGTGTGCATGGAACGCCGGGAAGCCGGATTGGATGGCGTCTCCTGTTCCCTCAGGGGCATGTGTCCAGCGGTTCACGCACGAGCCCCCGGGGTCCGCAGGGGGCGGAACAGGATGGTCTGCTCCCATTCCAGGTCGTCGTGCCAGTCCTCCCGGATGGCGGGGTTGACCCCGGCCTGGACCACCAGGTGGAGGGGCAGGTCGTGCGGGGTGTGTGGGGTGTTGAGCTCGCGGCGGAGCCGGCCGTCGACGAGCCAGCGGATGAGCCCCGGGGCGACGTCCACCCGGTAGCGGTGCCACAGGGTGAGGTCGAGGTCGATCTCCTCGGGCGCGTGAGCGGGCTCGCCGGTTCCGGGATCGGGCCAGTGAAGGTTGGTGAGGGTCCTGCCGGTGCCGACGCGACCCTCGAGGAGGTTGATCTCCCCGCGGGGCCAGTCCCGGTCGTCCTGCGGCCACAGCATGGCCACCAGCTCCACCCGGTCCGACGGCGGGGCCTGAAGCTCGATTTCCCACGTTCCGAGGCCGGGGGCGTTGTGGATCCCGGCCCACGCCGGGCACAGCAGGGAGTTGTGCA
>ERZ772967.1812-NODE-1812-length-14260-cov-3.252165_pt1 | contig 14260 bp, 22 predicted proteins | sample MGYA00511677_ERZ772967 | MGnify/ENA primary metagenome ERZ772967 (study PRJEB29015, sample SAMEA2737931) | human oral metagenome | biome: human oral; feature: human-associated habitat; material: dental | place: China | collected 2146 ...
GTATTGGTATTGGTATTGGTATTGGTATTGGTATTGGTATTGGTATTGGTATTGGTATTGGCGTTTGCTACCACGTTTTTAAATAGCTGACTTGGATAAATAAAGTAATCTTTTGCTTTAATGGTATCTTCTTTGATTAAGGCAATGCGTTCATCAGTATCAGCAAAGCCTACATAATTCACGCTTTCATCACCCAATTCAATATAGTTGGTAAAATTTTCACTGATAAATCAATAAAACAATGTGCCCAGCACATATTGTTTAAAATCCCAACTATCAACGGAACCACGTACACATCATTGGCAATTTGCTAAATACGGCGTTGAAGTTCGGCGCGTTGTTGAATTGCTGCTGCCATAAAATTTCTCCGCTTGAATAGGATTTCAACACAAAACACAATAGATGAGGTCGGTTATAATAGCACATAGCGTAAGGAAGGCGTAATAACGCTTTGAAAGATACCAAAGTGCGGTTATACTTAAGGGCGTTTTTTAACCCGAATAAATTGAGAATAGCATGCAAGAATTTATGCCTTCGGTAATTGAATTTGCTCAAAAACATACCCTTTTGACCATCGCATGGATCGCGATCTTCTGCATGGTAGTTTACTCTTTCATTCAAGCGGCCAGCCGTAAATTTAAGATTATTTCGCAAGCGGAAATGGTTTGTTTGATTAATAATGATGAAGCTGCCGTTATCGATCTGCGCAGTTTAGATGAATTCCAGCGGGGTCATATTGTTAATAGTATCAATGTGTTACCTACTGAAATTAAAAGTCGGAATCTTGGAAAAATCGAACATCATAAAGAAACTCCGGTTGTTTTAGTTGATGTAAATGGGATTTCTGCCGCAACGTCCGCCGCCTCTTTGGTAAAACAAGGCTTTACAAAAGTTTATGTGCTAAAAGACGGTATTAGCGGCTGGGCCGGCGCTAATTTCCCTCTAGTTAAGAAAAAATAAATCATTTAAGGAATAAATTATGACTGAAGAAACTCAGAAAGTGACTCTAGAGCCACAATCTTCACTACAAATCCAGCGTATTTACATTAAAGACGTTTCCTTTGAAGCGCCGAATCTTCCTCATATTTTCCACCAAGAATGGAAGCCGAAATTGGGATTTGATTTAAGTACGGAAACAGCACAAGTCGGTGAAGACTTATATGAAATTTGTCTTAATATCTCGGTAGAAACAACACTGGAAGAGTCCGGTGATCTGGCGTTTATCTGCGAAGTTAAACAGGCCGGCGTATTTACCATCACCGGTTTAGAAGGTGTTGAACTGGCTCATTGTTTGACCTCTCAATGCCCGAGTTTACTCTATCCTTATGCTCGCGAATTGATTTCCAGCTTGGTAAGCCGAGGGACATTCCCTGCGCTCAATCTTTCACCCGTCAATTTTGATGCATTGTTCGTTGAATATGTGAACAGCCAACAAGAAGCGGCACAACCTGAAGAAAATAAAGAAGAAATGCATTAAGCTATAAATTAAGGGCGAGTAATCGCCCTCATTTTTATCTCTTAAATAAATGTTATGACGCCATCTCACTCTCCTATTGCCATTTTGGGCGCCGGCTCTTACGGAACGGCTTTGGCAATTGCGTTTGCCCGTAACGGTTCGCCGACTTATCTTTGGGCACATAATCCGGCGCACATTGAGCAAATGTGCCAAACCCATCAAAATCACCGTTTTCTGCCTAATATTCTTTTTCCTGAAACACTTTTTCTCGAGTCAAATCTTGCGCAAACCTTAGCGAAAGCAGAGGATATTCTTATTGTCGTACCAAGCCATGCGTTCAATCAAATTTTGTCACAAATTCGACCGCACTTAACCGTCTCTCACCGTATCGTTTGGGCAACCAAAGGTCTTGAACGGGATACCGGCCGATTACTTCAATCGGTCGTAGAAGAACAACTCGGCAAGTGCTACCCACTCGCCGTGCTTTCCGGCCCTACCTTTGCCAGAGAACTTGCCAAAGGATTACCGACAGCCATTACGCTCGCCTCAAATAATGACCAATTTGCCCAGGAGTTTCAGTCTCGCATTCACAATAGTCAAAATTTTCGTGTTTATTTAAATTCGGATATGGTTGGCGTACAGCTAGGCGGCGCAATAAAAAATGTTATTGCTATCGGTGCCGGCGTGGCGGACGGCATGGGATTCGGCGCTAATACACGCGCAGCGCTTATCACGCGAGGTCTTGCCGAAATGACACGGTTAGGACTTTCTTTAGGTGCGCAAGCAAGCACATTTATGGGAATGTCCGGACTAGGCGATTTGGTACTGACCTGTACCGACGATCAATCACGCAATCGGCGATTCGGCTTAATGTTGGGAGCCGGCTGCGATTGTCAGACGGCAATAAATCGCATCGGGCAAGTGGTGGAAGGATTTTATAATACCAAAGAAGCCTATTTGCTTGCCAAACGGCAAGGCATTGAAATGCCGATTACCGAACAAATTCATGCCATGTTGTTCCAAAATAAAAGTGCGCAGGACGTCGCACTGAATCTACTCGGACGCGAACGTAAAGGAGAATAATATGACCGCTGAAATTTGGCAAAACGAAGTTTGGCAAAATATTCGCCGAGAAACGAAAGAACTTGTCGATAGCGAACCCATGTTAGCCAGTTTTTTCCATTCGACTATTTTGAAACATCAAAATCTCGGCAGCGCCTTAAGTTATATTTTAGCCAACAAACTGGCTAATCCGATTATGCCGGCAATTGCACTGCGTGAAATTATCGAAGAGGCTTATCAAGCCCAGCCGGGGATTATCGAATGCGCCGCCTGTGACATTCAAGCTGTACGCCAACGCGATCCGGCAGTCGAACTATGGTCAACGCCGTTGTTATATTTAAAAGGTTTTCATGCATTACAAAGTTATCGAATCACACATTATTTGTGGCGTCAATCACGCCAATCCTTAGCGCTCTATTTACAAAATCAAATTTCTATTGCATTCGATGTCGATATTCATCCGGCCGCTAAAATCGGGCACGGCATCATGTTCGACCACGCAACGGGAATCGTTGTGGGCGAAACCTCTGTCATCGAGAATGATGTGTCTATTTTACAAGGTGTCACGCTTGGCGGCACGGGCAAAGAATCTGGCGATCGCCATCCAAAAATTCGCGAAGGCGTCATGATCGGCGCCGGGGCCAAAATTTTAGGTAATATTGAAGTCGGTCGCTACGCTAAAATCGGCGCAAATTCGGTCGTATTACAGCCTATTCCGGAATACGCTACTGCCGCAGGAGTGCCGGCCAGAATTATCGGGAAAGACAAAGGCGCCAAACCGGCGTTTGATATGAATCAATACTTTATTGATGATTCCATCAATTTAAATATCTAAAAGTGCGGTCAATTTCACGCTAATTTCGCATTTCTAATTAATTTAGGAGTTTTTTCATGTCATTTTCCTCTACCCTAAAAAGGATTTTTTCTACCCTAAAAGCAATTTTTACCGATCAAACACAATTTTCTCCTATTTTACACGACTGTTCACTTTCGCAAGATGATCATAATTTATGCCACGGTATCGGAACGCTATCCAACTGGATGCTTATTTCACGCTTGGTAAAACATTACCAAAAACTATGCGAAAACTATCCAAACCACCGTCCCTATTTGATTTTTGGCGACGAAGACCAGCTGGAATACACGGCCATGCATGCAAATGAATTTATCTATGACAATGATCTTTATTTCGCCCGACATCCCGACGCTGATCGCGCTTCGCCGGAATGCGCTCAATTTTGGCAAGGGGCGGAACAATTAACTGAAAATTCAAAAGAGAATAAAATTAACACCCTTTTGCCGCTGGATGACGAAAGCAGTTGCGACGAGAACTACGCATTGCTGAAAAACATACAATATAATGCCCCTCGTTATTTTGACGGGAGTGTTACTGTTCGTCTTTGTCCGACCAACTATAGTCCTGATTGTATAGCCGTGCTTCCAAACGGCTATTGGGCGGGTGATTTCACGCCTATTGAAAATCGGATACTGGCCGGCATCTTATTCGAGCAATTTGGTTATGAACTTGCCGGAATAGAATGTTGCTGGCTCTTTTTTATCCGAAAAGAACCGCTAAGTGCGGTCAAAATTGATGAACTTTGTCAGGTTCTTGCCAAAATTTATCAAGCGAATGAAAGCAAAATTCGTGCGGCATTAAAATCTTCACTCGATGTTCATACCTGGCTCTTTTTACCTTATGGCGAGGGATTTTGCAGTGATTATTCGGATGAATAACGGATAAAGATCAAATCGTTCTTTCATATAATTAAAATCTATAGAAAATAAACTTAAAAGTTGGATAGAATAGCTAACAAGATTCATACAAGTAATAAGGAAAAACGATGTCATCTTTTCAAATTCACACTATCGAAACCGCACCGGAAGCCTCAAAAGACGCCTTAAAAGCCGTACAACAGGCCAACGGATTTATTCCTAACTTAATCGGCGTATTGGCTAATGCCCCTGCCGCTTTGGAAACCTACCGTACTGTAAGTGGCATTAATGGCCGTAATAGCCTGACTGCAGAAGAGCGCGAAGTCGTGCAGATTACGGCGGCAGTGGTTAATGGTTGCGGCTTCTGTGTTGCCGGTCATACCAAAATTGCACTCAAATTACTCAAAATGCCTACCGAGGTTGTGGAAGCAATTCGCGCGACGGCACGAATCGACTACAACCCAAAACTAGATACGCTCGCACGTTTCACACTTGCCGTTATCCTACAAAAAGCAAAATTAACGCCGGCTCAATTACACTCATTTTTTGACGCGGGTTATACTCAACAACAGGCTATCGAAGTTATTCTTGGCGTCAGTCTGGCAACATTATGTAACTATGTCAACAATATTGCCAAAACTCCAATCAACCCGGAATTACAGGATTTCGCTTAAAAAATCTTCTCGTTCGGATAATAGTAAAGAGCGTTCAAAAAATTTTAAAATTATACAGTAGCTGCACAAAGGTGAAATTACTCTTATAAAATACACCGTATTGAAAATGGTTTTAATGTGGTGCTACTGTTCGACACAAATTAATGCTTCACTTGGATGGTTTTATGCGTTTGTTATTTAATACCAAGTTTCTTTGAAAAAGTTACCGCTTGTACTAAGAAAGCTTATTGATAATTTTCTGGAGTGATTCTAATTACAATTTTTGTGATTCAACCATTTGATTTTTTGCTTCTAACATTTCTTGTTGATGTGAGATAGTCTGCTTTAACTGAATAATTTCAGCCATTAAATCTTGCGAAGTAGGATTAATGATATGATACTATGGTTATTATCTTGAAAATAAAAGATTTTTTCACCCAATGACATTAGTTCTAAAACATCAGTGTTAAATACTTCTACAATTTTTTCCAATTTAGAAATAGTTAAACGGGTCTCCCCTCGTTTAATTTTTGCGTAACCATTTGTGGACATGCCTAAGCGTTCAGCCATTTGATCTTGGGTTAGATTTTAAAAAACGAATTTTTTCATTTACTTTCATAAAGCCCCACAGATTAGGAAGGAATCACAACCTTTTGTGGATTATAGCATAACAAATGGAACACTATAATTAAAACAATTTTTACACTTACTTAAATGAGGTCTACTATATGAAAAAATTATTAACTGGTTTATTGGCTTTAGGTTTTATCTCTACTGCTAATGCAGAAATTGTTAAAATGACAAAATTCACTACAATTGGCTAATGGTTCTGGTGACTATGTGGCATTTTCAACGAATAAAGGGGCTTTATGGGTTTATATTGAATCCCCGGCAATGGGGGTATTACATAATTCTAAAGTCGGAGAATGCTACAATATTACTGGTAATGATGGTTTTCTGAATGCTAAAAAAGTAAATTGTTCAACTAATAAGGCTCCTAAAAAAATGACAAAAAATCAAATCAGTGCTTGTGTTGATCAGTGGGCGAATGCTTATAAGAAAGAAGTAGGTGAAGATTCTATTGTTCGTATGGATATGCTCAATGAATGGGAAGCTTGGTGTAAAAAAGGGAAACAACCTTAATTAAATAATAGGAAGTCAGTATTTAACGCTGACTTTTTGGGGATTTTATAACTTACAAAGCTAATTGAGGTCATTTATAAAAATCACTTTCTTGGTTATTGAATTACTACTCTGAGTGAGTAAAAAGAAAAACTGAATATTCAGGAAAGGTGGCAGTCCTAATTCTGTAAATCACAAAAAGTGAACGTTTTCTGTTTGGAATATGCGTGTCAAATTCAAAAAATAGTTGCGTCTTAGATGATATTTTTATAAGCGATTTATCCCTTGTAAGACTTTTCTTTTTTCGTTAGATAGTATTCAGCACCGCGGACGAGCATGCGGAGTTGTAAAATTACCCGTTCTTTTAATTGCTCTCTTTCTTGTTTGTTCATGTCTAATGCGTTGGCGCCGGCAGTGAACACAATGGTGACGATTCCTTCGGCCTGGACATAGGCAATATATTGAGGGTAGTTATTGTGGTGGGCGATGTAGTCGGTGAGTTCATCGACAAAATGTTTAATTTCACGTGCGGCGGCGGTACGGAAGGCTTGCGATGTGCCGGAGCTTTCGCGTAGTAACAGGCGAAAGACGTTGGTGCTGTTAGTGATAAATTCAAAGAATGTTTCGACCGAAACGGCAATGACACTGCCTCCGGCAGCAATGCGCTTGCGTGCTTGACGCATGAGTTGGCGTAGCATTAAACCGGCTTCATCGACCATTTCGAGTCCTAATTCATCCATGTCGTTGAAATGGCGATAAAAGGATGTCGGGGCAATACCTGCTTCGCGGGCGACTTCTCTTAGACTTAAATTAGAGAAACTTTTTTCGGCGCTTAGTTGATTAAACGCGGCATCGATCAATGCGCGTCGGGTTTTCTCCTTTTGGATTGCTCGTACGCCGGCCATTTTATTGCACTCTCTTCGGTAGAATTGTGGTGACAGCCGAACTTACCGCTTTGGCAATTCGTTCATAGCGGGTGCGTAATGGTGAACCCGGGCGATAAATGAGTACAATACTTCGAGTGGGTTCCGGGGAATGGCAAGGAATATATTTTACACCGGTGCGGTTTCCTTCATTCAATACGGCGAGTTCCGGCATGAGTGTCAATCCTGCATTGACTGCGACCATATTACGCAGTGTTTCAAGGCTGGTGGCCTGAAAATGAGAATTTTCTTTTGCGCCGGCAGTGAAGCAGTAACCGAGAGCCTGATCCCGTAAACAGTGCCCGTCATCTAACATAAGCATTTCCTGTCCTTTCAATTGAGCCATTGAAATGCTCTTTTCGTTTGACCACGGGTGCTTTTCCGACACGGCAAGTAACATGGATTCGTCAAATACGGGAACCTCAATAAATTCTTTCGTTTCTACGACACTTGCCAAAATCGCGCAGTCCAAATGCCCCATTTCAAGTTGTTCTACCAATTGGTGCGTTTGAGCTTCGTATAAAAAAATCTCTAAATCTGGAAATGTTTGTTTAAAAATAGGGATTAAATAAGGTAATAAATAAGGCCCTAGGGTCGGGATGAGGCCGATGTGAATGGGGCCGGTCATTTCTTTGCCTTGCTTGCTAGCCATTTCTTTTAATAATTTAACTTCTTGCAGGATAGTTTTTGCCTGTTTGACTAAGAGCATTCCTGATTGAGTAAATAATACTTTTCGACTGGTTCGTTCCAATAAAATAATACCTAGTTCATCTTCCAATTTGCGGATTTGTCCACTAAGAGTCGGTTGGCTTACATTACAGGAATCGGCAGCACGGCGAAAATGTTTATATTCGGCCAACGCGACTAAGTATTCTAAATCACGGATATTCATTTATTCACCATAGAAAGTAACAATTAAAAGAATAGAATTAATTGATTAGAACTATACCATGAAACTTTATAAAATCCAAAAAAATCAAATTTAAAGAGGAGAGAAAAATGTCTTTAGTTAATATGACCGGAAAACATGTCCCGAATGTGACCTTCCATACCCGTCAGGACGATGCTTGGGTTGATGTCACCAGCAGCGAATTATTTGACAATAAGACTGTCGTCGTGTTTTCACTACCGGGGGCGTTTACCCCTACTTGTTCCTCCAGCCATTTACCGCGCTACAACGAATTGGCTTGTGAATTTAAAGCGGCGGGGGTTGATGACATTATTTGTATTTCTGTTAATGATACCTTTGTGATGAATGCCTGGAAGGCGGATCAGGAGTCGGAAAATATTACTGTTATTCCTGACGGTAACGGTGAATTCACGGAAGGCATGGGCATGCTCGTGGATAAAGAAGAGCTTGGCTTTGGAAAACGTTCTTGGCGCTATTCTATGTTAGTTAAAAATGGTGTTGTTGAAAAAATGTTTATTGAGCCACAGGAACCGGGTGATCCTTTTAAAGTGTCCGATGCGGATACAATGATGAAATATTTGATTCCAGGGTGGAGTGCCAAACCGTCAGTGTCCGTTTTCACTAAACCGGGCTGTCCGTTCTGCGCGAAAGCCAAAGCATTGTTAAAAGCGAAGGGGTATACGTTTGAGGAAATCGTGTTAGGCCGTGATGCCAGTACAATTTCCGTACGGGCAATTACCGGTAAAACATCGGTTCCGCAAGTTTTCATCGGCGGTCAATATATTGGCGGCAGCGATGATCTGGAAAAACACTTTTCCAAGTAGGAAAGATTTTTTAGCGATTTATTTTTAGTTTATTTAGGCAATTAATTCAAAAGCAAGTGAGTCAATCACTTGCTTTTTTATTTTGTTAATAGTGTGGCGGCGGTGTTTCCTCGGCTTCACCGGCAATATTAGATGACTGAACATCCTGTAATTTATTGGCTAAATAACGCAATTGCCGCTGCATTTTATCAATAGTGAATTGTTGTTGAACTAATGCTTGATTCAGTTCGTCTAAGAGTCGCTCTTGAAAAGCGACTTTTGTTTCAAGTTCGGCAATATGTTGTTCTAAAATCGGTTTAATTTGCATAAAATTTCTCTGATTGTGAAAAAGACATTGAGAATAGGCAAAATCCGATTTAACCTATTCACTGGTTTTCTATTATATAAGGATTAAATAAATGTTGAAAATTCAAAAACTTTCATGTTTAGCCATTGCAGTAAGTGCGGTTGTTTCCGGCACAGTATTTGCCGAGGAGAAAGCGGCGTTTGATGAAAAGGAAGCTTCTTACGCGGTAGGGGTGTTAATGGGGGCGCAAGCCAAAGATTTGATTGATTCGCAAAACGACATTATCGCATATGATAAAAGCCGAGTTTTAGAGGGCGTAAAGGCCGCTTTAGAAGGTAAAGTCGATTTACGTAAAGATGAAAAAATTCAAAAAACATTGGGGGCGATTGAAGAAAAATTAGTTGCGGCGGCGAAAGCCAAGGTCACTGAAGAAGCGAGAAAAGCGAAAGAAAGCGGAGAAAAATATCGCACCGAATTTGCCAAACAAGCAGGAGTCAATACGACTAAATCCGGCTTATTATATAAAGTTGTTGAGTCGGGTAAGGGCGAACCTATCAAGTCGACGGATATTGTGAAAGTTCACTACACCGGAAGATTAACGGACGGTACGGTTTTTGATAGCTCGGTTGAACGTGGTCAACCCGCAGAATTCAAACTTAATGAAGTGGTAAAAGGTTGGACCGAAGGGCTGCAGTTAATCAAAAAAGGCGGAAAGATCGAATTGGTTTTACCGCCCGAGTTAGCTTATGGAGAGGACGGTGCTGGCCGTGCAATTCCGCCAAACTCGACCTTGTATTTTGAAGTTGAAGTATTGGATGTCAATCCTAAAGCGGCAAAATAAGCACGAAATAATCGTACTTAGAAACAAAAGTGCGGTTATTTTTTCTCACGTTTTAACCGTGTCCGGATTCGGAGCAAGGAAATGAATTATGTGATTGCCGTCAAAAGCCCTGTCTATGGTCATCAAGGCGCATTTTTGGCTTATCAGGTCGCTTTTTCATTGTTGAAACAAGGCCATGCGATTAGCCAGATTTTCTTTTTCCAAGAAGGGGTTAGCCATGGGAACGCCGCCGTTTATCCGGCGAGTGACGAATTTAATTTACAACAAGCATGGCAGGCGTTGGCACAACAATACCGCATTCCTTTACATTTATGTGTGGCGGCCTCTCAACGTCGCGGGGTTGTTGATGAATTAACTGCGAAACAGCCGCAACAAGCTAATCTGGCGGCTCATTTTGTTATCGCCGGATTGGGTGAATTTATTACCGCGGTGTTAAAGGCAGACAGAGTAATCAGCTTATGAAATTGGCTTTTTTATTTCGTACGGCGCCGCACGGCAGTGCCGTTTCTCGCGAGGGGCTAGATGCAGTTTTAGCAGCTACGGCATTTTGTAGCGAACATGATATCGGTGTCTTTTTTATTGATGATGGCGTATTTAATTTATTAATGGGACAACAGCCGGAAAATATTCTGCAAAAAGATTTTATCCGAATGTTCAAGTTGCTTGATTTGTACGATATTCAACAACGTTTTATCTGTACGGAGTCATTACGGCGGTTTGGTATAGAAGAGGCGGATTTCGTTCTTTCCATGCAAAAAATTGATCGTACTTCGTTAATTAAAAAATTAAGCCGAGCGGAAAAAATTTTCACATTTTAGGGTAAATTATGCTTTATACCTTCTCTCAAGCCAATTATGAACAGGATGTACTCGCACAATATTTGACTGACGTGACAGCACAGGATGCGGTGGTGTTATGGCAAGACGGCGTATTGTTGGCGTTAAAACATGCGGATTATTTTGCGCGTTGTAAAGCGGAATATGTAGTGGCATTGGAACCGGATATTTCTGCCAGACATTTGACCGCACTTTGGCCCCAAACAAGCCAAGTGCGATTCATCTCCATTGATGAATTTGTGCGGTTGACGGAACGCTTCTTTCCGCAAATCGCATTATAAAATTATTTCTCTTTTGGTAGAAGGAACGGCAGTACTAAAACGGAATAGAAAGCGATAGCGGCGCTCATGAGAAATGTAAGTTCCAGCCCGCCGGTGCGCAGCCATATACCGAATGTCATTGGTTTTTCAAATAATTCCACGTAGGCGAAGCCGGCAATATTGGTGTAGCAAAAACCAATCAAGGCAGCGATGAATACGATTGATTTGACATTGTTTCGTGTATAGCGATATGCGGCCGCCCAAATAACAATCAGTAAGGCGGGTAGCGTCGCGACAATAAATGCGGACAAGGCAGAAAATATGACTAAATCCGCCGTTGTTAATGTTTCAGACGTCTCTTCCGCCAGTATCAGTATGCCGGTAGCGAAAATTTGTGTCAGAACCGGGAAGAAAATCAGTGCTTTGATATATTTTTTCATAAGATCCTTGAATAGTAAATGTGTGTTTTTATAAAGTGCGGTTAAAAATAAACAGGTTTTGATTACGACGGCGTTTTTCCTTTTTTTACCCAATATTTGAACGGCGGTTTTTCGATGTCGCTATGGATGAGTTGATGATCCATAAATTGGCAAAAACTGGGAATATCGCGAGTGGTTGCAGGATCATCTGCGATAATTAATAAAATATCGCCGTCGTTAAGGTGACGGATATGTTTGCGCACCAGCATGACAGGTTCCGGACAGCGCAATCCTAATGTGTCTAAGGTTTCGGTAATATCCAGTTGAATCATAATATTTTAAATTTGTTGAGATGTGCATTATCTTATAATAATTTCATTGAGATTTCGACAATTGCCTTTGCCGATGGTAGACTAGCCTCTTAATATCTCGGCCCTCGAGGCCGGTGAAATTATATTGAATATGGTTATGGCTGAATACGAAGTACCGAAAAGTGCGGTCATTTTTGAAGAGGAAATTAAGAAAAGCCGTTTTTTGACTTACCTTCGTCGTACGGAGGGGCTTGAGCAGGCAAAGGCGTTTTGGAAGGAGATAAGGCAGCTTCACCCGGAAGCAAGGCATCACTGCTGGGCCGCTGTCGCAGGCGAACCGGATGATTCGCAACAGCTTGGCTTTTCTGATGACGGTGAGCCGGCCGGTACCGCCGGCAAGCCGATGCTTCATGTTTTGCAAGGTAGCAAAATAGGCGAGATCAGTGTCGTTGTTGTGCGTTATTACGGCGGTGTGCTGCTTGGAACCGGCGGTTTGGTTCGAGCGTATAGTCATGGTGTCCAGCAGGCTCTACTGTCCCTTGAAACGGAAATTAGGGTCAAGCGGCGATTATGTCGGCTTGATTGTGATTACGCTCAGTTAAATTGGCTCAAAAATCTGTGTGAAAAATATCAGGTAGAGATTTATCGGCAAGTCTTTCAGGAAAATATTACGATGCATCTTGGCGTGCAGGAGAAATGTTTTTTGTCTTTTCAGCTTGAGTTAAATGAACGTTCAGCGGGGCAATTGTGTCTCCTGTCCGATGAAAATTAAGAGCAGAATCTTGTGCATATTTTATCTATTATACGAATTATCGGTATTTTGGTGATGTGTTTTTCATGCACAATGCTGGTACCCGCATTTGTTGCTTTGATTTATGATGATGGCGGTGGCGCCGCATTTATGCGAGCGTTTGCAATCAGCCTAGGGGTAGGCGTTTTATTATGGTGGCCGTGTCATCATCACAAACAGGAACTGCGTTCGCGGGAAGGTTTTTTAATCGTTGTGTTATTTTGGTTCGTATTAGGTGGCTTGGCAACATTGCCGCTATTATTGTTTGATGAGCCTCATTTAACTTTCGCATCAGCCGCTTTTGAGGCTTTTTCCGGATTAACCACTACGGGCGCGACGGTAATAACCGGTTTGGATAATTTACCAAAGGCGATTTTATTTTATCGCCAGTTTTTGCAATGGTTGGGCGGCATGGGGATCATTGTCTTAGCCATCGCTATTCTTCCATTACTTGGTATCGGTGGAATGCAGTTGTATCGTGCGGAAATGTCAGGCCCCATGAAAGATCAGAAACTGCGCCCGCGTATTGCAGAAACAGCGAAAATTTTGTGGATTATTTATTTGTCACTGACCGTTTTATGCGGTTTTGCCTATTGGTTGGCCGGCATGACGCCGTTTGATGCCGTCACACATAGCTTTTCAACCGTGTCTATCGGGGGATTTTCTACACATGATATGAGTATAGGCTATTTTGATAGCCCTGCCATTAATTTTATAACTGTTATTTTTCTCTTGATCTCAGCCTGTAACTTCGGGCTGCATTTTAGTGCATTTTCGGCGTTGGGCAAAGAGAGTGTCATTCGTATTTATTTACGCGATCCGGAATTCCGCTTTTTTATTAGCATCCAGCTATGGTTGTTAATTATTTGCACGCTAGTCATGATTAATCATCATTATTTTGACGGGGCTTGGAAAACAGTTGAGCAGGTTCTTTTTCAAGCGGTTTCTATTTCAACCACGACCGGCTATACCACATCCGATTTTTCGCAGTGGCCGTCGTTTATTCCAATGCTATTGATTATTTCGGCATTTATTGGCGGATGTGCTGGCTCGGTTGGCGGCGGGCTAAAAGTAGCGCGCGTTATTGTCCTTTACTTGCAAGGAAAACGTGAATTAAAGCGAGCGATTCATCCTAATCTAATTTTCCCAATAAAATGGGGGAAGCGCGTATTGGATGAACGTATTATCAATGGAATCTGGGCGTTTTTTTCAGCTTATCTACTTGTTTTTATTATTGGTTTATTGGGCGTCATAGCCTGTGGGGTTACGCCTTTCAATGCGTTTAATGCCGTTTTGGCTTGCTTAAATAATGTAGGGCCTGGACTGGGGGCGGTAAGTACGAATATGATAATGATACCCGATAGCGCAAAATGGCTCCTCACCATAATTATGGTATGTGGACGTCTCGAAATTTTTACTCTTTTAGCTCTATTTACCCCTGCATTTTGGAAAGCCTAATGAAAACTTTAATTTTGTATTCAAGTCATGACGGACAAACAAAAAAAATTTCTGAATTTTTGACCGCTCTTTTAGAGGGCGATGTAACAGTGGATTCATTGCATGAAGATTATGATATTCACGATTTTGATCGTATCGTGATTGGGGCTTCTATTCGCTATGGTCATTTTAATAAAAAACTTTACCGTTTTGTCGAAAATAACGCCATTTACTTGGAACAAAAAAAAACAGCGTTTTTTGGTGTTAATTTAACTGCGCGCAAAGAAGGAAAGAATGATCCGGAAACGAATGTTTATGTGCGTAAGTTTTTGCAACGTATAAAATGGAGGCCAAAATTAGCGGCAGTGTTTGCAGGTGCCTTGTTTTATCCGCACTATAAATGGTTTGATCGTGTGA
>ERZ772967.1815-NODE-1815-length-14253-cov-7.359487_pt1 | contig 14253 bp, 9 predicted proteins | sample MGYA00511677_ERZ772967 | MGnify/ENA primary metagenome ERZ772967 (study PRJEB29015, sample SAMEA2737931) | human oral metagenome | biome: human oral; feature: human-associated habitat; material: dental | place: China | collected 2146 ...
AGATGGGAATCTCACACTCATGCAGTTCTTCTGTTTCCTGCTGCTGGCATCGAGGCTTTATGAACCGATGAGCGGAACGCTTATCAATCTCGCCGCGATCAATGCATTACAGGTCAATGTTGATCGAATGAACGAGATTAATAATATGTCGGAACAGACCGGCACAGCAGACTTTGCACCAAAGGGATATGACATCGTTTTTGACCATGCAGGTTTCTCTTATGAGGATGAAAAGACTGTTCTTTCTGATGTATCTTTTACGGCGAAGCAGGGCGAGGTCACGGCGCTGGTCGGACCATCCGGCGGAGGCAAGACCACCGTCAGCCGTCTGGCTGCCCGTTTCTGGGACGCCGACAAGGGAAAGGTCACAGTCGGAGGTGTCGATGTACCCACTGTCGACCCTGAAACGCTTCTCGGTTCTTTCTCCATAGTGTTTCAGGATGTGACGCTCTTTAACAACACTGTAATGGAGAATATCCGTGTGGGCAAAAGGGACGCCACAGACGAGGAAGTCCTGAATGCCGCAAAGCTTGCAAACTGTGATGAGTTCGTGCGCGAGCTTCCAAATGGCTACGACACGGTAATCGGAGAGAACGGCAGCGAGCTTTCCGGCGGCGAGCGCCAGCGCATTTCCATAGCAAGGGCATTCCTGAAAGATGCGCCGATTATCCTCTTGGACGAGGCGACAGCGTCTCTCGATGTGGAAAATGAGACAAAGGTTCAGGGCGCACTGTCAAGGCTCATCAAGGATAAGACGGTCATGGTAATTGCTCATAGAATGCGTACCGTTGCCGGAGCGAATAAGATCGTGGTGCTATCGGACGGCGGCGTAGCTGAACAAGGTTCGTCTGCGGAGCTAATGAGTCAGGGTGGAGCATTTGCACAGATGTTGCATCTCCAGACCGAGGGACAGAACTGGTCGATAGCTTAGCAAAGACAGCTTAAAGGGGTACAAGCGGGGCGTGTTCCTGATCTATGGTATAGGGACCATCGTTATGCTTGTCCTCTCCGCTTTTCTTTATTTGGGCGGATGGATGGAACTTCCTTTTTTCCTCGGAATGCTGCTGTGCCTGTTCAATCTCTTCGTGCCGATCAAATCATTCTACGACCAGGAAGCACGGCTTACGGTTATGAGCGCCTGTATGGACAGAATAGAAGAACTCTTTGTCGAAGAGGAACTGGATGATGGCGGGCAGCAGGCCGCCGCTTTTGTGCCAGTCGAGGTTGTCGGGGATGTGCATGGGGTCTCCTTGGTGTGGGGGATGGGATGGGGTCAGTCCAGAGTCGTTACGCTGCCTGCGCTGCCGTCGATGCGTACCCGCTGGCCGTTTTGCAGGCGGTGGCAGGCATCCCTGATGCCCATCACTGCCGGGATGCCCAGCTCGCGCGCGGTAACCGCGCCGTGCGACAGCGGCCCGCCGCTTTCGGTGATGACGCCTTTGGCGTGGTAGAACAGCGGTGTCCACGCCGGGTTGGTGGTGCGGGCGACGAGTATCGCGCCCTGCGGGAAGTCGGCGAACTGCGCCGGGTCGGTGATGATGTACACCGCGCCTTCCACGCTGCCGGGGCTGCCGCCAAGGCCTTGCCAGCCGTCAGCAGCGGCAACGGCGGGCGTGTCCGCGCCGTATTCCCACGCCGGGGCGCGCTGTTGTGCTGTCTGCCATGTTGCTTTTTCGGCGGCGGCGGTCGGGCGGATGGCGCGGTAGTCGTCGTTTGCTATCGCCTGCGCCAGTACGTCTGGCGGCAGGAAGAAGACGTCCATCGGGGTGTCCAGCGCGCCGAGGTTTACCAGCCGCTTGCCGATTTCGCGCGCGGCGCGGCGGAAGGGGATGGTGAGGCGGGTGGTTTGGTAGTGCTCAATGTCGTCAAGCGCGGTGTAGCTGCGCGCGAGGCGGACGAGTTCTTGCAGGAAGAAGCGCAGCTCCGCCGGCGCGCGTTGCAGGAGCGCCCGTTCGCTTTCGTACATCGCGCTTTTTTTCTGCCAGTAATGCTCGTCGCGCGCGGCGTCGTCCTGCGTTGCCATCATCTGGATTTGGGTGAAGACGGTCTGCGGCGCTTCCAGCCAGGTCGGGTGGTAGGCGTCGAAATCCACTTCGCGGTGGCCGTGCAGCGCGAGGAATTCGGTAAACGCTGCGGCAAGCGCGGGCGCGCTTTTGAGTGCCTCATCGAGCGCAGCGGCGTCGTGATAGCGTGCGGTGATGAGCGCAGGCCAGGCGCGCAGTTGGCGCGAGAGTTGCCACATCGCCTGGTTGACCGCGCCGGTTTTGGTCTCAACCACGCTGATGAGGCGGTCGAAGGTTTCTTGCGCGCTCGCCGCATCGAGCAGGTTCAGGATGTGGCGCAGCACGCGGTAGAGCAGGGTTTGCGTGAGCGAGATGGCAATGTTGGGCAGGAAGTAGCGCGTGCCGAGGGTGTTGATGTCCTGCAGGATGCGCCAGCAGTCGGCGAGTGTTTTGCCGCTGTAATCGAGCGCGTTGTATCGGCCAATTTCCAGCAGGTAGTGGTCGAGTTCGTTCATCCAGCGCGTTGGCAGTTCGCTAATCCAGGTGTAGCGCCACAGGCCGCCCGCTTCGATGAAGGCGGTGAGGCTCGCCGCATCGCGCAAGGGGGCAAACGGCAGGCGGCCGGCGTAGATGTCCACCGCGTTCTGGTTGCCGTAAACGTAGCCGTCTTTCAGCGCGAACCATTTGTCGTGGAAGGGCGGCAAGCCCATGAGGTTGAAGGAGTAGTTGAGCGATTCGTGGAAGCCCGCCTCGCACAACTGCCAGGTGAGCGGGGTGACGGGGTTGGGGAAGCGCTCCGCCGATTCGTCGCGTGTCCAGCGCGGGGCGAAGCGGGTGATGGGGCGCGATTGCAAGAGGTACAGCGCGCCGTCGCTGTATGCCCATTCGATGTCCTGCGGGAAGCCGAAATGCGCTTCTGCCTGCCGCGCCAGCGCGGCGATGGCCGCAACCACAGGGGTCAACTCCGAGGCGTCGTGCAGATCGACATCGATCCCGCGAAGCCGGCCGGGACCGCTGAGGGTCACGGCTTCCCCGCTGCGAGTCGTGGTGCAGCCCATCCGCTCCGCCACATCCAGGAACCGCGCTCCCGGCTGAAGGGTGGAACCGGGCCAGCCGGGGACCGTGACGCAACCGCCCGTGGCGGCCCCGGCGGCCAGGAAGACCGAGGCGTTCGTCAGGTCGGGCTCGACACGGACGTCGAGCGGCAGGACGGGACCGCTGTGGACCCGCCACGACGTGGCGTCCGGTTCGTCGATGCGCACGCCGCGGGCACGCAGCATTTCCACGGTCATCGCTATGTGGGGCCGGGAGGGAAGGGAATCCCCCGCATGTCGCAGCCTGAGCCCGGAGGGAAGGCGGGCCCCGATCAACAGCAGCCCGGAGACGAACTGGCTGGAAGCGGAGGAATCCATCACCACTTCGGAATCACTCGTCATCGGCCCTGGGACCAGGGTGAAGGGCAGCGAGTCGGCGTCGATCCCGGCCCCCAACTGGCGGAGGCCGTCCAGGAGCCCGGACATCGGGCGGGTGGTGGCCTGCGGATCCCCGTAGAAACGGGTGGGGGAATCGGCCAGGGCGGCCAATGGGGGTACGAAACGCATCACCGTGCCGGCCAGGCCGCAGTCGATGCCATCCGGGGCCCCGTGAAAACGCTCCGGAGGGGTGACGTGCAATTCACCCGGGCCGAGCTCCTTGACGACTGTTCCGAGCGCGCGCAACGCATCGACCATGAGGTTGCAGTCTCGCGACTCCAGTGCTCCTGTCAGCGTCGACGGGCCACACGCGAGCGAGGACAACACCAGTGCCCGGTTCGTCTCCGACTTGGAACCGGGCACCTCGACGTTTCCCCGGACCGCTGTTTCAGCCGTCGCGAGGAGATCAGCAGTCAGGACGCCACCGCCTGCCGCGCCTTCTTGGCGGCCCGGGCCTTCATACGGCGAAGTTTGTGGGAAGCGTTCCTGCGACGCCAAGAGGCGCTGGGACGGCCTTGAAGATCCTGGGTTGCCAACAGGGAGGCGCCGAGGAGCGCCACATTTTTCAGCACCTCGGGGCGTCGTGCCTGTTTTTCGTCGGGATCGGCATCCTTCTCGGGGAGGGCCACGGCGATGTTCAGGATGCTGGCTTTGGCCAGCAGGCATGCCCCGATGCGGCGGCCGATCCCGGTGGCGAACATTGCACCGCCGACGACCTCCACGGCGCCGCAGATACGCACCCAGGACTCTGCTCGGTCGGGCACGTGCGAGGAATAGCCGGAGGGAACAACCCGCTGCACGAAAGGAGTGACGCGGGCCGTGAACGCCTCGGCTTCTGGCGCCAGCTCGGCTGGCGAGGTTACCTTGCGCACGCCATCGGCGACGAAGGCGCTGGCGAAAAGGCTACGGGCTAGGAAGCGCAACAGACTCATGTCTTCAAATTTACCCATGTCAACGTCTGGTTGGAACGACCGGGGGGGTGATTTCATGGACATGGACGGGTGGGGCCGGGAATATTTCCCCGGTTCCGGTGTGTTCCCTCTGCATGACATCTGATGCCCTGTCGACGGCTCCTCCTTTGGCGTGGAGCCGGACACCGGTATGTTCTTCCGTGATGGAAGAAACGGACACCACCCTCCTGGACGCAGCAGAGCTCGGGTTGGCGTTCGAGAACGAGGCCTTGACCCATCTCGATCGCCTCTACTCGGCTGCCCTGCGCATGACCCGGAATCCTGCTGACGCCGAAGATCTGGTGCAGGAGACCTACGTGAAGGCTCTAAGAGGCCGCGACTCGTTCAGGCCGGGTACGAACATGAAGGCCTGGTTGTACCGGATCCTCACCAACGCCTACATCAACTCCTACCGGAAGGCCACCCGCTCGCCGCAGACGAGCGGTGACGAGGAGGTCACGGACTGGCAACTGGCGAAAGCTGCCTCCCACGACTCCCAGGGTTTGCGGTCGGCCGAGATGGAGGCCCTTGACAACACCCCCGACACCGTCGTGGCGGAGGCGATGGCCGGGCTTGCCGAGAATTACCGGTTGGCGGTGTACCTCTCCGATGTCGAGGGATTCAGTTACAAGGAGATAGCCGCCATCATGGGAACCCCGATAGGCACAGTCATGTCGCGCCTGAACCGTGGCCGGGCACAGCTGCGCAAGGTTCTCGCAGCTTATGCCGCTGAACGTGGTATCGGAGGTGCCAGGGCATGACTGATCCTGACATGTCGGGACATGAACACGAGGGAATGGACGAATGCGTGCAAGCTCTGGAGGCGGTGCACGCTTTCCTGCACGGAGAACTGCCCGAATCGGATGCCGATCATCTGCGGCACCACCTTCACGCCTGCGAGCGATGTATGGAGAGCTTCGAGATTGAATCCGTCATCACCGAGATGATTCGTCGAAGCCAGCCGGCCACCGTCGCTCCGGCAGCGCTGCGCGACAAACTCACGGCCCTCTGCCTCTCCCTCTGATGTCTCCTTTGGAAAACGACGCCCCGCTCCTGTGATCAGGAACGGGGGCGAGTCGCTTCACACGTCAGGCGTTGGGACGCTTGCCGTGGTTGGCCTTGCTCTTGCGACGTGCGCGACGTTTACGACCGGTCTTGCCCATCGGGGCCTCCTTCTTCGAGTTGCGACGGACCATTGTGCCAGATGCTTCGTGGCGCCACCAGTCAGGACGATGGCAGAGTAGGGCCATGGCGAGGAAACATCTCCCCGACGAACTTTCCGATTCCGAATGGATTCTGGCCTTCCAGGGCCAGTGGCACCTTTTGAGTGACCTATCGTTCTCGGACCTGTTGCTGTGGGTTCCCGAGGACGACAGCCCCGGTTGTGAGGTATTCACGTGCATTGCCCAGATTCGTCCGGTGACCGGACCGACGGCGTTGGAGGACGACGTGATAGGGGAACAGATCGCCTATGAACTTGACCACCAGGTAGTGGTGGCCTACATGAGCCACGAGATCAGCGAAACCAGCGACAACGCGCTGTCCGCCGGCATCCCCGTGGACGTGTGGGCCATACCGATTCTCCGAGGAGGCCGTTGCATAGCGGTGCTGGAGCGTCACACCAATCAGATGGGTATGCGTGCCACCGGTCTTCTGGAGGAGAACTACCTCGAGGCCGCGGACATCCTGACCAGCATGATCCTCGAGGGGGACTTCCCCTTGGCGCCGGTCTCCGACAAGGCCTTCGCCCCCCGGGTGTGTGACGGGGTTCTCCGGGTCCAGCCCGGTGGCCGGATCAGCTACGCGTCACCGAACGCGATCACCGCCTTCCGGCGGCTCGGCGCTCAGGGCGACATCGCGGATGAGGATTTCACCACCCTGATCCGAAGCGTCATGCGGGGGGTCGAGTCCATGGGGCAGACCGTGCAGGCCGATCTGGCGGAACAGCGCAGCGTCGTTTTCGACGTGGAGCAGCCACGTGCATCCATGCGTGTGGTGGTGCTTCCACTCGTGGTGCAGGACGAGCCGATGGGTTCCCTGATTCTATGCCGCGACACCACGGACCTGCGGAGCCGCGATCGCATGCTCGTGACCAAGGACGCCACCATCCGGGAGATTCACCACCGGGTCAAAAACAACCTCCAGACAGTGGCTGCCCTGCTGCGGATGCAGGCCCGGCGGATCAGATCCGAAGAGGGCCGGGAGGCGTTGCAGGATGCTATGCGCAGGGTTTCATCCATAGCCGTCGTTCACGACATGTTGAGCCACAACTTGGACGAGGACGTGATCTTCGATGGTGTGTGTGATCGTATTCTTCGTATAATCGGCGATCTTGCCGCCACTTCGGGAGCCGTCGAAGCAGTTCGTGTGGGTAGTTTCGGGGAAATCAGGGCCGAGACCGCCACGTCCCTGGCCATGATTATCACAGAGCTCTGCCAGAACGCTGTTGAACACGGTATGGACGGTGGGACGGGGCGCATCGAGGTAAGGCCCAAGGCGTCTGAGGACGAACTGGTCATCGACGTGGTCGACGACGGAGCGGGCCTGCCCGAAGGATTCACCCTCGGGCGTCAGACAAGCCTTGGCCTGGCAATCATCTCAACACTCGTCGGCGACCTGGGCGGGACGGTGGAGCTCGGGGATCGGGAAGACGGGCCCGGGGCGTGTGCCCGTCTGGTGCTGCCCCCGATGTCGTGAGTTCATCCCCGAAAATGAGGGCTGCAGAAACCTCATGACCTGCCCCGGTGAGGGACTGGCCCGCTCCGTGTCTTTCCGAGGAGAATCACTGCGGTGCGACGACACCCGTGTGAGGGTCTTTCTGGGCTCATTGCCGTGAAGATCCTCGCGCTTCTTCAGCCGGCACGCACCCGGGAACGGGCAGCGCGGCGTTTCATGGCTCGTCGCTCGTCCTCGCTCATGCCACCCCAAACACCATGGTCCTGGCCGGCATCCAGTGCCCAGTTGAGGCACTGGTCCTTGACCGCACAGCTCTGGCAGATCTTCTTGGCATCCTCGATCTGCTGGAGTGCAGGGCCGGTATTGCCGACAGGGAAGAACAGCTCCGGGTCCTCTGTCAGGCAGGCTGCCCTGTGGCGCCAGTCCATGAATGGCACTCCTTTTTCGGCTAGGTGATCTTTCGAGCGGATAGAACTTACTCCGGTCTACAGCAATAAACAACCCTGCCGCTCCGTGACAGTGCATGAGACCGAGGGAATTCAGACTTCAGCTCAAACGGCCGGCTCCCCCGGAGGGAGCCGCTGTGAACCATGAAGGTTTCTGAAGGCCGGCCTTCTCGAAGGCGTCGTGAATGGCTGAGCCGATGTGCTCGGCCTGCCCTGTGGGGCACCACGCGATGATGCAGCCACCGAAGCCGCCACCCGTCATCCGGGCTCCAAGTGCTCCGTGCGCCAAGGCCGTCTCCACGGCGAGATCGACAGTCGGCACCGTGATCTCGTAGTCCTCGCGCATGGACGCGTGGGATTCGTTCAGCAGGGGAGGAATCTCGGCAAGGAGCCCCTTCCTGGCCAGATCCAGGGCAGCACAGGTCCGATCATTCTCACTGACCACATGTCGAACCCGCTTGCGCATTCGTGCGTCGGGGAGTTTTGACAGGGCCGCATCCAGATCTGTGACATCGCGCAGAGCCCTGACTCCGAGAATTGCGGCAGCCCGTTCGCAGGTGGCGCGACGTTCTCCGTACTCACCGTCGACGTGGCTGTGCGGGGTATGGGTGTCGAGAACCAGGATTTCAAACCCCTGTCCACGCAACGGCAGAGGCACATCAGTGGTTTCAAGAGTGCGGCAGTCGAGGAAGAGCCCGTGGCCGGTCCTGCAGAGGGTGCTGGCTGCTTGGTCCAAGATGCCAGTGGGAGCGCCAACGTAGGCGTTTTCCGCCCGCTGTGCAAGCCGGGCGCGTTCCATTGGGGCGATGCCGAGACCGAAGAGATCGCAGGCCGCGGCCATGACCGCGCACTCGATCGCTGCGGAACTGGACAGACCCGCCCCGAGAGGCACATCCGAGGTGAGCACCAGGTTGACCGCGCCCACCTGGTGTCCCGCCTCGCGCAGTGCCCACAGCACCCCGGCCAGATAGGCCGCCCAGCCTCCGCCGCCGGGATTGAGACCCGACAGCGGAAGTTCCACGGTTTCCGAGAGATCCATGGCGTGCATGACGATCAAGTCGTCGTCGCGACGCCCCGCTGCGACGAGGGCGCGCTGTTCCAGCGCGAAGGGCAGGACGAAACCGTCGTTGTAGTCGGTGTGTTCGCCGATCAGGTTCACCCGCCCGGGGGCGAACCAGATTCCCTTCGGTACGGAGCCCACCAATTTCCGGTAGCAGGTGGTCAGTTTCTCAGCGATGTCCATGGTTCACCATCTTCCTCGAGTCCCGGGTCTTGCTGGTTGGGTGGGGGTTTTCCCGGCGGAGGAGACGTGCCTGCCACCGGAAAACATCGTCCTCACGCCCCGAAGGCGCTGTTCATCAGATCCGTGGTCTGCTGCTGGTGAACCTTCATGGAACCGACCGACGGGGCGGAGGACCACGGTCGTGCCACCCGGTGCATGCGCAGTGGAAGGTCGGTGTGGTTCGCCACGGAATTCGGCAGGTGCACAGAGATGAACGGCCATGGCCCCTGGTTGGCGGGCTCGTCCTGGACGAACCGGATGTCGGTGACGTGGCGGTAGCGTTCCAGCACCTTGGCCATCTCGGCTCCGGGCAGCGGATAGAGACGCTCCAAGGAGATGATTGCCACCTTGCCGTCGAGACCGAACTTCTCCCGATTGGTCACGAGTTCCCAGCGGATCTTGCCGGAGCAGATCAGCAGGCGGGTGACCTCGGACGGATCCGTGATCGTCGGGTCGTCCAGCACCGGATGCCAGGCTCCCGATGTGAACTCCTCCGGCAGAGAGGCTGCTGCCTTGCTGCGCAGCATCGATTTCGGGGTCGCCACCACGACCGGGCGGTGGTAGTTCACGTAGGCGTGCTGGCGCAGCAGGTGGAAATAGCTTGCCGCCGTCGACGGCTGGCTGACGGCGAGGGCGTTTTCGGCGCACAGCTGCAGCCAGCGTTCGATGCGTGCGGAGCTGTGGTCCGGGCCCTGCCCCTCGAAACCGTGCGGCAGCAGCAGCACCACGCCGGACTTCTGGTCCCACTTCGCCTGCCCGGACACGACGAACTCGTCGGCGATGATCTGGGCGCCGTTGGCGAAGTCTCCGAACTGCGCCTCCCACAACACCAGGGCGTCCGGCCGGGCCACCGAGTAGCCGTACTCGAAACCCATGGCCGCGTACTCGCTGAGCAGCGAGTCGTAGACATCGAAGGTGGCTTGGTCGTCGCTCAGATGTTTCAGGGGCACCCAGGCCTCGTTGGTGACGCGGTCGACGATGGCCGCGAACCGTTGCGAGAAGGTCCCACGGCGCGAATCCTGCCCGGTCAGCCGGACGGGCCGCCCCTCCATCAGCAGCGAACCGATGGCGAGCAGCTCGGCCGTCGCCCAGTCGATGGGGCCGTTGAGGATCTGATCGGCCCGGCGTTTCAGCTGGGGCAACACCTTCGGATGTGGGGTGAAACCCTCCGGGAGGGCGGTGTGCACCTCGCTGATCCGGTGCAGCATCTCCGGTGTGATCTCGGTGAGCCGGTGCCCCTGCTTCGTCGGATAGTAGGGCACCCTCGTGTACTCCTCGATCACCGCGTCGGTGTTCTTGGCGTCACGGGCCTCCTTGAACACGTTCTCCAGACGGGCCCTGAACTTGTCCATCACGTCCTCGGCGTCGGACACAGAGATGTCGCCGCGCCCGATCAGGGCCTCGGTGTACAGGCGCCTGACGGAGCGTTTCTGTTCGATCAGGTCGTACATCTTGGGCTGCGTGAAACTCGGATCATCACCCTCGTTGTGGCCGCGGCGCCTGTAGCAGACCAGATCGATCACGACGTCCTTGTGGAACTGCTGCCGATAGGCGAAGGCCAGCCGGGCAGCCCGGATGCAGGAATCTGGATCGTCGCCGTTGATGTGCAGCACCGGGGCGGAGATGGCCTTGGCGACGTCCGTGCAGTAGGTGGAGGTGCGCGATTCGATGGGGGCCGTTGTGAATCCCACCTGGTTGTTGACCACGATGTGGATGGTGCCGCCGGTCTTGTAACCACGCAGCTGGCTCATCTGCAAGGTCTCGAAGATGACCCCCTGTCCGCAGAAGGCCGCGTCACCGTGCAGAAGGAGCGGCAGGACCGGGAAGTCGTCCCTCCCTATCATGTCCTGTTTCGCCCGGGCGATTCCCTGGAGAACCGGATTGACCGCCTCAAGGTGAGAAGGGTTGGCTGCAACGGAGGTCTTGATGGTGGCCCCGTTGCTGGCGACGAACTCGCCTTCCGAGCCCAGGTGATACTTGACATCGCCGGTTCCGGAGACGTCAATGGTGCCCGCGAATTCGTGGAAAATCTGGGCGTAGTCCTTGCCGACGATGTTTGACAGCACGTTGAGGCGGCCACGGTGCGGCATACCGATGCACACCTCGTCGAGTTGCTCGTTCGCTGCTTGCTGGCAGATCTCGTCCAGCAGGACGATGACGGATTCACTGCCCTCCAGGGAGAAGCGTTTCTGTCCGACGAACTTGGTTTGCAGGAAGGTTTCGAAGACCTCGGCCTCGTTCAGCTTGTCGAGCGCGTGCATGTGTTCTTGATGCGTGAGGGCTTGGCGTGGTATCTCGATGCGATCCTGGAACCACTTGCGCTGCTGGGGATCCGCGATGTGCATGTACTCGACGGCCACGGTTCGGCAGTAGGAGTCCTGCAAAATTGCGCGGATATCTCGCAGCGAGCGGTAGACCCTCTCCTGTCCGCCGAAGGTACCGACGGCGAACTCGCGGTCCAGGTCCCAGATGGACAGGCCATGGGTTTCCAGTCGCAGGTCCTCGTGCGAGCGTTGCCGGTATTCCAGAGGGTCGGTGTCGGCCACCAGGTGTCCCACCGAACGGTAGGCGTTGATGAGTTCCAGCACACGTCCCTGTTTCGCAACCTGGTTCTCGCGGTGGGTGGAGACGTCGACGCTCCATCTCAATGGTTCATAGGGTATGCGCAGGGCCTCGAAGATCTTGTCGTAGAAGCCTTGTTCCCCGAGCAACAGCTGGTGGATGATCTTCAGGAACTCACCTGATTGGGCACCTTGGATCACGCGGTGATCATAGGTGGATGTGAGCGTCGTGACCTTGGAGATTCCGAAGTCGTCGACATGAAACAAGGAAGTTCCTTGGAACTCCGCTGGATAGTCGATGCTCCCAACCCCCAGGATCATTCCCTGCCCGTTCATCAGGCGGGGTACGGAATGATTCGTCCCGATGCCCCCGGGATTGGTGATGGTGGCTGTGGTTCCGGCGAAGTCCGCCACCATGAGTTTCCCGGAGCGCGCCTTGGCAATGATCTTTTCGTAGTCGGCCCAGAACTGGGCGAAATTGAGTTTCTCGCATCCCTTGATGTTGGGAACGAGGAGCTGGCGGGTGCCGTCCGATTTCTTGAGGTCGATGGCGATCCCCAGGTTGATCGCGGGATTCTCGACCAACGTCGGCTTGCCGTTGATCACGTCGTAGGAGTTGTTCATCGCAGGCACTGCCTTCAGCGCTTGGATCATCGCGTAGGCGATCAGGTGGGTGAAGCTGACCTTGCCGCCCTTGGACGTTTTCAGGAAGTTGTTGATCCCGGTGCGCTGGTCGATCACGAGTTTCATGGGCACGGAACGCGCGGAGGTGGCGGTGGGCACGCTCAACGAAGCATCCATGTTCTTCGCGGTGCGCATCGGGGCCCCGCGAAGCACGGTCAGGCGGGGCGCCACGGCGGAAGGCTCAGGACGTAGGGAAGGATTCGGGGCATTTGCTGACAGACCGGCCCCGGTGCCCGGGGTGGAGGGGGATTCCCTGGTGGGCTTGACCGATTCCACCCTCGGCTGGTTTCCCTCTTGCCGAGAGGCGCGTTCCTGCGGGGGAGAGGAGGGATGGTCGCTCTGCGCCAAGGGGGCGGGGACCGTGTTCGTGGGGGTGGTTTTGTTCTTGAAGAAGGCCTGCCATGATTCGTCCACGGACGAGGGGTCCTTCTCCCAGGCCTCCCGCATCTCGTCGATCAACCAGGAATTCGCGCCAAATGCATTATGTGAGTCAGGTGTCGACATCTTCGCCAGTGGCCGTTGCCACGATCCCCTTACTTGAGACTACTGCTTGGGCGTCAGGCTTCTTCGCCCAGTGGTCAGCTTAGCGAACTTCGGTCGGGGTGGCCGGGGTTTGGACGGGAGGTGGCGCGCCATGCGAGTCCTGCCGAGAAACCTGCCAGGAGCACGAGAAGCGTGTTGCGCATCACCAGGGTGGAGGATTCAAAGCCGGAGCCGTTGGGGATTGCCATGATGCCCAAGGTCCCCCAAGGATAGGTGTACTGGGTGAGCACTGCCACGATCACCAGACCGGTCGCCAGTATCCGACGAGGGCGTCGTAACCATGGACTGGTGCCAAGGGCGAGCAGAGCGGCCAACGGTCCTGCCAGCCACTGGACGTACTGCGTGGACAGGGTTTTGTTCGCGATCACGGTGGCGAGCACCACGGCCAGTACTGACAGCAGGATGGCCTGGGTCAGATTCTCGTTGTTTGAGCGGAAATTGCGGAGCAACCTCCACGTGAGCGCCGCGGTGAGCAGGATCGATCCCGCTGTGAGGAAGGTCGACAACCCGAGAAGGACATCGACGGCCGGTCCTTGAAATTCGATGGCGTTGTATTTGCTGAGCGCTACCTGCCAGGTCGGGTTGGTGGTGAACGTGCGTAGGAACACGAGTGCCGTTGCGGGTACCGACTCCATCTGGAGCCCTCGGTTCGACTGCCAGACCATGGGGGATGCGGATCGGGACCAGCCACCGATCAGGAGCGAGGCGAGACCCAGTGAGAACCCAGCGACGATGAAACCAATCAGTCGGAATCGCCCTTTTCCTGTGCGCAGGGGTACAGGGGCTGACATTGGGGCGATCAGCAGGGCCGGCCAGAGCTTTATCGCCGCGCCGAGGCCGATCAGACCCCCCGAGACCGCAGGATGACGATTCAACCAGAGGCAGGCCAGTGCAACGGCTGCGGCTGTCAGCATGTCGAAGCGGAACCACACGATGGGGCCGCAGGCGCCTATGAACAGGATCCAGAAAACTGAGGCACCCACCGAGCCGTGCTTGAACAGCATCGTCGCCACGAGACCGTCGAGCAGGAGCATCGACAGTGCGAAGACCGGCAGCCAGGAATTGAACGCGGTGCTCCTGTAGGGCAGGGACGCGGTGAACCAGACGGCGACGAGCAGGACGGCCAGGGCGGCGCCCCCCAGGAGAGCGAACCGCTTGTGGCCCCAGGCCCACAATGCGGTGAGGAGGGCGATACCGATCAGCGCCCCTCCCACCAGGATCAGCGGCAGCCACCAGGGGTGGCCGCTCCCGAGGGTGTAGAGCAGCTCCAGGAACCAGACGGCGGGAAGGGGATACTCCACCATCACTCCGGAACCGGCCAGTGCCGTCGTGCACTTCAGGTCATGGCTGCCGTCGCCCAGCAGGCACCAGAGCCAGTACCCGTAATAGCTGATGTCGTTCTGGACGAAGGTGACCTGGGGAATCTTCCACAACACCACGTTGAATGCGCGGGTGACCGCGAACACGAAGGCCAAGGTCATGGCCCACATCGTGCGGTGTCCCCTCCTGGCGGGCGCTGTTGTGGTTTCGGTCAAGCACGGACTCCCTGGAGTTATGGGCCCGCCGGTAGGTCCGGCCGTGAAGCGCCCCCGCGAGGATTCGAACCTCGGCACCCGCCTCCGGAGGGCGGTGCTCT